>Ga0307378_10007036_pt1 | contig 15200 bp, 8 predicted proteins | sample UN1MG_FD_202238 | JGI IMG/M metagenome (GOLD analysis project Ga0307378, IMG submission 202238) | Soil microbial communities from Risofladan, Vaasa, Finland - UN-1 | ecosystem: Environmental > Terrestrial > Soil > Coastal area > Acid sulfate soil | place: Finland: Risofladan, Vaasa | collected...
GGGACCGACCAGGAGGGCGTGGACGAATCGGTCCCGTATCCCCGCCGCTTTCTGGCCCCTTATCCGCGGAGCAAGGCCCTGGCCGAGAGGCACGTGCTCGAAGCCAACGGCAGCGGGGGCTTGTTGACGTGTGCCCTGCGCCCACACCTGATCTGGGGTCTGCGGGACCCCCATCTGATCCCTCGCCTGCTGGCCCAGGCCCGCTCAGGCAGGCTCCGCCGCATCGCGGACGGGACGAACCGGATCGACACCGTCTACGTGGAGAACGCGGCGGCCGCCCACCTCCAGGCCGCCGACGCCCTGGAGCCGGGCTCTCCGGTGGCCGGACAGGCGTACTTCATCAGCCAGGGAGAGCCGGTCAACTGCTGGGACTGGATCAACCAGATCCTGGCCATGGCCGATCTGCCCCCGATCCGCAAGTCGCTCTCCTTCCCCGCCGCCTGGATGCTCGGCGGGCTGTTTGAGGGCCTCTACGGGCTTCTGCGTTTCCAAGGCGATCCGCCCATGACCCGCTTCTTGGCGGCCCAACTGTCCACCTCCCACTACTTCGACATCAGCCGCGCCCGTCGGGATTTCGAATACCGGCCTACCGTATCCACGGAAGAAGGGATGCGGCGCCTGGCACGAGACCTGGCCCGTCAGAAGTAGGGGGGTGTCGAGCGTGCCGCGGCAACTGGCAGGCCGTACAATTCGTGCATTCGACACACTGTCCCACGATCTCGGCCGCTTGACCGCATCCCGGACGTCTGCCTCTCCCCCGATTTCTTCCGCCACCGTTCCCCCTGGTGCGGTGGCCAGGGCGAGGAGCCGCTTGCCAACCGCGTCACAAACGGGTACTGTCATAGGCTTGGGATGTGTTAGGCCGGATTATTCATGGTTCGTAGCACAGGCATCTTGCCTGGCTTGCCGATTTCGCAGGCTGGAAGCCTGCGCTACGGGGTTGGTGAATAATCCGGGTGAGCGAGTGCTGAACGGGCGCGTTACACCGGATGAGTGCTGAACCGCGAAATCGCGATAGGGTCGTTATCACGGGCGTCGGGCTGACGGCTCCGAACGGCAATAACCTGGCGGAGTTCCGCCGGAATCTGCTGGCGGGCCGCAGCGGCGTGACGGAGTATGAGGTCCGCTACTTCGGCCCCACCCTGGCCGGAATCTGCCGGTTCGACCATCTGCGATATCAGCGTCGCAAGGAGGTCCGGCGGGGCACCCGGGCCGGCAGCATCGCCATCTACTGTGCACACGAAGCGGTCGCCGATTCGGGGCTCGATTGGGAGAACCTGGACAAGTCGACCGTGGGCGTCTACGTCGGCGTGACCGAGCACGGGAACGTGGAGACCGAAAACGAGATTTATTCTCTGAAGGGCTACGATTACGACACCCAGTACTGGTCGCACCACCACAACGCCCGAACGGTCGCCAACAACCCGGCCGGAGAGATCACGCTGAACCTGGGAACCACCGGCCCGCACTACACCCTGGGGGCGGCTTGCGCGGCGGGGAACGCGGGGTTGGTCCAAGGCGTGCAGATGCTCCAGCTCGGGGAGTGCGACGTGGCCCTGTGCGGCGGCGTGTCGGAGAGCATCCACACGTTCGGGATTTTCGCCAGCTTTCACAGCCAGGGCGCACTGGCTCGCCATGAGGACCCCACGAAGGCCTCCCGTCCCTTCGACGCAGACCGCACGGGGATCGTCGTGGCCGAAGGGGGCTGCCTGTTCGTGTTGGAGCGGCTCTCCCACGCCCGCGCCCGGGACGCGAGAATCTACGGCGAGGTGGTCGGCTACGCGATGAACAGCGACGCGCACGATTTCGTCGTGCCCCACGCGGAGCGGCAGGCCGAGTGCGTCTGCAAGGCGCTTCGGCGGGCCCGGCTCAACCCGGAAGACGTCGACATCGTGAGCACGCACGCGACGGGGACCTCCACGGGCGACGTCCAGGAGACCCTGGCGCTTCGGAGCGTATGGGACGGCAGCGGCCACACGCTGTTCAACAACACGAAGAGCTACATCGGTCACGCCATGGGGGCGGCCGGGGCCTTGGAGATGGCGGGCAACCTGCCCGCCTTCACCGACCGCGTCTGCCACCCCACGATCAACCTCGACCGCACCGATCCCGAGTGCGAGCTGCCGGGGCTGGTGGCGAACGAGCCTCGCCCGGCGGACAAAGTGGACGTGATCCTGAACAACTCGTTTGGTATGCTTGGCATCAACTCAGTCGTGATCGTCAGAAGAATCTGAGCACCACGCCGGCCGATGGCCGCTGAGACCAGAGTGCTTGGCATCAATTCCGTAGTGATCGTCAGAAGGATCTGAGCAGGAGGTGGAGTGTAGGGCATGACTGGTGCCGAAATTAGAGAAGCGGTCGTCGATATCCTTTCCGACATCGCCCCCGACGAAGACCTCACGAAGCTCAAAGAGGAGATTCCGTTCCGCGACCAACTGGAGCTGGACAGCATGGATTTCCTCGACATCGTGATGGAGCTCCGCAAGCGGTATCGAATCCAAATCCCCGAAGAGGATTACCCCGAACTGGTCAGCATGCAGAGCACGGTGAAATACCTCGAGCCGCGGATGCGTGATATTCAACCGAGGTAGCTCTCCGGAGGGCGGAGGTGCTTTCCCGGGAGGCCGCGCGCCGACGGAGGAACCCCTCGAACGCTTGCGGGCCGCTGCCCCGCGGGGCCGTCGTTTGCCGCCGTTTCGGGGACGAGGCGCGGCTCGGCGACAAGCGGCGCCCCGGGAGTCATGCGCAACGAGCAACCCGGCACGGCCATGTACGACACGATCATCATCGGCGCCGGCATGTCGGGCCTGGCGGCCGGAATCCGTTTGGCGCATTTCGACAAGCGCGTCTGCATCCTCGAGCGGCACAGCGCCGTCGGGGGGCTCAATTCCTACTACCGGCAGAACGGGCGGCTCTTGGACGTCGGGCTCCACGCCGTGACCAACTACGTCCCCCGGGGCGCCAAGCACGCTCCCCTGTCCCGGCTGCTCCGCCAGTTGCGATTCCGCCGGGAGGATTTCGATCTTTCGCCCCAGACAGGCTCGACCATCCGATTTCCCGGCGTCTCGCTCGATTTCAGCAACGACTTCGAGCTGCTCGCGTCGGAGGTGAACCGGCACTTTCCCCGGCAGAAGGAGAACTTCCGGCGGCTTCTTGCCGAACTGCCCGACTACGACCAATATACGCAAGCCGGTTCCCGCCGCTCAGCCCGCGGGATGGTCAGCCGATTCATCGACGATCCGCTTCTGGTGGAGATGCTCTTCTGTCCGCTGCTGTATTACGGCGGCGCCCGGCAGCACGACATGGACCTCGCCCAGTTCTCGATCATGTTTCGCTCGATCTACCTGGAGGGCTTCGCCCGGCCCTTCGCCGGAGTGCGGCTGATCCTCGACAAGCTCGTCGAGCGATTCCAGTCGCTCGGCGGCGAGCTGCGGCTGCGCTCGGGCGTGAGCCGGATCGCGGTCAGCGACGGCGCGGCGGAGGGCGTGGTGCTCGACGACGGCACCGAGCTTTACGCCCGGCATATCCTCTCCTCGGCCGGCTGGATCGAGACCATGCGACTGTGCGACGATCGTCGCGGCGCCGTGCCGGAAGAGGCCGGGCAGTTGTCGTTCGTCGAGTCGATCTCCTTCCTCGACGCCCCGCCCCAAGAGCTGGGACTCGATCGGACGATCGTCTTCTTCAACGATTCTGACGAGTTCCACTACGAGAAGCCGGACGGGCTGGTCGATCTGCGGAGCGGCGTGATCTGCTCGCCCAACAACTTCCGCTACCGCGAGCCGCTGGGCGAGGGGATCGTGCGGATCACCGCCCTGGCCAACTACGACCGCTGGGCCGCCCTCGACGGGCCCTCGTACCGAGAGGCCAAGCGACTCGCGTACGATTCGGTGGTGGAGTCCGTGGTCCGGTTCGTGCCCGACTTCCGCGGCTCGGTGGTGGAGACCGACGTGTTCACCCCCACGACCATCCGCCGCTACACCGGCCACGAGAACGGCGCGGTCTACGGCATGCCCGACAAACGCTACGACGGCACCACCCACCTGAGCAACCTGTTCGTCTGCGGCACCGACCAGGGGCTCGTGGGGATCGTCGGCTCGATGACCAGCGGGATTACCATGGCGAATCGGCACTTGCTGAAAGGATGAATGATGAGTGATGAATGATGAATGCCGGATGTGGCTTGCCGTTTTGGAGGCCGTCCTTCGTACCGTACGTCGAGTTAACCCAATTGCTTTCCCATGCCCACCGACCCCCTGAAAAACGCGCGTGACTCCTACGACGTGATCGTCATCGGCTCCGGACTGGCCGGATTGACCGCCGCCAACACGCTGGCCCGGGCCGGGCATTCCGTGCTGCTGTTGGAGCAGCACTCGAAGCTGGGCGGGCTGGCGACCTGGTTCCGGCGCCGCGGCGGGCACATCTTCGACGTCTCGCTCCACGGCTTCCCGTTCGGCATGGTGAAAAGCTGCCGCCGCTACTGGAACCGCCGGATCGCCGACAGCATCGTGCAGATCAAGAACATCCGCTTCGACAACCCGATGTTCTCGCTCTCCACCAGCTACGAGCGCGACGACTTCACGCGGCTGCTGACCACCCGGTTCCAGGTGCCCCCCGCCTCCGTCGACGCGTTCTTCGACGCCGCCCGAAAGATGAACCACTACGACGACCAATCCGCGACCACCGGCCAGCTCTTCCATCGCTTCTTCCCCGGCCGGGAGGACGTGGTGCGGCTGCTGATGGAGCCGATCACCTACGCCAACGGCTCGACGCTGGAAGACCCCGCGCTGACGTACGGGATCGTCTTCTCCAACTTCATGTCGAAGGGCGTCTTCACCTTCCGGGGCGGGACCGACCGGCTGATCGGCCTGATGCGCGACGAGATGACCGGAAACGGCGTCGACGTGCGCACCCGCTGCGACGTCGAGCGGATCCGCGTCGCCGGCCGCCGCGTCGAAGGGGTGAGCGTGGGCGGCCGTGTGATCAAGACCCGAGCGATCGTCTCCAACGCCAACCTCAAGGCGACGATCTTCGACCTGGTCGGCCCGGAGCAGTTCGACCCCGACTTCGTCGAGCAGGCCCGGGCCGTGCGCCTGAACAACTCCAGCACGCAGGTCTACATGGCCCTGCGGCCGGGCGAGTCGATCGACGAAGACGCCTGCGGCGACCTCTTGTTCAGCTCCACCGCCCCGGCTTTCCGCACCGAGCTGTTGCTCAGCCGCCGCGCCACCAGCCGCACGTACTCCTTCTATTACCCCAAGAGCCGACCCGGAAGCGATCGCTCGATGATCGTCGCCAGCACCAACGCCAACTACGGCGACTGGGCCGACCTTCCCAAGGCGGAGTACGAAGAAGCCAAACGCGCCCTGATCCGGGACACGCTCGACGCGGTCGCCCGCTACGTGCCCGACGTCCGCCGGAAGCTCGATCACGTGGAGTGCGCCACCCCGCTCACCTTCCAGCGGTACACCAAGCACGTCGACGGCGCGAGCTTCGGCACCAAGTTTGAAGGGCTGGCCGTCAGCCGCGCCCTGCCCGGTCGGATCGCCGGGCTGTACCACGCCGGGAGCGTGGGGATCATCATGTCCGGCTGGCTGGGGACCGTCAACTACGGCGTGATCGTGGCCAACGACGTCGACGCCCACTTGATGAACAACTCCTCGCAGACCCCTTCCCGTGCCGAGGTGAGCCCATGACCCGACAACAGATCTACGACGCCATCCCGCACCGCGAGCCCTTCTTGCTCGTCGACGAGATCGTCGAGTGGACCGACTCCCGCATCGTCTGTACGAAGGTCTTTTCCGGCGAGGAGGAGTTCTTCGCCGGGCACTTCCCGGGCGCCCCGATCGTGCCCGGCGTGCTGTTGTGCGAGGCCTCCATGCAGTGCGGGGCGATCCTGCTCTCGCGTCTCATGGCCGAAGCGCCAGGCAAAGTGCCGGTGGCCACGCGGATGAACGACGTCAAGTTCAAGCGGATGGTCCGGCCCGGCCAGACGATCCGCATGGAGGTCGATTTCGTCGAACGCCTCGCCGATGTCTTCTTCCTCAAGGCCAAGGCCACGGTCGAAGGCAAGGTCGCCGTCCGCTTCGAGTTCGCCTGCACCGCCGCGGCGGCGAGAAGCTAGTACCACGGGATAGTGACACCACGAAGGCACGGAGAACACGGAGGGAAAAGAGAACAGAGCAGGTATTCCTCTTTGTTCTTTCGCTCCGTGTCCTCCGTGCCTCCGTGGTGAATTCTCGTTCCGCGCCGCTCAGGAGACCTTTGCCCCATGGACTTCCTCCAGCTTGCCGACAAGCAGATCCTCGTCTTCGGCGTGGCCAACCGCAAAAGCGTGGCCTACCACGTCGGCCGCGTGCTGACCGACGCCGGGGCCCGCTGCGTCTATGTCGTGCAGAACGACGAGATCCGCCGGAGCGTGGCAAAACTGCTGGGCGACGCGCCGGTCTACGTCTGCGACGTCGAGCGCGAAGACCAGATCGCCCGGCTCCGCGATGAAGTGGCCGGAGCGCACGATCGCTTCCACGGCCTGGTCCACTCGATCGCGTTCGCCGACTACTCCGACGGAATGAAGCCGTTTCACGAGACGCCCAAGGCCGCCTTCCTCCAGGCGGTCGATATCTCGTGCTACTCGCTGGTGGCCCTCTGCCGCGCCTTTCGGGACCTGCTCGACCCGGACGCCTCGGTGGTCACGATCTCCATCTCCACCACGCAGATGGCCAGCGAGAACTACGGCTACATGGCCCCGATCAAGGCGGCGTTGGACTCGTCGCTCGCGTTCCTGGCCAAGTCGTTCAGCGGCTTCTCCCGCGTCCGCTTCAACGCCGTCGCCCCGGGCCTCTTGAAGACCTCCGCCTCGGCCGGCATCCCCGGCTACGTCGAGTCGTACCTCTACGCCGAGCAGGTGATCCCCCGCAAACAGGCCCTGCACACCGAAGAGGCGGCCCACGTCGTCGCCTTCCTCCTGAGCCCTCGCTCCAGCGGCATCAACGCCCAGCGGATCGTCGTCGACGCCGGGATGTCGATCAACTACTTCGACCGCGAGCTGATCCGCCGGGCGATGCGGCCGGAGTGAGACGAACCTACCCAAGCGTGTTTGGCCGTCCGTGGGTGAAGTCACGGGGCCGGTTGGCCGTCTTGGTCGAAATCCGTGATGATCTTGCACTTGGGCAGCGCGGCTTGGAGGGAGGTAACGCCGGCTGCCGTGACTTGGGTGCCGGTGAGATCGAGTTGGGTGAGGTTGGTGAGGCCCTTGAGTTCTTGCAGCGCGATATCGGTTACCTCCGTGTGACCGACATTGACGGACTCAAGCCTGTTCAAGCCGTTCAGGTTTCTGATGCCCAGATCGTCCACCGATGCGGCCTCAAACAGGTGAATCCAGGTAACGAAGAACGGCTCACGCGGCAACTCGTTCATCGCCATCACTTCTCGTACCAGCCCATTGACCGACAGCCTGAGCATTCCCCCACGCCCCAACACCCATTGCGCCGCCTGGCGGTCGGGATCAGGTCTTCCGTCGATTTCGCACACGACGCGGAAGCCGAGACCGGCGTGTCGGGTCTCGTAGAAGCCGCGGCCCGCGCAGCGGGTGCCATCGCGGCTGAAGTCCGGATCGTCGCCGGACCAACAGCCACCACGCAGCACGCGGGCGGTGCCGGAAGAAGGACCCGCAGGGTCGGTCTGAGGGGATTGGGCGTAGCACCCTCGGTGATACCAGTCGCGGCACCACTCGCACGCGTTTCCGAGCATGTCGTGGAGACCCCAGCCGTTGGGCTTCTTCTTGCCCACCGGATGTGCGCTTCCCCCGGCGTTCGCACACCACCATTCGTACTCCCCGAGCCGGCTTCCGTCAGTCCCGAAGCTGTATCGGCTCGTGGACCCGGCCCGGCAGGCGTATTCCCATTCCGCTTCCGTTGGCAAGCGGCACGTCCGACCCGTATGGCGACTGAGCCATTCGCAGAAGGCGACCGCATCGTCCCAGCGGACGAGCACCACCGGATGCTCGTCCGTCTGCACGAAGCCAGGGTTGTTCCACGCGTCGTCGGTCGTGTGCCCCGTAGCTTCCACAAACTTGCGAAACTGACCGACCGTGACTTCGTGCTTGCCGAAGTAGAGCGGTCTGCTGATTTCGACGCGATGTCGCGGTGCTTCGCCTGGAACCAGGTCGACGTACCATTGCGGATAGCCTCCCCTTCTCGCTTCCCCGAGGGACTGTTCGACCTCCTCCGCGGTCGATCCCATGTCGAACTCGCCCGGCGGGATCAGCACCAGTCTCATGCCGATCGAGTTGGTGATCTCCACGGGAACACCGAGATGCTCGGCCCACTCTTGCTGATGCCGCTTGGCTTGAGCTTCGCCGAACGGGGCATCGGCCGGGGCCGGCGGCTGCAACGACCTGGCGGCTTCGGCCCGCTTCTGGAACTCGGACGGCTTCAGAATCTCCACCCCGCCGAGGGGCGTCTCGACGAGGTAGACGAGCTCTTTCTCGACGGTTTCTGAGTCGCCATGGACAATCTCGCCAGCTCCGTTGAACGCCAAACCACCGCCGCCTTTGAGAGGCAGCCCGATCAGCTCAGGTTGAGCTGTGTCGGCGTCCCATAGAACCAGAATGCCGTCCAGGCCGGCGGAGGCGATTTGCCTGCCCGTGGGACTCCAAGCCGCGGACCAAATCCCGCCCTTGTGCCCTTCCAGAACTGGTCCCGGCAAGCCGTCGACGTCCCACAACCGGACACAACCATCCAACCCGCATGACGCAATCCGTCGGCCGTCGGGGCTCCACGATACCGAAGGGACGGAGCCGACATGCCCCCGCAGCACGGGTCCCGGGCTGCCGTCCACGTCCCACAATCTCACAGTACCGTCGTGGCTGCTGGATGCGAGCCTCTGACCATCGGGGCTCCAAGCCAAACACGTGACGCAACTGGTATGTCCTTTGAGGATCGACTTCCGCGTCGTGGCGTTGGCGTCCCATATCCAGATGTCCTTTTCCCAGCCTCCGGACGCGATCTGCTGGCCGTCGGGGCTCCATGCCACGCAGATGACGAACGTCGAGTGCCCCCGCAATACCGGCCCCGGTTCGCCGTCCGCTTGCCAAATGCGCACCGTTCGGTCTTGGCTCGCCGAAGCAAGCCGCTGGCCGTCGGGGCTCCACGTGATGAACCACACCCGATCTGTGTGGCCCTTGAGCACGGGTCCAGGCGTTCCGTCGGCTTGCCAAATGCGTACAGTCCCGCTGCTATCGCCTGAGGCGAGCCGCTTCCCGTCGGGACTCCAAGCCACGCATCGGAGATCTTCCGTGTGGCCCTTGAGCACCGGCCCCGGCTGGCCGTTGGAACTCCACAAGCGCACCGTGCCGTCAGTACATCCGATGGCCAATCGCGTACCGTCGGGGGTCCATGCCACGCGGAAGAGGACGACGCGCTGTCCTCGTAGCTTCGGCCCTCCTGTCCCGTTTGCGTCCCAGACTCGAAGGTCCCCTCCAGACGACACAAGACGCGTACTGTCCGGGCTCCAAGCGACGGACCAAACTCCATCGGAATCGCCATCCAGAACCGGCCCTGGCGTCCCATCGGTTTGCCACAAACGTACGGTCTTGTCCGCACTTCCTGATGCCAGAAGCCTCCCATCCGGACTCCACGCCACCGCGTGAACCCAATCAGTATGCCCCTTGAGGACGGGACCAGGAGTGCCGTCGGCCTCCCAAAGCCGTATCGTGGAATCCCAACTCGACGAGGCTAGCCGCCGGCTATCCGGACTCCAGGCCACCGAGCTGACACAATTCGTGTGCCCTCGAAGCACTGGCCCCGGCTTGCCGTCGGCCTGCCAAATACGAATCGTCCTGCCTTCGCCGCCCGAGGCAATCTGCTGCCCGTCGGGGCTCCAAGCTACGCACGCAACGTGCCGGGAATGCCCATTGAGCACTGGGCCGGACCCGCCGTCGGCATCCCAGAGCCGCACCGTTTCATCGAGACTGCCGGAGACGATCTGGTTCCCGTCCGGACTCCAGGCCACTGCTTGAACCTGATCCGTGTGTCCTCGCAACACGGGGCCGGCCGTGCCGTCCGACTCCCAGAGCCGTATCGTACCGTCAAGCCCGCCGGCAGCGAGCCGCCGGCCGTCCGGACTCCAAGCCACCTGAGACGCGGACCGCGTATGCCCTGCCATGATTCGCACAAGCTGCAACGATGTGGCATCGTAGATCTTGATGTTTCCCGTCGGTGATCCGAAGGCGAGTGAGCTGCCGTCAGGGCTCCAGACGGCGGCACCCATGCCGGGGCCAACCGTCTCCACTTGCCAACGCCCGAGCCCTGGCAACTCCCCGGGGCGGGGCAGGATGCCGCCGAGCCCGCGCTCCGGCGGGGCGGCACGCTCGGTCACTTGCGGCGCGTGTGCGGCAGGTTCGGTCGGTGCAGTGGGGGCAGATTCCTGAACGACCTCGGGCTTCGGCGGCGGCTTAGCGGCCTTGGGCTCGGGCGCCGTTTCCGGGCGTTTCAGCTCCACGGAGGTCTCCCACGTGTCGCCGGACTTGATCGTGAACGCGTCGGTGTACGTCTGGAACCCGCCCTTGGTTACCTTGAGCGTGTGCTGGCCCTCGTCGATGCGGATCTCGATCGGCTCCGGGTCGCCGGTTGTGGTGAGCGTGACTCGGCGGTCGTCGACCTCGACGGTTGCTCCCGGCTCGTTGATTGTCACGACCAGGGTGCCGGCCGGGGTCCGGATCATCAAGACGACGCCGAGAAGGACGAGAAGCAGCATCAACGCGCCGCCGAGGGCTACGTACGTCCACAGCAGACGCCGACCCGACGGCGTCAACCTCCGCAATTGGGGCGGGATCAGGCCCTTCCAACTCGCCCTGTGGGTCTCCTGCTCCCCGTGAGCCTCGATCGTTTCTTCCCGAGCCGGCGTGTCGTGCTGCTTGGGGGGAGCGGCGTCCTCGCCAAGGTGTTCGAGGAACGACGAGAGGGCGTGGTCGCTCAGAGGGCGTGCCGCGACCGGCTGGCGTTTCTCGACCGCTACGCAGGCTTCCAGGGCGGCGATCACCTCGGTCATCGACTGGTAGCGGTCTTCGGGCCGCTTGGCGATCATCTTCTGGAAGACCGCGTCCAGATCCGCCGGAACGTCGGCACGGGCATCGCGGAGCGAGGGGATGGGGGCATCGCGATGGGCCAGGAGGACCTGGATGACCGTGTCGGCCTGGTAGGCATTTCTGCCGGTCAGGATTCGATAGAGCGTGCAGCCCAGGGAGTAGACGTCGGCCCGGCCGTCGACGTGATGGGCGTCTTCGGCCTGCTCCGGGGCCATGTAGTCGTACGTGCCCATCACCTGGCCGGTCGAGGTCAGGCTGTCGGTCTGGTCGCTCTCTCCCGGGTCCCCGATCCGCGCCAGGCCCATGTCGAGGATCTTGACGGTGCCTTTCCGGTCCAGGAGGAGGTTGCCCGGCTTGACGTCGCGGTGGAGGATGCCCTGGGCGTGGGCATATTCCAAGCCTCGGGCCGCCTGGATGATGCACTCGACGGCCTGTTCGACGGGCAGCGGCCCTCGCTCGACCAGGACGACGGCCAGATCCTTCCCCTCGACGTGCTCCATCACGAGGAAGTGGATGCCGTCGTGCTCCCCGGCGTCGAACGCGGCGACGATGTTCGGGTGCAGCAGCCTTGCCGCCGCCTGGACCTCCCGGCGAAACCGCTTGACCAGCTCGGGCGACTTCATCGCCTTGGTCGGGAGCATCTTGAGTGCCACCGCCCGATTCATGCGCCGGTGTCGGGCCTTCAGAACCTGCCCCATGCCGCCGGCCCCGATCTGGTCCAGAACCGTGTAGTCGCCCAGCACGAGGCCCTTGATCTTCCCGTGGTAGACGGCCGCGGCCTGGTACCGGGTGAGCATCCCGGCCTCGATGAGTTCGCGGGCGAGGCCCTGGGGATCGCTGGGTCGCTTGTCGGGAGGGAGGCTCTTCTGGAACGCGGAGATCTCGTCTGCGGAGACGAGTCCGCTTCGGGTGAGGTTCTCGATGAATTGCCCAAGCGAGATCGCCATCGTCCACCTCGGCAAATCGGCCGAGGTCGATTCTAGCCGTGCCTATGGGGGGTGTCAATTAGACACTGGCATCCTTTGCCCGTACGTCCCAGGCCGCCTTAGGGGTAGCCGAGGAATCGCTTCCGCATTTGCGGAGTAGCAGGCACACGCCGTGTGCCGTGGCCAGCGGACGGCACACGCCGTGTGCCTGCTACTCAAGGGCAAGTCGTGGGTCTTCGCCCTACGGGCTGGACCCGCCCTATGGTGGGTGGCACGGGCATCTTGCCCGTGCTTTCGTCGACGCACTGGCGAGACGCCAGTGGCACCCAACTCACAAGGGAAGGATCGACAGACGACTACGGTTGCCGCGGGTCGTGATGCGGCGGCGGGGGGCCGGCGTGGCCGAGGTCCATGTCTTCGCCGAAGTAGCACTGCCGGGCTTCCGGGTTGGCGAGCACCTCGTCGGGCGTGCCGTGGCAGAGGACCTGGCCGTCGCGGATGACGTAGCTGCGATCGGTGATCTGGAGGGTCTCGCGGACCTGGTGATCGGTGATCAGGATGGCGATCCCGCCGGCGCGCAGTTGGCGGACGATCTCCTGGATGCTGTCGATGGTGACCGGATCGATGCCCGTGAACGGCTCGTCCAGGAGGATGATTTGGGGATCGGAGACGAGCGCCCGGGCGATCTCCAAGCGGCGTTTTTCGCCGCCGGAGAGGGAGATGGCCTTGGACTTGCGGAGGCGGGTGATGTCGAACTGCTCCAGAAGCTCGTCGCAGCGGCGGCGCCGGGTCTTGCGATCGATCTCCAGCATCTCCATCACGCCGAGGAGGTTGTCCTCGACGGAGAGCTTGCGGAACACGCTGGGGTCCTGCGCCAGGTAGCCCATGCCGCCGTCGCGGGCGCGGCGGTACATGGGCCAGTTGGTCACTTCGACGTCCTGGAGCTTCACTTTGCCGGCGTTGGGCTCGATCATTCCGCAGGTCATGCGAAAGCAGGTCGTCTTCCCGGCCCCATTGGGGCCGAGCAGCCCGACGATCTCGCCACGGTGGACCTCGAAGTCGACGCCGTCGACCACCCGGCGGATTCCATAGATCTTCACGAGCCCTTCGACTTCCAGCATCGCCGTGGTCGCTTGGGCGGTGTGGATACCGGTGGTGCGGGCTTGGGCCGCGCGGACGCGGGCTTGGGTTGCGGGGGCGTCGGATCGACGCCGCTTGAGGAAAGGTCGGCTCATCGGTTCGGAGCTCCGTCTCCTACGAGGTTCGTCTACCTGACGAAATGCATGCGCCAGAAATTGGGGAAGAAACGGACAGGGATCTTGGTAGTGGGGATCGCGTCCAGGGAGTGCGGCCAGTAGATGTACAATGCTTTGCCCATCAACAGCTCGCGGCTGACGTAGCAGGGAAAACCCTCGTTCTCCCAGAGCCGGCTGTCTTTGCTCTCCGGGCTGTTGTCGCCGAGCACCAGGAACTGATCCCCATCGAGCGCAAAGGCGACCCGGCGCCTCGACCGAAAGCCGTCCCACGCATTCGGGTCGGACAGCACGCGGGCGATCTCCTGCCGGTTGAGATATCGATAAGGCGAGTTCTCGAAATCGGTAATGGCATTGCTCGTGGCGCCGTTGCGGGCGAGCCGCTGGGCAATGTAGTAGCCGTCGCGGTAGATCTTCAATCCGCTGACCCGCAGGGCCGCCCCACGCGACCCGATCCGCACCGGCTGGAGATCCGCCTTCTGGGGCTGCCCGTTGTCGAGGCGCGAGTAGGCGGTCTCGGTGTCGAACTTCACCACCCGCCCATTGACCCAGAGCAGCAACTGGTCGTCGACGTTGGAGAACATGATCCGGTAAGTGCCGGGGCCACGGACGGCGGTGGTTGCCGTTGGGCGGTAGTCTTCGCGCCCGTCGATGGAGAGCGTCGCCTGGCCGGTGGCCAGGTCGATGCCGCAGAGGAAGAACCTGCCGCCCTCGACCAGCGCGAGGATCGCCTCGCCGCTCGGGCTTTCCACGTCCATCGAGCACTCCAGCGCCAGATCGCCGACCCAATGCAGCCCGAGCATTTCGGCCTTGGGCGCAAGCTGGCTTTCTCCGTAGCCGTCGCTTGCCCCGTGGGAGCCGTAGCCTTCGCCCGCGTAAAGCTCGTTTCCCGATCCATAGCCGGAGCTGCCGTAGGTGACTACGTCGGTGTTGTAGGCGGCGAAATCGGTGATCAACTGCGGTTGCGGGTTGGGATTGCCGCTTGGCATCGAGCCCCGTTTCAGGTCTTGCCAGTCCTCGAACGACGGGACGACGTGCCGGTACGCGATCCAAGACTCGCCCTCCGCGGCCCCGTCGGTGTGGAACGAATGATAGTCCTCCGAGGTCTGCCAGCCGGCGGCCGGATCGGCTTGGACCACCGGCGCCCAACGGGCGGGCCAACCCAGCTCGATCAGCTTCGGCAGCTCGCTGTCGCTGTCGTAGACCGGCCGGAGCATGGCCTTGATCTTCTCGGGGGCCTTACGGGCGATCTCGAACCGATCGAGCTTGATGGAGACGTCGGAGTAGCCGTAGGGGGCTTCGCCATATTGTCTGAGATCCTCCTCCTCCGTCGGCTTGACGAACAGGTCGCCGTGGCTGATGCAGATCGTCTCGTTCGGGCGGCCGACGATCCGCTTGATGAAGTTCGTCTTCGCACCGCCCGGGTATTTGAACACGGCCACGTCCCACCGCTCCGGATCGCCGAACCGGTAGGGAAACTTGGCCACCAGGATGCGGTCTCCCTTGCACGACCGGTACGTCTCTCCCTCCGAGTTGCCGGGACGGAAGTCCATGGTGTAGCGGCACATCGGGCAGGTGCCGGCGATGACCTTCCTGCCCGTAGGACGATTGGTCGCGTTGTCGATCTCCTCGCTGGCACTGACCTGGAAGTGGTGGCCACACTCCGGGCAGAACACGTCCTTGTGACGCCCCATCAACGTCGGGGCCATGGAGCCGGTGGGGATCACAAACGCCTCGGCCTCGAAGGTGCGAAACAGGAACGCCAGCACGAAGGCGATCACCACCGACTCGACCACCTCGCGCATGCCCGCGCCCGACAGAAGCGGCTGCTGCGGGGCCTCTTTCGGAGAATCCGACGGGGACGGCTTGGCCTCCTTGCGCTTGCGTTCGTCCGGCGCGGCGCTCCCGGGTCTGCCTCGTGAATGCGACGTCTTCGAC
>Ga0307378_10007037_pt1 | contig 15200 bp, 7 predicted proteins | sample UN1MG_FD_202238 | JGI IMG/M metagenome (GOLD analysis project Ga0307378, IMG submission 202238) | Soil microbial communities from Risofladan, Vaasa, Finland - UN-1 | ecosystem: Environmental > Terrestrial > Soil > Coastal area > Acid sulfate soil | place: Finland: Risofladan, Vaasa | collected...
AACCAGCATGACGGACAGTGCCCCGAGCATCGCGCCGCGCCGCCACCGCGATTGAACGCGATCGACATAGGGTGACGCACTTGCACAGGGGCCGAGCGCCGCCAGACCGTCCCGCACCGCCGCTCGGGCAAACGGGGTGGCCCTGTCGCGATCGAGGAGCCACAGTGCCGTGGCGATCCGGTTGTGGTCGGCGAGGGCCAAGTCCAGCCGCTCGGCCGTCTCCCGGGAGGAGGGTGATCGGCCCATGGCCCGAACGAAGGTCACTCCGACAGGCACGATCAGGCCCGCGGCCAGCAACCAGCCGTCGAACGCCCATCCCCACTCGAGTCCTCGCCCGGTCCCAAGGAGCACGAGGCGCAGCAATAGCAGCGCGCCAGCGACGATGGCCAGACCCAGCAGGCCGCGGTCAAGCGCCACGATGACACCGTCCCGCAGGGCCGCCCTGTACACCTTGCCGCGTCCGGGCGTCAGCAGACGCTCAAACTCGGCGGTCAGGGAGTCAGGGCCCTTGGAGTCGGTCATGGTTGTGGCTCACGACCGGTCGCGACCGGTAGCGCGCGGCCAGCCAACACCTGACGCGAGTTTGCGTCCTGTAGAAATGCCACGATGGTGCACAACCCCGGATCGACGTAGGTGGGTCGCATTCGGAACTGGATCGATCGCTCAGTTTCCAACGCGGTAACAGTTCGCTCCAGCGCAGCGGCTACGTGCGCCGGGTTGCAGCGCACCTCGAAGACGCGCCGACCCGGTTCCGTACTCACCCTGTAGCCGTCCTCGGGCGATAGCGCCGACCGGGCGACCTGTCGGTGGAGAACCACGCCGTTGGCTCCGGACAGCATGACCATCTGTTCGCACAGTACCACGTGAAGGCGCAGAGCGTCGCTCGCCTGCGGGCCGAGCAACTCGATCCGGCCGGTGATCTCCTCGCCCGAGATCCTCGCGTACCCGTCGAGGCGCCAGTCTCTTGCAGGCTCCGGGCCAGCCAGGCACGCGGCCTTGTAGGCCAGATAAAGACCTTCTGTGGCGGACCCGTCACCACCGTCGGTGACCATCCGTCCACCGTCGAAACAGACCACGGGGCCGCTCTCGATACCGTAGAAAGCCGCCCGCGATGCGCTGGGCGCCGAAACGAGTGGGTCCGGCTCCGGCGCCGGCAGATGATACTCGATGAACGCCACCTGCGACGATCCGAAAAACTCGAGCAGGCCGCCGAACGCCAGCTCGGGCGCCAGGGTCTGGGCCTGATCCACGCAGGTGAAAAACTCCACCAGGGATACACTTGGCGAGTCGGGTGACGCGCTTCGAGCGTCGTAGCGATCAGGCGGATGGAACTCGGCCGTGCGGCCTTCGAGAAGCTGCTGCGCGTCGGCCATTGTGAAGGACGCCCGGAAGGTCGGATCGCGATTGAGGCGGTTCAGGCCCTCGAACGCTTCGGGCGGAGCATCGTCACCGAGCGTGGCCTGGAGATAGCGGGACCAGGCCCGAGCGGGTTTGCCGGTCCGCTCGTAGAGTTCACCCAGCCACAGGCTGACCAGCGGATCGCGCGGCATGCCGAAGGCCGCCGACAACAAATGACGCCGGGCCTGCTTGAGATCGCCCTGCTGCAGGGCGATCAGGCCCAGGCGGGCCTGGATCTCGTGAGCCACCCGCGCATTCAGCGCCTGCGGCGCGGCCTCCTTCGCCACCAGCAGCACATCCCGGCTCAGAGCGTGCCGGTCCTCGCGCCGGCCGGCCAGCAACTCGTCTGCAAACTCAACCATGGTCCGAGCGCTGCGGTCCGCCTTTACGGATTGCGCCCGAAGCCGGACCGCCCGGCTGATAGCGCCGGGATCCGGTGGATACTCGTCGAGGCGCAGGCTCAATAATACGGTGCCGGCTTCACTCGCCAGGCGCGACGACGGATGATCATTCAGGAAAGACTCGATGGCCCCGGCATCCTCGTCCGCCCGGGCGACGAAGTAAGCGCGCTCCTCGACCGGGAACCGAGGCTCACGGATCTGTTCGAAACGGATGGTCTCGGCCGTCGGTTCGATCGTGAGGCGGAAGGTCGACAGCAGGTTGGTCCCCAGAATGAGATCGGGATGCGGCTCAGGCGTGCCCGACAGGTCTTCCGGTCGCAGGGCCACATAACGGGCCGCGTTGATCCCGCCGAGAAGAACCCGCTCGAGATCGCCACCCGGCGAGCCAAGAAGATCGGCCACGGTCGAGTCGATCACCGTGTCCCATCCTGAGGTGACCAGACGGACACGCAGGGCGAAGTCCTCGGGACCGACGCCGGCCAGCCAATAACCGGCCCCCTCGGTCTTGTACCGAGTGCTCCAGGTCGTGGCGTCCTGATCGCCCGGCGTGTCCGGCGCGTGCCTCGGGCCATCGGCGGCGGGGATTGGCGGCTGACCCGCAGGCAGCAGACGGAGCACTCCGTTGCCCACCTCGAGTTCCACCGTGAAATCCGCCAGGGCCGGCAGACCCAGAATGGCAACCGCCGGAATGTCCGCGAGTTCCTCTGCATGGTCGGCGGTCAGTTCCTCCAGACTGCGCAGCCCCGTCGGGATGACGGGCACCTTCGCCAGGGTAAGGTCGTCGAACTGCAGATCGGCCGGCGAGCTGTGGGCAATCCCAAGCAGCTTGGCTGTTCGCTCATGCATCAGTAGCGGAACACGGGAGCCAAGGTCGATGACCACGTTCGCCGGAATCGACTTTCCCGGACCCTGTAGTGTGCATCGTGCGCAGGGTTGACCGTCGATGAGCTTGAATCGGATCTCGGCCCCGTTGGCCCACTCAGCGCCGGCGGCAAAGGCAACCGCCGCATGCGCCAGTGTCCACAGGGTCAACACGGGAACCGGCCGTCGACGCCCCCACCGGCATGAGATACCCCAGGAACGACCTGGGGACGGGCCGCTTCCGCGTTGTGGAGCCGGGGCCGTCTGGGCCGCTCGGTGCCTGTTGTAGCGGCTGCTCACTTAATGATGCTCCACTGCAAGGGCGCTGCCCCAACTGTCTGGACCGCGGCGCATCGCCGTGCCGGTCGAAACGGCTCGTTGGGCGCCGGGTTGACGACGACCGTCTGGACACGTGCGCGAATCGCCATCATGGCGTGTCCTTCTGAACGAGCCGATCCGGTATTTACCCCATCGCCACGGTCTGAGCGTGCTGCGGTTCAGCCGGCCAACTGCGGCCCGCGCTGCAGTAGCGCCGCTCGTGCGGCCCCGGCGCCGGGGCGATTATAGCACCCTGCGTACCACTTGCACGGCCCCCCAATCGCTTTCTGTATGCACTTGTTTACTTACATCCAAGCCTGACATGCCCCTTAGGCCGGTCGCCGCAAACCGTCAGAATCTGTAGGCTAAGCGGGTGTGCGTATGGAAATGGCAGGGCAACGTCTTGCGACCTGGTGGCAACCAGGCGTAGAATACGGGGTGAAGGTTTGCGCGTACCGCCGGTCGGCCAGATCGCCGAGCGCAGGGAGCGGTGTGTTGCGTTACAGGAAGTCGGTGCCAGGGGAGGAAACGGAAGATGAAGCGCAGTACGACGGGGATGGCAGCCGTTGCAGGCGTTGTTCTGGCGTTCGGCGGCCTTGCACATGCGGACGTAGCCGTTGTCATCGAGCACCAGTACACCATCGGCAACAACAATTTCTCGGCGTTCGCCTACAATCCGCTGGTCACGCCGAACGAGTTCATGACCACGGGCTACGGCTTCGGGAAGGACCTGCGCTGGAGCCAGGTCCTGGACGATTCGGTTGAGCCGTGGGACATGGACGGCGGCATTCTGATGGACTCGCCGCAGATCGAGTTCTTCGCCCGCGACGGGTTCGCCTCGTTCTCACTGAGCTACAACGCCTGGGGCATGAACTTCAACCCGCTGGACCAGAAGTACTTCATCGGCTGCATCTCGATTCTGAGGGACCCGGCGAACAACAACGAACGCGTCGACGCCGAGCGCGACCTGATCTGGTTCGACCCGCACCTGCCCAACGGAGGGGCGGTCCAGCCGAGTGGCGTGAGCGTCTCCAACACCGGCGGGGTTTACAGCCTTGTGGACAGCGCCCTGGGCGCCGGGACCGGGTTCGTCAGCTCAGGGGTCGAGGTGGGCCACCAGTTGACGCTGTACCCGCTCCACTATACCGCCGAGATCAACGCGACCACGTACACGGTGACCGAGATCGTCAGCGAGACGGAGTTGCGGCTGGACAAGGACCCGCTCTGGCCGGGCTCTCCCACGCAGGTCGACAAGGTCTCCTACATCCTTACCATGCAGCCGTGGCTGACGCTGAAGACGTTCCGCCAGAATCTGCCCTACTTTGCCGACGACCCCGATGCGGGCCCCAAAGCGCATTACAAAGGTGGGCTGTCGCTCGACGGCACCACGCTCTACATCGGTGAAACCATCTCCGACAACATGATCGCCGTGGACACGCAGGCGCGCGAGACTTTCTCGGTGTTCATTACCAAGAGCACCTACGAGGCCTACGTGCAGGCCCAGTCCGACGCCGGGCGCCTCCACCCGATCATCAACCCAGACCGGGCGTACGTAGATGATACCACCGGCCTCGAAGTCGGCTGGAGCAACCAGTCCACGAGCACGAGCGTGAGCTATGGGATCACCGACCCTCCGGCCCCGGTCGGGAAAAGGTGCATGAGCGCCACGTTCAACGCCGCCGCAGCCCAACTGAAGTTCCACGCCTACTACGGGCCCGAGGATACTCCCCGCAGCGCGTCGGACTACACCCACCTGGCGTTCTGGATCCACGGCGGAACCGCCGGCGGGCAGCAGATGGACGTCTCGCTTTATGACGCCGACGGTGTTCCCGGCAGCGCGGTGACCGTCGCGCCGCCCACCGCTGGTGCGTGGACCCTGGTGGAGATCCCCATCGGTGATTTCGGTGTCTCCACCATTGGGGACATCGTGTACGACAACACGGTGGCAGCGTCGCAGCCCATCTTCTACCTCGACGACGTAGGGTTCCTCTGGACCGATCCGCTTCCCGTGGGGGTCGGCGACTACATCAGCACCAACGGCGGTGTGCCCGGCAACCAGACCGATTGCGACGCCGAGGGGCGGATATGGTTCTCCGAAGAGGAGACCAACGACATCCTCTGGACCACCAACGGCGTTGATCTGAACACGTTCCTGACCAGCGAGGAGATCGTCAGCGCCTACATAGCCAGCGGCACCCTGGACCCGTCGCCCTACTTCATCTCGAACGGCGTGCAGGTGATGGGTCTGATTGTGGACCCGATGGGCACGGTCTACTGGGGGGAAAACCAAACGAGGTCCATCTGGAAAGCCCCGGCCATCGATCCGGCGAACAACATCGTCCAACTCGCCACCGCGGATGAAATCAAGGCGGCATTGAACATCAGCAGCAGCCCCCGAGGGATCAACTGCTTCTCGATCCGCGGGACGGAGCTGCTGACCTTCAACTTCGTGGATTCCAACACTGTCTACAAGGTCGACCTCGATACGTTCGACTACGGCGACCTGGACGGCGACTTTGACGCGGACCTGGCTGACTTCGCGGCGCTGCAGCGCTGCTTCATGCAGGACGTGAGCACAAGCGGTTGTGGCATCAGTGACTTCGATGACGATTCGGACGTGGACCTGGACGACTACGAGGCGTTCCAGGCCTTCTTTGTCGGACCTCGCTAATGGTTCGACTCAATGAACGCGGCCCGGGTGGCCGAGATTCTAAGGGCGTAGACCCGGGCATTGACGACCGGGATGACCGGGCAAGTCGGGGTAGGATGAGGCACGGTGGTGCTTCATCCTGTGGAGGTGCGGTCATGACATGTTCAAGGCCGGAAACCAGGCGGTCTCCAGAGCGTGGGGCTGGGAGCGTTCGGCGGTATCGAGCCGGGTTCACGCTGATCGAGCTACTGGTTGTCGTTTCCATTATTGCGCTGCTCATCGCCATTCTGATGCCGTCCTTGCGCGGAGCCCGCGACCAGGCCAAGAAGGTCAGGTGCATGGCCAACCTTCGGGCCATCGGGATCGCCCTGCGGACCTATGCGGACGACAACCGGCAGGAGATGCCCGGTTACAACACCGTCGGGCGGCACGGCTTCCGCATCACGCCCAGAACCAGGCTCACGCCCAGCGCCGCCGAGGAAAGCTGGGGGTTGCAGGCCGTGTTGGAGGTCGGGCAGGCGGCGAAGGTCCTTCCGAATGGCCTTGCCTACCCGGTGCCCGTCGACAAACCGATGTACATGCCCGGCGACAGCGCCGCGTGGGTCTGCCCCGCCAACCCTGGCCTGAAAGACTGGGAGGGCCAATGGGCGAAATGGGGCAACACCTACATGTACCGGATGAACTCCGGCGGGACTTACAACATCGATCGGCTGGCGACCGGCGCCGGCATGTGGAAGAGCCCGCTGGTCTGGGACAACTACAGGTACCTTCCCGGCGAGTCCGGCTTTATCGGGCCATTCAACGGGCCGGGCTATCGGATTGAGGAAGAAAACCAACGCCCGCCGCACCGTACAGTGGGCTTGTCCAGCCGCAGCTCGACCGCGTACTGGATCGCGGTGTTCGCTGACGGGCATTGCCAGCAGAACGGGATGAACAAGGCCCCGTGACCGCTCGCATCCATACCTTCAGCGAGGCGACCATCCGAGTCCCCCGGCGGCACCCGGGTCCCGATACAAACCCAACCGCCTCACCGCAGCTCACCAGCCCCACCAGTTCTGGTGTGCGCGGCGCATTGGGGGCTCGTTGACTGATGTCTGATCGCGTCCGGTCCGTCCGCCGGGCCTTGCCCCGTGCCCGGCGGGCCAGAAATGTTCCAGCGGCGCTGAAGCTAGTCCATCCGAGGTCTGTGCCGGAGGACAGTCGGCGCTCAAATGGGGCTCTCATCGTATATAATCGAGCTTCTGAGGATGTAGTGGGAGAGCGTCGGCAGGCAACGGCCGACTCCGCTGGGCCGGGGCGGACGAACGTCCGTCCCGCGTGCCCCTGATACGCGGTAGGCGCCCGGGCGGGGCCGTGCAGTGAAGAGGTGTTCATGAACAGGTTCGCAGTTGCGCTCGTGGCAGTGGTCGTCGGTCTGGCCGCGGGGCAGACGTGGGCGATGAACCTTTCGGTGTGGGCGGTACGAGACGACATCGGGTTTGCCCCGGTGTCGATCGCCTACAACCCGGAGAACGGCAAGCTCCTGATCGCGGGTACCGATCTGGTCGAGTGGGCACGGGGGGCGGGCACGGGCATCAATCTGGCACCGGCGGCCAACTGGGGCGACTCGCCGTACGGCGTGGTGTACGTGCCCTCCCGGGGCACCTACCTGGTAACCGACCGCGCCCCCGCCGACATCATCGAGGTCCAACCGGGCATCGCGGGACAGACCCCTTCCATGTTCGTGGACGTCAACGCCGTGAACCTGAACCTGTGGCCGGCCGGAGGGTTGCCGCAGGACGGCAGCTACGCGTACTACAAGTCCCAGTGGACGGGGGTTGAGCAGACCGTCCACCGCTTCACGCTCGCCGGAACCAACGGCGTGGATGCCGAGTATGTGCCCTACTCGGCGTTTCAGGCCTGGTCCAGCTCCGGGCCGAGCCAGCAACTCACCATCGGCGTGGACGGCACGCTGTATCTGTCGGCCCGAAACAGCGTCGTCAAGCCCAACCGCGGCATCTACTACTGGGATTCCGGTGCCGCCGCCCTGGTCCCCGTGATCCAGCAGGCAGCCATTCTGGCTCTCACCGGCGAATCCAATGTGACCATCTACGGCCTGACCATCGACGCCAAGGACAACATCTACTTCTACGACATCTACTCGGGCGACATCCTGGAATTCGATCACACCGGCGTGCTCAGCACGTTCCTGACGGGCACGGCGATCAAGGCCTTCATGACCGCCCAGGGACTCAGCACGCCCGACAGCCTGCACCCGTCGTACATGGTGGCGGTCGGCTACGAACTGATCTTCATCACCGGCAACATCAGCGGGCACGTGCTGGTGGCCGAGATTCCGGGCTACGGCGATTTCGACGACGACGGGTCGATCGACGCGGATGACTACGCGCTGCTGGCGGCCGCGATGTCCGGCCCGGTGAGCATCGTGACGCCGGGAGCCGGCTACGAGAAGTGCGATTTTGACGGAGACCGTCACGTGGACCTGCGCGATTTCGCCGAGTTTCAACGACGGTACGGGGGAACGCCGTAGGCCCGGACGTGTGTGGCGGTAAGACCGGCCCGGGAACGGACCGCAGAACACACGGGGGTCCGGGCGTCGTCCGTGACCCCTGCAGCCGGGATTCTTCGCCGAGCGGGGTAGTTCGGAGGAAAGCACATGACCAGAATCATCAGCGTTGCTGTCGCGGTGGGCGTACTCATCCCCTCCGCCGGGCTCCAGGCCGATCGCATCCCGACTCCGCCGGAGATGGTCATCATTCCCGGCACCGACTACGAGGTGAACGGGCCGACGTACACCTACCTGATCGGCAAGTACGAAATCACCAACGCCCAGTACTGCGACTTTCTGAACGATGCCGAGCTGATCCAGCAGACCGATCCCAGCGATCCGCGCTGCACGCACATGTGGATCGATCCGACCAACGGCGACGTGTACATGACCGACGTCACCGTGTACCCGCCGGGGTCGGAGTGGTACGACCGGACGCTCTACAAGACCTCGGACATTCCGGATTCCAAGATCAACTACGACATCCTGGAACCGCCCGGAAGCCGCTTCTACGTGCTGCCCGATTTCGACGACCATCCGGTTGGGACGGTGAGCTGGTTCGGCGCGGCCAAGTTCTGCAACTGGCTGACGATCACGGTGGGGATGGACGCGTCGCAGCTCTGTTATCTGGAGGGCACCAGCAAGTACGACTGGTACGCCGTGACGGCCTCGAACTGGTCCACGCAGGGGCTCACCGATCCGGAGCGGCTGGACCTGGTGCGGAACTATCGCGGCTACCGCCTGCCGATGGACGGCGTGAACGTCGATTACGGCGGCCCGGGCGTAGCCCACTCCTGGAACATCGACGCCAACCCCTACAACGAGTGGTACAAGGCGGCGGCCTCCGACCCGGTTGCACCCGACACCGTCCGCCCCGGCCCCGGTGATTACGAGCAGGTACAGCCCGATCACTGGATCTTCGGCTTCGGGGCCGACGTCTACACCAACGCCGACGCCAACCTGGCCGGTAGCAACGATCCTTTCACAGAGACCACGCCGGTGGGCTGGTACGACGGGATCAACACGCTCATCGGCGGCACGCCGACGAACGACACCCGGAACCGCTACGGGCTGTACGACATGTGCGGCAACGTGTCCGAGTGGATCAACGACACCGCCCTGGAGTCCCCCTGGAGTTCCACGTACCGCGGGACGCGCGGCGGGCATTGGAGCAGCAGCGACCCCAAGTGGGCCACGAACAGCGTGCGAATGATCACCGCAGCCCGCTACTACGCGGAGAACAACATCGGGTTCCGCGTGGGCAGGTCTACCGGCTACGGCGACTTTGACGGCGACGACGACGTCGACGCCAACGACTATGCCTTCCTCGCCCCGGCCATGACCGGGCCGCAGAACGAGGTCACGCCCGGGTTGGGCTACGAGGCCGGTGATTACGACGGGGACAACCACGTCGATCTTCGCGACTTCGCTCGATTCCAGCAGCTTTACGGCCGGACGCCGTAGAACGGTGAGATGGAGGCGCCGCCGCCTTCCGGTGCTGCGCCAGCCCCGAGGTCATTTGGCACAGTTTTTGGCACGATCAACTGTGCCAAACGGAGAGGGGGGGATTCCACGCCCCCGTGTTTCGCAACCTGCGCGGCGCCCGACAGTTGCGCTACAAGCCCATGAGTGGCAATCGTTTAGCGATTCTGGTCACCACCGGGTGATCCCGGTCATTCCCGGTCGTTTTGCATCAAAACAAGCACAATTCAAGCACACGAGCGGCACTTTCGTTGGCCGGCTCCCCAGCTCGCCCCGCAAGGCGGCGAATTCGAACGGCCGCAGGTGCCCGGTCTCTGACCGGCTGCGGCAAAGACCAGTTTGGACATCGATGAATGAGGAGAGCATTTATGACGGGGCCAGAGAAGACTACGGCAACCGACCGTCCCAGGTCAGGAGCCGACATTTCCTATTGCCGGTATTCCAGCGATGGTCAGAACCAAACTTCGAACGAAGACCAAGAACGTGAGTGTCTGAAGTCTGCGCAGCAGCGCGGGCTACCGATACCGCAACGCTCTGTAGCGACAGAGGCCACGTCTGCCAAGGACAGGATGGCACCCGAGTTCGAAGCCTTGCTGGACGAGGTCCGTGCCGGTCTCGTGGCGACCATCTACGTCGATGAACTCAGCAGGCTCTCCCGCGTTTTGGAGGACGTTCTGCGCGTCCAACGCCTACTTCGATTCCACGGCGTTTCGCTTTGGGCTGTCCATGAGAACATCGACATCACCGACGACCGTGCAGACCTGCAGGTAGTGTTCGCTGGCCAGAAGAGCCAGGAGGCTTCACGCGATGCCCGGCACCGCGTGAGGAGGTCCATGGATGGGAACCTGCTCCGGGGCCTGAGCAACGGCGACCTTACGCTCGGGTACAGGTCGGTCGAGCTGACTGAGGACGAGATCAAGCAGCGCGGCCTCCCACCCCGTGGCAAAGACCACCGCCCGTATCGCCGGCTGATGATCCACGTAGACGAGGCGGAGATCGTCCGCATGATCCTCCGGCTCTTCGCGGTCGAGAAGATGACGATCCGGGCGATCACACGTCATCTGAACGCGAAGGAGGTCCCGCGCGGCGGCAAAGCGCGCACCGAGCGGTGGCTCCCGATCGACGTCCGGAAGATACTCTCCAGCCGCCGCTACTTGGGCTTCCGGTGGCGGAATCGGACCATGATTCTGGTGAATCCTGACACGGGTGGCAAAACGTGGCGGCCCCAACCGAAGAGCGAGTGGATTGACGTCCACGATCCGTCTCTGGCCATCCTAGACCAATCGACTTTCGACGCGGCCCAACGGCGCCTGGCGGAGAACAAGGCAGTCTACGGACAGCGGCGCAACGGTAATGGACCGCGTTCCGGTCTGTTGATGTCATACGCTCCTCGCAAGCTACTATCCGGCGCCCTGATCTACGGCGAATGCGAGGCCGCTCTGGTTCAGAAGCACCGGCGCGGCGTCGCGTACTACGTCTGCCCCAACGCCCAGTGCGGGCTCTGCAGCAATACGGTGCAGACGCGGTGTGATCTTGTCCACGAGTTAGTTCTGGACGCGGTTCGCGACGAGGCGGAACCTATGTTCCTCGCCGACCGTGTCCATGAACTGATGGTCCAGCAACTGGAGACGATGGAGAAGGATTTATCCTACGACATTTCGAAGCTGCAGCATAAACTCCTCGAGGTAGCCGGTGAGATCAGCAACCTGACCGCCGCCCTGGCAAAGCGTCCTGACTCGACGGCACTGTATGACGCCCTAGATAACCGAGAAGCCGAACGGGACCGTTTGGAGACGGAAATCCGGGAGGCGACGCATCGGACCAAGGTTCCCACTGGACCGCCGTCGGTGGAATGGGTTTGTACACATCTCCAAGACGCTCTACCCGAGCTTCTCGAAGACAACGTGTCACGGGCCGCGCATTTGATCCGAGCCATCACCGGGCCGATACGGGTGTTCCCCAGGCAGAAACCTTGGCTGAAGACTCGGTACCCGGTCGTGCGTTTCACATTGGACCTCAGCCGCATGGTGACAGCAATTGCCGCAGATCGCGCTGAGTGTTCCGAGAGCTCCATGGAATGCGGCTTTGGCGTCGAGGTGGAGTTCGAGGTACGGAAGGTCCCTCTCTACGAGAAGTATGCCGCAGAGGTGGTTCGGCTCCATGACGACAACGGCTTGGGGTGGCGGGAAATCGCGCGGCGTCTGCCGGAGAAGATCTCGCCAGACTACGTCGCCAAGGCGTACGAGTTCGGCAAGACAGGTGACCTATACGGCCACGCTGCAGCTGGCGCCGGAGGTGACGTTCCCGGCGAAGCGTGATCTACCAGCACGTCGGCAGGACGGTGGTCGCTACGGCGACCACCGCGGCTGCCTCCCCCTCAACTCCGTCGGGCATGCCGGGTGCGGTGGCCAGGGAGGATAGCGCGGTGAACCAGCCGGTGCCGGACCAGTCGCCGATGTCGGGCGGCCAGGCCGTGAACGGCAGGGCGGACGCCGGCTTGGCGACTGATGGGTTTCGACTGACCTTGCGTACCACTTGGGGCCGCCAGCGCGGGCCGAGCGGCGACGACCGTCCAGCCGGTCGGTACGGTTTTTCTTTAGGTATCAGGCACGCCCGGAGGCAGAAAGGAGCACGGGACAACGCGGTGGGAATGCATGTCGACTCTGCCGCAGCCGCTACTGCGACCATCGCTGCTGTCGTAACTTGTTTCCTGGAACTCATTTACGACACTCAGGACGAGAGCATACAGATGGGGCAGGTCAGGTAAATTTCGAGCCCCGAAGTAGTCGGATCTGCATCAGTTGTTTGGCACCAAACCGGTCTCGCCCAAAGTCCCCGCGCACCGCAAGCTTGGCTTCGCCCCGGCGGAGCGTTCACGCCGGCGGGATAGATGGCCGCCCCAGGAGATCGTAGTCGTTGAGGCCCGCGGCGTCGCTTGCCGCCTGAGTCTGGCCGAGTCCGAAACTCGTCGGGCTCATAACCCGGAGGCTCTTGGGAACGTTGTCTGGCCTCCCGGATATACCGGCGCACCGCAGCCGGCGAGCCCTTGAAGTTGTGATCGTCACGCAGACGTTCGTAGATGCGCTGGCCCGTGTGACGTTGCTTCGGGCGCTGACCTTTATCCTGCTCAAGCCACGCGTCGATGATGTGCTTGACCGGGTCGATCGCCGGTTTGGGGCGCGGCTTCGAGAGTCGATAGCCTGGCGGAATCGGGCTCGTGACCGCCTTGGCCACCGTATTCCGGGCGTAGCCAAGCTCCCGTGAGATGGCCCGCAGGCTCATCCCATCCACACGATGTTTGCGTCGAATCAGGTCGTACTCGTCCACCGTCAACATCTCCTGGCCTCCCTGCCTTCGGCACTATTGCCGTCTCCGGCAGGGTAAAGCCCGTTGCGGTGGCTCAAAATCCGATGCGCGACAACCTATCCGACTGGCTCAATCGTCGATGCGCGTTTCCACATCCTGCTGCATTGGGCCGGAAGCCGTCACCGGGCGCCCTGACAGGCTTGGCCCCGCGCGCATCCGTGCGCCTCAACACGCACCGCTGACGCAGCGGGTTCTGCGCTGCCGCCCTCTCGTGCCACACGGATTGTTGAGAAGAACTCCGCTCTGACGGCCATCCGGAACGGCTAAGGTCCAGTGAAGACGATCTGGAAAACGGAGAAGTCCGCCAGGGTCACCTGCTGGTCGCCATCGTCGTCGAAGACGGTGAGGCATTGTCCCGACGGCTCGAGCTGCAGCATGCAATCCGCGAACCAGGTAAAGTCGTCGAGGTCCACGTCGGTGTCGTAGTCGTAGTCGCCGAAGATACCGGGCACGACGGTCAACGGAATCATCTTCGAGTCGGTCCGCTGCGAGTCGTCCTCCACGTGGAAGAACGGCTGGAACACTCCCGCCTGGGTCGGCGTGCCGGTGATGACTCCCTGGGCGTCCATGACCAGGCCGGGCGGCAGCCGCGAGTAGTCGAGCATGAGCGAATCGACACCGCCCAGGTCCGCCACGGCATCGTAGCTGCTGAGGAAGTACCGTACCTGGTCGCCGGCCGAGACGCCCACCGTCGCAGTGATGGGCGTGTTGCCGCTGCCGTAGTCGAGCCTGATTCGGCCGTCGTCGAACAGTGTGGCGGCGAAGTTGCATGGGGCCAGCGTGCTGCGCGTGACGGCGTCCCAGCGGATGGTAACCTGGCCCGGCGTGGTCTCGTCGATGTAGATGTCGCCGCCCTGATCGGTCCGCAAATCATCCCACAGGACCGCGATGCGCTTGTTGTAGGACAGCAACAGCTCGCTGTTGCTGTACGTCGAGCCGACGTAGGCGCCGAAGTTGATCCAGCCGTCGGTGGCCACCTTGATGTCCGTGAGCGCCTCGCCGTAGAACGGGAACGCAAACGGCAGCGTGTAGTCGAACGCGACGTCGTCACCCTGCCAACCCTGGGCCGTGCCCCCCGCCTGGAACTGACTTTCACCCAGGCCTTCCTCGAAGAACTCGATGGGTGTGGACCACACCAGGGGCGGGTCACCGCCACTCACCTCCATCGCCACGGGCCCGTAAGGCTGGCCGAGCTGGGCGTTCGGCAGACTGCCGGTCGTGATCAGCGGATCGCCGGTGCCCTGCAAGACGCGCACGTTGTCGATTGCGATCCCATCGGTCGGAATGGGGTAGTTGTCGTATTGCTGGAAGCGGATGCGGAAGGTCTTGGTGTAGGCGATGCCCGCATCGGCCGCGGCCTGGTCGAGGTCGATGGTGACGGTCTGATAGTCTACGCCTCGTCCCGGCGCTTCGTCCTGATCGTCGCCGTCGCTCCTGGCCGAGGGGTCGAAGAGATCGGCCACCTTGTACCAGTTGATGCCGTCCTCGCTGATGGACACGCCGTCTCCGATGACCGATCCGACCCAACTATCCGGAAGCGTGGTAGCCTCGTCGTCATAGTCCTTCCAGTCGTAGCGCAGCAGGACGATGGACTGGCCCATCAGGTCAACGACCAGGGTGAGTTCGTTGGAACTGGTGGTGCCCTCGCGGCCGGAATCCAGGGCCACGTGGTAGTTGCCGATCGGGCCGTCCTGGTCGGTAACGCGGATGCGTCCCGCGCTGGTCGAGCTGGTCAGCCAGTACGCGGCGAGCGGCGGCCCGGTCTCGAAGTCGTCCGTCAGCGGGAAGGCCGCCGATTCGAGCACGCGGATCGTCACGCCCGCAACGTTGGAAGTCAGGGCCCCATCGTCGGCGCTGTACGAGAAGCCATCCAGGCCGGCAAAGTCGGTGTCCGGGGTGTAGGCCACCACGTCGCCACCGGCGAGCAGGGTGTAGGGCACGGCCGTAATGACCGACCCGTTGGGGTCTTCCAGCGTGCCGTCGGGCGGCAGCTCAACGATGGTGTAGTCGAGCGGGTCGCCGTTCTGGTCACTGGCCTGCAGCGTGATGTCAATCGGTGTGTTCTTGGCGGTCGAAGCATCGACAGGCTCAGCCAACGGCGGCTGGTTGCTCGACGGTGTGCCGATGGCCCAGACCTGGATGTCATCAAGGTTCCAGCCGGAGAAGGTCGTGTTGG
>Ga0307378_10007038_pt1 | contig 15199 bp, 14 predicted proteins | sample UN1MG_FD_202238 | JGI IMG/M metagenome (GOLD analysis project Ga0307378, IMG submission 202238) | Soil microbial communities from Risofladan, Vaasa, Finland - UN-1 | ecosystem: Environmental > Terrestrial > Soil > Coastal area > Acid sulfate soil | place: Finland: Risofladan, Vaasa | collected...
AATCCTGTATCTGTTTTTTGTCTTCCTTTTGTTCATCCCTGAATCCTTTCAAAGGCACCATTGCCTTTCAATATATCGGCTATTCAGGGGTTATTAGGATAGGCTCTAAATGTAGATAGTCAGATACAAGCCAAAGTTGCTGTTGCGATGAAAGTCAACTGGCAAAAGGTTAAAACCGACTACAACAACACATATAACTTTGAGCACAAATTCTATGGAGTAATTATAGATGCCACTGCTTAAACCCGCAAAGGGGATACAATTAAATAGAACACATCCGCTTGCTCGCGGACTCGTCGGATGCTGGCTGTACAATGAAGGGACAGGTAATAAAACCTTTGACTTAAGTGGTAATGGAAATATAGGCACTTTACAAGGTGATGTAACCTGGGTAGCCGGCAAATACGGCCCGGCTTTAGCACTTAAAGGAACGGGTGACTATGTAGACTGTGGAACCAAGAAGACTCTAAATATGAGCGGTAAGAATTTTACTTTAATTGCCCAAGTGAAATATGATAAACAGATCAGCTTCGATGGAATTATTGATAGGAGAACGGGTGCCTCTCAATTTTCTTATTTACTGTCTTTATATTCTGCTAATAGATGGAGAGCAAGACTATGGAACGAATTTAATTCAGGAACAACTTTTGCCGGCCCTTCAATAACAGCAGGACAATGGTATCAGTTGGCGTTTACTTACGACCATTATAACGTGATTTTATACCAAGATGGTCAGCTATATAGTAAAACACCATACTCGCAGACAATAAATAAAAGTGCCACTAACTCTCATATCGCTGAATATAATGATGGTACTCCCTACTATTTTAATGGTCTAATCGACCACATAATGATTTTCGACCGTGCTTTTAACGCTTCTGAAATTGCTTTGCTCTACCGAGAGCCGTTCTGTATGTTTGAGCAAGGAGCAGGGCCGGAGTTTATATATGCCCCCACAGACGAAGTTTTATTAGCTGGCTCCATAAGTGCACAATCAACGTCATCAGCGATGCTAAAGTTATTGAGCAAAATCTATGGAACTGTAACTATCAACTCTGACGTTACGGCATTATTAAAATCAATTCGCTGCTCACCCGAATTAGAAAGGGATTGGCTCAAAGAAGCACTTTTTAATGGAATGACTTCCAATGCTTTTAAGCTGGGCATAACCTTGAGTTTGGGTTGGTTCTGGGTTCGCATTAAAGGCTGCTCTGCGCTCTATCGCGGGCTCGGTATAGAACAAACAGATTTTGAGAACATATTGACTGTTGCTGAGCAAAATATTTGTGCAATTTCACCACCCAGCTGCCTTCCGCACAACAGCAATACGACATACTTTTATATTATTCGTCGATTCAACAACTGCGGCTATCAGGAACAGACCCTAGACACTGCTGTGAAAGTCTCAATAAATGCAAGCAGTGAACTGCAAAAACCACAGCCGAACAAGGTTTTTTGCTCAAGGATAGAACAAGTAGGCGGCAATAAGATACAACTTGTCTGGTTTTATTGTCCCATCGAACAGAAGTCGCAGCTTGTGTGTTTCAATGTTTATTATGACGGCCGGACTGGGCAGGTCGATTACGAAATCCCTCTGGCTACAATCAGCTATCAAGGAAGAAGATTTTACAGCTATCAAAGTGACACGCTCGAGGCAGGCAAATACCTGTTTGCTATAAGGTCCGAAGATGCCTCTGGTATAGAAAATAGTTCTTTAAGACAATTAAGAATCCAGATCGATACTGAAAGTCCTGAAGTAATCAATATTTTAAGTGCTGGAGCCGTTTGATGACCTATACTCGTCGAGAATCGAGTATCGAGAAGCGAGGTACGAGATAAGATATGTCCAACAGAATTGACTTTTTCCAATCAGCACATATACAACTTTCACTTCCCGCCGCTTCTGTATCAATTTTAGTTGATGGGACGCTATGTCCAGATCTGGAGCCGATAGAGATTGTACGCAGCGGCTGGCCGGAGTTTAGCCATGCCAGGTTAGCATACAATACCGCTGCATGTACTGGCGCAGAATTACAGGTTGCTGAAGATATTGAAAGTAAATTCGCTGCAGGAAGATCTGTTTGTATCCGCCACTTTTTTAACGGTGTCCCGCCAGGTGCAGCGGCTTTTAGTTTGCCTATCTTTTGTGGCCGGATAGAAGGTGTCGAGACAACAATGGCGAACGATGGAGAAGTCGTGGAAATTGTAGCGAGAGATTTCAGCTCAAGTTTGAAGCGAGTTTTGATCTTCGGTCAAAGGATGGCAAAAGTGGATGGCTCAAATGTGTTTTTGGCCGGCCTTGACACCTTATTCAATCCCGATAGCAAAGGTAATGCCAATCCGACGGCGATAGAAGTTGACAACAAAAGCTATACAACCTTTTGTGCCGAGCCATCCCAAAGCAAACTTTGGAGCTATGCTGAAGTGATTGATTATCTGCTCTGTGAATATTTGGCGAACGGTCAGTTACAAACCCCGACAATAGAGCAGCTGAAAACGTTGACTGATAACCAAATAGTTCGCGACCTCGATGTCACGGGAGTAAATCTCGTTGAGGCCCTGCACAGATGCTGTGAGAAAATAGGTTTGAAGTTTAAGTTCGTCCCGCGGCTTGCGCCCACCGGACCCGACCAGGCGATAATATTCTATATAGCCGGAACCGGCAGAACCGTCGAGTTGAACTGTCAAAAAACCGGTCAGCAATTTAGTCTCTCAAAGACAAATATCGTGAGCTTACACAGCAGGAAAAATTTCTGGCCAATCACTCACAAATATATCGGCCAGGGTGACTTCAAAGTCTATGAAGCCACCTTCGAGTTGATAAAAGCCTGGGACGCGACTCTTGAGGACATCGACTATGACAAATTCTCACCTTCGACTAACCCTAACTTTTACCAGGTCAAAGATGTATATCGCAAATGGTGCTTGAACGAGGCAGGCCAGTACAGCAACGCTCCATACAATCAGGGTGAAGCGTTTGATTTTTCAAAAATCTTTCAGAGCAGCAATTTTATTCATCGCCGCAGACGTTTCCGGCCTACCTTGAGCACCGACAAGCTGGAAAGATCGCTGGGCTATTTTCTCCAGGTTTCGTATGATGATGGCCTGAATTGGTGGCAATACCTTTCTGCTTTCAATATCCTTCTCGACGAGTGCGGCGTGTGGCTCAGCAGCGACCAGCTCGACCTCGACACCTGGATCGCGGCACTACGCGGGTTCCTGAGATTCAGGATAACTGCCTCAGTCATCAGCGACCAGAGATTGACGTCTGTGGTCGCCGATGGTCCGGTCAATTCAACGGCTCCGGTCGTCGAACATTTAATAACACTACCGCGTCAGTTCAAATATCGAAAAGTCTCAGACCAGAGTATCTTTTTTTCAGCGACGGATGAGACACTCGGGACACCTGACGAGGTGGATGATTCCGATGCACTGTATGAGTTCGTCCGTCACACGGCAGCCACTTCATCGGCGGTCATCGAGACGTTCGATATCCAGACGCCGAGTCTGATGTTTACTTATCAAGTCGGCGATATCGTGAGCACAAGCCCCGAAAGCCGGGACCTGTTAGCCTGCCGCAGCGACAACCGCAGCACAAGCCGGATTGTGAAGGTTAAGATGGATTTCAAGAAGCAGTGTACGAATCTGAAAATCGTTCGGAAAAGGAACTATCCGTAATGAATAATGCAGCAAACATCGTCAATCGCCAGCAGGTGCTGGATCGGTTGTGTCGGATCGGTTCGCCGGGAACTGGAGAGATCGCCATTGTCACCTCACCCGGCGCCCGAACCGCAGCATGGGCCGTTAAAGTCAAGAGCAATTTATCCTACAACGTCTACAACGTCATCGCAGTAGTAATCAATGATGCCGGTTCCATACCGACTGAAATCGGCCAGCAGGTGCAGGCAGTCAACTTAGCCGAATCGTTCACGCAACAGGGCACGCTGACAGCCGGGACATACGCCGTGATGGTCCGAGTCGGTGACAAGAACGCCTTTTACGCCAACCCGTAACAGCAGAAGAAATGCAAACATCAAAGATCAAAATTAAGGAAGTCGTCCCGCTGGGACTTCATATTATTTTTATTTTGTCAACCTGAGCAAAGCGAAGGATCTGGCCTGCAAATTGAAAGTTTCTGACGCTGATATAAATGTTAGGTAAATCATGGCCCAGACAAATTCCAAATCGTGGCAATTGAATCGGCAGATCAATGTCTCAGTGATCTTGCAACTCGTGCTGTTGGCCTCTTTGATTGTTGGCAGCTGGATCAACCTGCAACGGCAGCTTGATCTGCTACAACGAGATGTGAGCATGCTTTTGCAATCTCAGAACAGCCTGCAGGAAAAATTCGAATCGCTCTGGACCAAAACCATCTCACATGAATACCGCTTGCAGGCCATCGAAAAAAACATCACAAAAACCGACGTGGCTGATGATGCCTTTTGAGTCGTAAAAAAGACTTTAAAAAATCTCATGTTCGAAAACTTGTGCCTCAACAAAATATGGTCATTGACTGATGCCATGAAATAAAAACTGAGATATCAGATATTAATACTAAGCAAAAGCGAGGTTAAAGAAAATGAAACAAAAAAAGAATAGTAAACAAGTAGGAACACCCAAGATTTTAATTTTGAGTTGTGTATTTTTCTGCCTGATGTTGGCCGGCTGCGATAGTCTGCGGTTTGCACCGAACGAGGCGCAAAAGCAAAACGCCTGGCTGCATAACCGCACTACCACAGTCACCGCGGAAACCGCCAGGGCACAAGACGCTTCGCAAGAACTTCAAGCCCTGACACAGCTTGGCGAAGTACAGAGCAGGGCATTCAGTGCCTACTACGGCCTGCCGAAGGAATTCCCGCAGGCCGAGACTGCTAAGGACATCCTTGCCGAATCTAATTGGCAGCTTGCCAATACGGCGTTACAGGCAGGAGCCGATCGTCCCGACCCGTGGCAGGTCGCGGATTCGATGTTGGAGTTGGGCATTGGCATTTGTGCCCTGTTCGGTGGGGTCTACGGCACAAGAGCCGTTTGCTTCTTAAGAGACGCCAGAACAAAATCGAAGGCCCTGCAGGAAATTGTTGCCGGCAACGAATTGTTCAAAAAGCAGAATGAATCTTTAGCTTCTGCATTCAAAAAAGCCCACCAAAATCAATCGCCCCAAACCCGCCAGCTCGTAGCCCAAATAAAAACATGATTTTAAAGTCACAAGTGCTTTATTTACAGAATGTTAGAAGAAAACAGAAAAAAAAGATTTGACTTAAAAGGATTTTTATCCGATAATTTGATTGTATATCTACCAAGAGTAGAAGGTGCTCGGCAGCCGGCCTAAGGTCAGGCTGCTGCTTTTTTAGGGACCTATTCTTCTTACAAATCTCTTTTGAAGGTCTTGATATTTCCACCCTTCGACATAAAACGATGTAACCCAAATATAGTGAGACTTTTTTCTCTGTAATACTACCACGTAATTGTATCTCTTGAGCCAAATATAGTGCCTAATGCCTTTTCGAGAATCTCCTTCATCATAGAAAAAGAAGCTAATTTCATCATGGTATGGATTCTCCATCAAAGGTTTGGACCATGGAAGTCTCTCGGCTCTTCGATAATCGATTAAACGCTCTGTTCCTGTAGAGTCATCACGTGTTATCACATGCCAGAAGCCTTCAACTTTGCCTTGGCTGGACTCACGGATTACTCCATTATAGGCTACGTCGCGTCCAAAATGCTTTGCTCTTTTTTTAATGAAATCATTACGAAAAACTTCATACAATCTCTCTATGATTTCTTCGTAAGATCCATCCAGATTAATCATAGGAGGGAGAAAGTCAGGCTGATCAATCATTGTCTGACCTCCGTGGATGAAAGACGAATAGATTAAACTTGTCCTCCCAGGGTGGGGTGCTGTGTACTAAATCGATCCCAGAATATTCTATGACCTTTTCAATGATACTGACCTTTGCTTTATTCTTTTTAGTGATATCGTCTCTGTTGCAATATGCGATTGCACCTATTAGAAAATCAGCAAGCTGAATCAGCTCAGATTCGTGCGAATGAATGAGCTGTATCTGGGGAATCGTTAATCGCTCGGGATCAGCTAATTTCGAATGCAGTATTCGACGCAGTTCTCTGATTCTTCGGCTTCCCCGAGTATCTTTAATATCAAGGTAGATATTGAATTGACTATCCGCCCTGCAGACTATGTTTAACAGTAACTGATAATACATCTTGAAGTAAAAAGAATCGTGACTGCCCTGATTGAAATAGCTGTGATCGAGACTTTCTTTCCGGGAAACAAGTAAACATCGAAAATTTAGTTCGTTCTTGGCAAAGAAGTAATCAAAAAGTTCTTTATAAAATGGGAGTCGACTATCAGAAACTTTTGTCCATTTGAGTTCGCCTTTTGCATTATGTTTTGCCTTGAGCTGTCTAATTTCTTTTGAGATGCTTTTTCTCATCTCGTGTGGACACCAAACCGCACCGAGCAACATAACCGGAATACGATCGTGTTCGAGATGGCATGATTCATCACAATAGATATTGTAAGCGGTTGTCATATAGTATTCTCCTTTGATGAGATTATATGACAAGGATTGGATGTTGTTAAACAACTTATGTGATTTAATTTCTGTGTAATATCAATCTCAGTTAATTAAAGCCGATTGTCCATTAATGTTATTCTGCGAAAGCAGGAATCCAAGACCTTTATCCTTTAGATTGGCAATCACAGTATCGGTTCTTTCTTACTGAAATCATTATAAATCTTGTGAGAAAGATCAATTGCCACAGACACGTCAGCTCGTTGCACAGATAAAGGCGTGAGTCAAGGGAGGAATCGATTGCCAAAAACCGGCCCAATCAATTCATGAACAATAACTCTTTAATGAAATATGAGATACAAGATACTTACAAACAGACAATGTAAAAGCACCAGTTATCTGGCTGCGATCTTTTTTAAGAGAGAGTCCGCTCGGACAAAGATTTTTTCGGCTGGTTCATCCGGATCGATATCGAGCCAGTGGACGTTTTGGAAGGTTTTGAACCAGGTTCGCTGGCCTTTTGCTAATCTGCGAGTGTTTTTCTTTATCAATTCGGTCGCATCTTTCAAATCCATTTGTCCATTTAGATATTCGATTATCTCGGCGTAGCCGATAGCACATCGGGCCTGTTTGCTTAAAGGTTCTTCCTCGGCCAACAGGGATTTAACCTCATCGACGAGCCCGGCGAGAATCATCTTTTTGACCCTTTTGTTTATTCGGCTGCTGGCATCGGCTCTTTCTCTTCGCAGGCCTATTATCGTCCAGTCGTGTTTTGTCTGGCGTGCATCCCATTGCTTCTGGAGGCTTGAGATGGGTTTGCCCGTAAGCTGATAAACCTCCAGGGCCCGGACTATTCGTCTGGAGTCGTTGGGATTGATGCGTTCAGCGGCTACAGGATCAATTTTCATCAACTCGCGATAGAGTTCCGCCACACCTTCGGTTTGTGCCCGTGCTCGCAGCTCGGAGCGTATCTGCTGGTCTGTTCCGGCGCCTTCAAACAGGCCGTACAGCAGAGCTTTTATGTACAAAGCTGTTCCGCCAACCGCGATAATTTTCCCTTCGCGGTCTTTTATCTGCTCTATTACATCCAAAGCCGTGTCGAGAAATGCACCTACGCTGAAAGAATCGCTCGGCTCAACAACGTCCATCAAATGATATTTGACGCGTTTACGGGCCTCTTCGGACGGCTTGGCAGTGCCGATATCCATTCGACGATAGACCTTCATCGAGTCGATACTGATTATATCAGCACCTGTACTTTCAGCTAAATCAAAGGCCAATCGTCCTTTGCCGGATGCAGTAACGCCAAGAATAAGAATCATTTTCAATTTACTATTTACTATTTGAAATTTACCATTTACTATCTTTTTAGTATTCAACTGTCAATAACCAATTAGTTTCAGAGACACGAGATGCAGGATATGGACTTCAATACTCGACTACGCAGGAGAGCACAGTCAGTGAATTATGTTCTCAAGCGACTTGTGTCTTCCCAGCAGATAAACAACGAGCTTAAAGAAGCAATCAAGTACACACTTGGTACTCCGGGAAAACGGGTGCGGTCCGTGTTGGTGCTATGGTGCTGTGAGCTTCTTAGCGGACAGGCCAATCGCAATGCTGAGATAGCCTCGGCGGCGATTGAAATGGTGCATACGTATTCACTTGTCCACGATGATTTGCCGGCGATAGACAATGATGACCTGAGAAGAGGCTTACCGACGTGCCATAAGACCTTTGACGAAGCGACCGCTATTTTGACGGGCGATGCCCTTCTGACGCTTGCGTTCGAGGTCCTGGCAAAAGAGATTGACAAGCCGGCTGTCGCGGTAAGACTCATTAGTCAACTGGCAGAAGACGCCGGGGCATCCGGGATGATTGGAGGACAGATGGCGGATTTGAAAGCTGAGAAAAACACCGGAAGTAAAAAATTGCTCGAATATATTCATATCAACAAGACCGCGAAAATGTTTCGATGTGCTGCTGCAATGGGAGCTATTTGTGGCGGGGCGTCACAGAAGCAGTTCGACTGCCTGTGTGAATACGGCTTAAAGATTGGCCTGGCTTTCCAGATAACTGATGATATTCTCGATGTCACTGCCTCGAGCGAGCAGTTAGGCAAAACGGCCGGTAAGGACATCAAAGCAGCCAAGTGCACTTATCCGGCTGTTGTGGGTATGGAAAAGGCAAAAGAGCTCCAGGAAAATTTGACTTCAGAGGCTGTGGATATACTGATACCCTTCGGCCGAAAAGCTGATACCCTCCGGCAGTTAGCCACCGTACTGCTGCAAAGAACAAAATAATTCAGTCAAAATGAACAAAATCCTGACCGATTTATTTCCGGGCCGATATTATCACATAATCAAATAATATGATTTAGGCACACTAACAGGCCATACCTCACAGTGCGAGATATGGCACAATATTCTGCATAAAATAAGAAAAGCCAAAGCAGTCACTGCCTCGATGGGCTGGCCGAGAGGATGCTCAGGAACTATACCTCGGCCGTCCGAATGACGTTCCAAAGAAAACAGCCTGAGCACACCCTCCCGACCGCTAATATCATGATAAACACGAATCATCTTCCGGATTTCGCCGGCAAGATCAGTCTCTTCTGGCGTCGAAAGCCTTGTGAGACGTTTGATACCAAACCCAACAGGTTTCTACTCCGTGGCTTGCTTTTTCTTTCGTTCCGGTTTTTGACCGTCCCGTTTTTTGCCCTCGCTTCTGGGCCTGTCGCCTTTGGCCGGGCCCTCCTTTTTCATTGCCTCCAGCTTCTTTTTGAACTGAGCTTGCTTGTCGGCGATGATCTTATCGATCGCCGCTACCGTCTTGGCAGCCTTCTCTTCTGCGGCAATCTTACGAACTTGCTGCCACTCAACCAGGCTCTTCTCGAATGTCCTCTTCGCCATGGCGAGCTGCCTTTCTTCGGGCGTCATCGCCTTGAGCTTCTCTCTGAACTGCTTTTCCTCTTCCGAGACGACCTTTGTCTGCCTGTTTGCCTTCTTGGCCTTGCTCTTTTCCTGGGTCAGGGCCGTGCCGCCGGCCAAAAGAATGGCCAACACTGCAGCACTGCAAATCAATACCTTCTTCATCATAAATTCTCCAAAATAAGTTTGATACAACTGGATACACACGATGCGAATCCAGGTCATCTTAAAGACGCCGACGGGGGCTGTTTTATTGCCGAAATGAGTCTTTCCAGTCAGAAATTTTTTGCCCAGGTAGTTCCTGCTCGAATACGGGCGCCTGCCGACTGCTCACCTTGCAATAAAGGGAGGTTCGAAAGTAACTGCCGAGCAACAGGTTATAACCGGCAAATTGGCCAAAAAACCACCAGTGCCACCAAGAGATTCTATATTGTTTAAATAACTCAAGGGCTAATAAAGTAATAACAAGGAATTAGTGGTTCCACCGGTGACAGCCCTTGAATGGAGGATGTTATTATGTCTGAACCCGTGCGATTGGGCGAGATTCTCCCGGCGGTGATGCGAAATATCGCCCGGCGAAGGTCACAATCCCGAGCCCCGGCACAGAGTGGCTCATCGTATGCAAGCAAAGCTCACTCTTCCTATTTCAACTCGGTCACAGCTCCGGATTCCGCCTCGCCTTCTCGAAAAAAATTAAAATTACGCTGTTAATAGACTGATCCACCAATTATTTCCGGACCTGAGCCACAAAATGAGGAAGATTTTTAATATTTTTGGAAATTTCTGTTGATAAGAACATGGGCAATGTGGTATATTTAGCTAATGAAGTAGGTTTGTTTCTAATTATTCCTGCTTCACAATACTGTTTCCGCGATTCCTGGGCAAATGCCTGATGCGTGATCAGGTAAGGGACAAAGATACAGTAAAGAAATCTGGCAGGAAACGAGAGGGTGGTGTAAGACCATTTGCGCTTTGGCTCTGTTGAGCCGGGGCAAGCATGTGCTTTTCACCCATCATCTCTTTGACCCTGTTCTTGATGGCTTTTCAACCTCGGTTGATTAGCAGCCTTACCTGTATATACAACATGGAGGTGCAATTCGTAAGATCCTTCGAATTAGAGATTAATGTGTTTATTACGAAGGATAAATGGAATGGATAAATTGATAATGATTTTAATATGTGGAGCAGTAGTTCTTGGCTTGTCCACTGCTTCACTTGGTGCGCCGACAATATTTCTCGATGCCGATACGCCGGCCACGGGCAGCCTTCTCGGCACTACACCGCTTGTGACACCATACGGCACGATTACCTTTGACGGAGAGATTCGCGACCGTGACAACGATCCCGAATTCAACGCCGCCGGGGCTCTCGGGGACGTATTCGACATTCACGATACTCCGGTGCAAACCGCCAGGCTGTCCTTTGATTTTGATGTTCAGTCTGTGACATTTATTTATGGTGGTAACTCGGGCAATATCCTCGTGGAAGCGCGAGACCAGTTCGACACGGTCGTGGATTCTTTCTTCCAGGCCGATACCAGCGACGGCCTGCCTGCCGGCCCGGTCACTCTTTCCGGTTCAGGTATTCGCAGCCTCTACTGGGAGGATACCACGCCGTTTATGAGCTTCGCTCCTCTGGATAACATCACAATTTCCATGATCCCGGCTCCGGGCACGATTTTGTTGGGCGGCATCGGTGTGGGACTTGTCGGTTGGCTGCGAAGACGAAGGATACTATAGGCTAATTGTCTGAATGAAAACTTGATAAGGGCTGTGCACTCTGCGGTTGGGGGTACTGGTGCTTGCTATTGCAGCCAGTTCTTATAAATTAGAAGGTGGAGGATATTTTAGGGAATTTTGCAATTTTTCCCTTGACGGCAACATAGGGTATATGGTAAAAATAGGATAGAGAGGTTGGTGTATTTAAAGTGTTTCCAGCTTCACAGCGTATCGTATTACGTTACCACTTTTCCTGGGCAACGGCCTGATGCGTGATCAGGTCAGGACAAAGTTGGAGTAAGGTAATGCGGCAAGAAATAATGGAGGAGTGGTTTAAGGCGATGGTCGGATCGGCTCGCTTCGCCGGACTTGCCAGTTGCTTATCACTAAGATTGTAACTGCGCTTGCAGTTCACCCAATCTTGCCTGTTTGATAACCTTACATTAACGTGCAACAGGGAGGGCCCATGCGCAAGGCCCTTCATGTTGAAAGATGTTAGGACAACTATATACCGAGGAGGAGTATTATGACAAAATTCGGAACAATTTGTGCCATCGCGGCATTGATAATTACTCTTGGCACGCCGGTATCCAAGGCGGGCATAACCGTTGAGTTCAGCGAGGTAGATCTTCCCAGCCTTACGCTGCTTGACGGAACTACGCACTTTGACGCATATGGTCTTGCTTTTGAGGATATGACCTATTATGGGGTAGATAGTCGATTCATTGGTGCCGGCCTTGATGACCGAGGCATCACGACAACAAGTGGGCAGGACAATGCGATGACTGTGGTCTTCACTCAACCGGTCACCTCGTTTACCGTTGATTTCCTGACCATCTCTGAAGCCACTATTTACGGAACTGCATACGATCTTGGCGGCAATCCCATTGCTGGATTTAGTAGTTCGGGCTATGGGTCGTGGAGCGTCTTTACCGGCCTTACCAAAAAGATTACATTTCATGATGGGACCGGTGTGATTGGTGTCGGTCGAATCGAGTTCGAGCCCATCCCGGCTCCGGGAGCCGTTTTGCTTGGCAGCATCGGTGTAGGTATCGTAAGCTGGCTTCGAAGACGCAGGACACTATAAGCTTATTGTCTGATGAATGAAAACTTGATAAGGGCTGAGCATTCTGTGGTTGGGGATGCTGGCGCTTGCTATTGTAGCCAATTCTTCTAAATGAGAAAATAGAGGATATTTTAGGGAATTGTGCAATTTTTCCCTTGACGGCAACATAGGGTATATGGTAAAAATAAGATAGAGAAGTTGGTGTATCTAAAGTGTTTCCAGCTTCACAGCGTATTACGTTACCACTTTTCCTGGGCAACGGCCTGATGCGTGATCAGGTCAGGACAAAGTTGGAGTAAGGTAATGCGGCAAGAAATAATGGAGGAGTGGTTTAAGGCGATGGTCGGATCGGCTCGCTTCGCCGGGCTTGCTGCTCGTTTCTCGCTTAGTTTGTAACGTCGCATGCAGTGGAGCTCTTCTTGCTTCACGGTCAACCTTACCAGTGCACAACAAGGATTTTCTGTACAATTTGTCCTTCGGATTTTAACCGTTTAAGTTCGTTACTATTAATTCAGACTCTGCATGAGTGGAATAGAAAGAAAGCGTTTAATGAAAAAGATTATAATCTTATGTGCTATTCTTGTGCTAACAAGCCATGTAAGTGCTGCGCCAACAGTACTTTTTGACACATTCGGCCCGGCAGACACCTATACTACCAACGTCGGTTGGACTATTGGCTTTTCCGGGTCAGAATTTGACACGGCCAGTCAGTTGTTCTCGATAGTACCAGCGACACCACACTACCTTGACAGGATTGAGCTGGCGGTAGGTATAGTCGACGGAACCAACCAACTTGACGTGTGGCTGATGAGCGATGCCGCGGGAGAACCCGGATCTATTATTGAAGCGTTCAGTTTCACGGACGCTATGGGCCCCTTCGGCTCTGCCAATCCGCCTTTGAGTGCAGACTCCGTACTGCATCCTGTGCTTAATCCTGGCACCCCCTACTGGCTTGTTGCCTCCGCACCTGTGAGCGACACATGGGCTGCCTGGAACTTATCTTCGCCGACTGTCACCGGCACGACTGCCTATAGAATTGGCCTGGGACCCTGGATCTTGAGTCCTGCAGATACATTAGGGGCGTTCCGTCTAACCGGCAGTCCCATCCCGGCTCCGGGTGCGATTTTGTTGGGCAGCATTGGTATAACTATCGTAAGCTGGCTGCGAAGACGCAGGACACTATAAAGCACATACAGGACAGATTTAAGTATTTGGCGGCGCTGCGGATTTGACACTCGCAGCCCTCAAGGAACCTTTGCTTTCGAAGCCGAGCCCTCCGGGAGCAGGGGATTTTCTATGTGCACCGGCTCAAATCTAAACTAACCAGCTACCACTTAACTCCGCTACGAGCATCGACCCGCCGTTTAATACCAGGGACCGGGAAATTGCTTTTTGTTCGATGGGTCAAACGGATCGGTCACCGTTATGGTTTTGTTTTTATTGTCCTCTTTGACATACGGGCTCCAGTGCTCAGGCCACCGGGCCACGTAGACACCGTCACTTCTCTTTGAACTCACAAACCGGCACAGATAATCAAAGAACGTTATTTTATCGACAACACACACGAACATTTCGAACAGCATGGACGGATTTTCCATGTTAAACTCCTTTCCGATGCCAGGCCCGATAATGTGTTACGTCAAGGTGGGTCGTATCCGGGATATTATCGCTTCTGCTTTGACTTATATGTCACATTATGCCGGGTCTGCCCCGGTAATTCAATTCTTTTCACCTCTGCTTAAAAGATTTTTCGTCACATAGAAGATGACTGACGATGAAAAGGCCCCTGTCCAAAAGAGCTATAGTCAACAGCGTTTGAAGATGTCTGAGCCCGTACTGCCGGTCAGGATACCTCAGGCTGTTATTAGGGACACCGCCGGGCGAACGCAAAAGTCGCAAGCATCCATAAAAAAATCAAAAAACTTGACAAAGTATGGCAAATCTAAGTAGTATTGGCTGGAAAATGGAGCCAGATTTCTGATTGATACCGTAGCAAACTTGAACGCAAAACTACCGACAGAAAACAAACTTCTTGAAGCTGGGCATTTTGGTGCCTCGAATGGAGAGGAGGCAGTGCTTATGAAGTAGACTGGAGTTTTCTAATAAGAAAATTTCTTTTGGAAATTTTACTTGTTAGGAAGGAACTGTTAACGGGGTCGTGTAATAAAGTTTTGCAATAGGAGTAAATTATGAAAAAGAAAATGTTCCATTTGATTATTGTTTTTTTTGTTGCCGGTTTGTACGGCTCGACTGCTTTTGCATTTGACCCGCTGGGTCCTCCCACGGCCGGATTTACGGGTGTCGGCCAGACCAGTGTCGCATTAGAATATTCTTGGAGCAAGATGGATCTTGATATGGACGGGATTCCAAATCTTGACCTGCTTTCCGATACGATAGAAAACTTCGAGTTCAACAAGATTTATACAAATCTTGGTTTGGGCTCGAGCGACGGCTCTGAGCTATTCCTGCGTTTAGGCGTGGCCGACGCCGACCCTGACAAGAGCGATAACTCGGATAATGTTGCCGGTTATTTAGGAAAGAGCGACCAATCTTTTCTTCTCGGAGGCGGTGTCAAGTTTACGCTTTACAAAAGAGAGATAGTTAAATGGGGTCTGCTGGCTCAAATGAGCTGGGCCAATTATGATTTTGACGACAGAAGTTACTCTATTGCCGGTCACAATGTAGCGTTGTCGACAGATATTGAGATTTTTGAAGTCCAGTTTGCGGTTGGCCCTGCCGTCAACGTGCGCGACAATATTGCAATTTATGGCGGCCCCTTTCTGCATTTCCTTAACGGCAAAGCTGAACAAAACGGTACTATTGATGGAACCAGCAGTGAAATTGACACAGATCTGAAGCAGGATGCGATATTAGGTGCTTACGTTGGCATCAAGCTTGATATTACGAGTCATTCTGATTTCAATGTCGAGTTTCAAACTACAGATGCCGGCTACG
>Ga0307378_10007044_pt1 | contig 15195 bp, 18 predicted proteins | sample UN1MG_FD_202238 | JGI IMG/M metagenome (GOLD analysis project Ga0307378, IMG submission 202238) | Soil microbial communities from Risofladan, Vaasa, Finland - UN-1 | ecosystem: Environmental > Terrestrial > Soil > Coastal area > Acid sulfate soil | place: Finland: Risofladan, Vaasa | collected...
CGTTATTATTAACCGCAATAATGACTCCTTGTTTTGGTGAATTGGCATACAAAGCTATTTCTCCTTTGTTATTACCATATCCACGCTTTACAAACTTAAGCGGTGAAAAGTTAGAAGTCCAAAGAATAGACCCGCCGGCCGATCCACTAGCCACGTAAGAAAACTTCCTAGCCGCCTGGTCTGGTGTTGGAAAATCGTTTGTAAATTTACTGATCAGCATACAAATAGCCGTAGTGGTACACCCAAACCGACCAATTGAGGCCCTAGAACGCCCTAGATAGTTTGATGACCACCTTCTATCAAGTTGACATAATGAAATCATAAAGCTTTGATTGTTATGGTAGTAAAGCCATTATAGCAAAAATATCCTCTGATCCTTCTCTAATGTATGGTATTCCCTCAATTGCAATTAAAGTTGCTCCCGTGGCAGTATGGTCGTATCCAAGGGTTGCCTGTAAAGTTCCAGATGAATTAAATCTTCTAAGTATGTCTGATCCATCATTGCCATAGAAGTTCCCAGCACCGTCTACAACGGCCTCAGAAAAGTCTGTGCTAGTCGATCCACAAGTGGTGGTTCCTTGGCTTGTTAATGTCGTTCCGGAAATGCTAAACCTTTCAAAGACATGAAGACTAGCCGTTGTGTTGGCCCCATCTTGGTTTACATATAAATCAGTTCCATCAGAATAAAGACGGGCCCCGCTTGTCGTCCCTAAAGTTACCGTCATTTGAGCACTGGTTGTTAAGTCGGTATCATTATATCTATATATTCTATAAGCTGGCCCACCAGAATCATAAAGCAGGGCATAAATATAGACCCCCAGGTGAACAAGTCCTTGACAAGTGTCAGCATCTGCCCAGGCGACAGATATAGCCTCTCTTTGATAGTTTCCCCCACTTCTAGCATCCCAAAAAAGAATATTGTCAGGCGTTGCGGCTTCTTGGTTGGCTACCATTGCAAATCTGTCCTGCCAATATAGTGGGGTTGTATGAGCTGGGCTAATTGCCCCAAGCCTAGCAAGGTTTATCTTTGGCTCTGGGGGGTTGGTTTCTTGAATATCAGTAAATAAATTATTTGGGTGCGTGGCTAAAATAGTGTCACCAGCAGAAACGGCACTATAATTATATCCACTACGGGGATTAATCCATGGTATTGCCATTGTTTTTTGTTAAAGTTAAATAGTCGATTATATGAGTGCTACCGATCATCATGTAGGGGCTATCCTCTCCATAGAACCACTTGCAAAACCCTTTTTCATCAAATGATTTAAACTGACTCAATAAAGCCTTGGCCTGGTTGCTAATTTTTACAACGACCTCTTTTTTTCCTCCTTCAAGATCATTTATATTAATTGTCATTGATTGTAATAATTGATTGAACGTTTAAAGTTTCGACCCCTGATTTGGTGATGGTCGCTGTAAATCGATTGAACAATTGACCAGTGTCGACTGTTCCTGATCCGTCTATAAACATCCCATATTCTTCAAAAGTTCCGGTCACTTCGGCGGCTGTGTAAAAAGTTTCTAAATATGCGATATTGTTGGAAAAAGTCCCAGAGCTTAAAGCCTTTCTATAAGTTTCGTTTCCTAAAGTGGCGTCGCCAACAACTGGGGCCGTGTTGTCATCCCCAAGGGCTGTATAGTTAACCGTTCCCGTGTAAGTTGTAGTTCCTCCCAGCCTTTGGGCAATGACAGATCTACCGACTGTAGTAGTGACGTTCTTAACTGCAAACTGAGATTTTAAAAATTTATGTTCAAACTTTTCGATTAAATATCTATATTGCTCCCAGTGTGATCTGTGCTGTTCTTCTGTTTTGCAAAACTGTTTTTCAAAAGCAAGCTTGTTAATTAAGCTTTCAAGATTTTTAGCCTCAGGGCTTTTGCATTCCATGACTGAAAAAACATGGATTCCACTTGAAGATAAACTACTGTTGTTTTCTAATTCTTTTTTCATAATTTTAAAATTCCAAATTTATAATAAAACATTTATCCATAGTCTGCCAAGCCATATCTTGAAAGTAGAGTTTGCCCAACGCCATTTGGTTCATATCTCCAAGTGCCAGAAGGAAAATCAAGAGCCAGATTAGTTTCTGCACAAAGTACCTCCTCGCTAGAGGTTGCCCTTTCATCACCGCCATTAAGCTGGGCCACATTAGATTCAGCAAATAAAACTTCTTCACTAGCATCAACAAAGTTGGAAACTATAATGTCGGCATTGATTTGCAATCTGTTTTTTTGTGCTAATAACTTTTGGAAAAATTCCATCACCCCGAACAAGGTCGAGCCGAAACTTACATTGTACTCAAAATAATCAAAAAATTCTCCGCCTCTTTGTTTTGATGAAACTTTTTGAATTAAAAAATCACCGGTAAAATTTACCTCTCTGTTAGTGTCGTTAAAGGTCATTATTTGCCCGGATCTTAATCCTGCTTGATCAGTTGAAAAACCGCCTGAGATTATAGGGTTGGCAAACTCTAATACTTGAGCCTGTGCAATCTGAATTGCTAAAGCCTGAGAATCTATATTGTTGTCATTATAAGTGTCTAAATCAAAAATCCCATCGCCAAGCCCCCTGGCTTTCAAAGCGTTTACACTGGCCGGGTCTGTATATCTATATTGAACCGGAAAACGTGGATTATATTCAAATCTAATAAAATGCACCTCGGTGATGGTTTCCTCTGAGGTGGTGGCCTTAATTGATTGAGCATTAGAGTTATAGACATAATCCACGGCGGTCTCATCGGTTAAACCTTCAATCCCATCCGTTTTGGCCGTGTCAAACTTGGAGAAAGTATCGCCATTAGTTTGACCTGTAACCGCTTCCACTGTGAAACTATTAGGGTCAGGAACCGTCAAAACTTCTCTTACTACATTGCTTCTTGACCTCATTACAACGTGATCGCCAACCAAGAGCCCATGGGCGGTTGCTACAACCGTTGTAGTGGTAGTAGTGGCCTCCATTGTGTCCGTTGACGTGTTGTCATCTATTGTAATGTCTAGGTTTGCGAACTTGTTAGCTACTACCCACTCACGCTTGGCATTATCACCAGGGAAAATTTGAGCAAAGGGAGTTGTAGAAACTTGCTCTCCTCCCTGTACCACAATCCGATTCCCTAGATTCGACTGGTCAATGTCAAATCTTAGATTGGTGAAATTATTACTAGTGGTAGTAATGCTAAAGGGGGCCGAGTCAGCTTCTAAATCTTTAAAATGTAAATCTCTTAAATAGTCGACGTACCAAATAAAAGACCACGTTTTAGAAAGTGTTTGCAAAACACTAGTAGGCTGTCCAAAAGCAATTCGATAGTCATCAATCGCAGGAGTGTCAAAAACGTTGTACAAAGTAAAAGACCCCTCGGCTAAAAATCTAAGGCCGTTTAATAAAACGGTACTAGAAGAAGATTCCACTATTACCAGTGCGGCATAATCCGCAAGTTGCCAGTCGGGAGTTCCGGTCACTGATCCATCTATAAAATTAGCTTTTATATAAGTCCATTCGTTGCTAGTAGGAACGGGCAAAGTTAAACTTATATAATTAGAAGCGTCAGAGCCAACTTTTAAGGTGATAGAAGTAATCGCAGAAAAATCAGATGGTTTGATCCAGATCATCATCGCCCCCTCGGAGGGAGTTCCGGAGGTTGCACCGGTAAAATCTGAGAAGTCTACTTGATTTAAACCGGCCGTAAAAGTAGCGGTTCCGGATGAGTTTGCCCACGAAAAAGACCCTGAGTTTGTAGACTCTACAAAAGAGGAAGTGTCAACATTCGGATTTGATCCGTCCCCTGATTCTATCCAAATGGCTCGAATAGCAGTTGCATTTTCATATTCAAAAGTATCTAAATTCTTGCCATAGTTTACCGTATTGTTGACAAAATCGTTAATTATATAAAGAGCCCCAACATCCTCATAGGTTTCGTTTATTAACTTTTTATTAAACAACTTTGAATAATCGGTGCAATCGATGTCATATTCCAAAATGCTTAAAACTTGCACGTTTCGATCAGAAACTCTTGAGATAACACCGCCGAACAACAATACCCCTATTTTATCCCCAACACTAACCGTTCCCGAAGGTGCGGCGGTTAAAGTAATTATATTGGTGGCCTCTACATAGCTTAAAACGGTTACTGTTTCCTCGTCACTGTCATTGATTCGGATTCTTAAAGATTGGCCAGTAAAAAAATATCCAACATCAGTTTGATAATAAGGATCTAGCGTAAGAGTCACACCGCCACCAGCTACCGCGTTAATTGTAGTACCTTTATAAATTTTAATATCATCATTTTCAGAGGGAACCGAAACCCCGGACAGTAAACTAAACTTGGCAGTGTCCGCCCTTTGTTGTAATTGACTATCAATAGTCAAAGAATCCGCTTCAACGTAATCAGTAACCTCCGAACTGTTAACAAAAATATAAATCATTTAAACGACTTTAACATGCTGCTGAAGTTTTCGGACAACCACATCCAAGATCTCCTCGGCTGCGGCCTCACTTGAAACAGGGCCATTGATATTAATAGTAATATTAGCACCCCCGCCGTTTGGTACGATTTTCCCGCCTTGATTAGGTTGGAAAACCTCAGGCCCTCTTTCTCCTACTAAATAAGATGAGTTAGAAGAAACTGGACCCCCAGAGGCCCGGCCTGGCATTCTGGTTGCTCTACTCGCTCCGGCTTGGATTGCATCAATTCCCATTTTTTGAGTTTGATTATCCAGCCCCGCCAGCTCATTCATCAATACTCTTACCTGGAAAATAGATCTTTCGATTGACCCGTTAAGCTCGTCACTTTTTCCAACTTCTTCGCCCATATACTGAGTCAACAAGTTTTTACGCTCCTCCCAAAGCCCCTCGATTTCAGGAAGTTTGCTTTTAGCTTGGTCAAGTTCTTGGTTGTAAGAGTCCAGCCTATCATTTAACCATTTTTGGTTTTCTTCTCTTTCCTTTTTAAAAACTTCTACTGACTGTTCAAGTCTAGTTAAATTGTTAACCCTTTTAATCTCGGTTACTTGATTTTCAACACTTTTAACAAGTTCAAGATTCCTTTGCCTGGCCGCTTCCTCTCTTTCAAGTTCATTTAACAAAGACGCTTTTTTAGCCTCGTCATCCGTGGCCCTTATTTCTTCTTTAATGTTTGCGATGTTCTGCTCACTTTCTACAACCGCCTCAGCAAACTTTTGTTGACTAGAAGAGTCCTTTTCTTTGAACTCCCCAAAAATTCCGTCTAACTCCTCTCTTAATTCTCTGATTGTATCGCTGGCCTCTTTCACTCCTTTGTCAATTTCCCTTGTCATCTCAGCCATAGACTTGGCGGCTGCACTTGCTAGTTCTTCATGCGACAAAGTAGCCTCGTCGACCTCGGTTGCATAAGCTTCAAAGACCGCAGCTGTATCATTAATCCCGACTTTAACCTCTTGGCCAAAAGCGTTTACAATAGTAATCACCTCACCCATTGCAGCCTGTACCCGTGGCGTTGCTTTAATTGCACCATCAGCAAAGTTTTGTATCATATGCTCCCCATAGATCTCAGTAGGCATCAATGGATTTGTGGAGAACTTTAACGAATTTACAATACCAATCGCCGTAGATACCGCCCCAGATAAAGCAGGGAAGTTTGCTTGTATTCCTGCAATAAAATTTGATAAAAGATGAGACCCCCACGTGCTGGCACTTAGGGCGGGTTCTTGCATTTTTGAGCTGGTGTCGCTTGCTATTGTAGCAACGCTCCCGGATATGTCTCCTTGTGCAGATTGAAAAGCAGCCGCCATTAATTGGGTGGCGGTAGTGACCGCGTCTTGACCTTCTTCGCTAGACTTCATAATAACCTTAGCCTTTTCCTCAAAGGCTTTTTTTGTGTCATAAATTTCTTGTCTTTCCTTAATGCTGTTTTTCTCTAACTCTTTCAACTGTTTATTTAAAGCAGAGCTAGACCCTTCCACGGCGTCTTCAACGGCAAAACTATATTCAGACCATCCATGCTCAGCACTTCCCAGGGCCTTAGTGTTTGTAGTGGCAAAATCTGAAATTTTTGAGGCCAACTTTTCTCTTTTACCTTGTATCTTTTCAACGGCCTCAGAGTCTCCTTTTGCCCATGCCGCAGCTTCTTTAGTCGCGAGCTTTTGGTTGTCAATCAAAAGGCCATAAAACTCACTTTGAACCGCCCCCGCCTCTTTTAAAGTCCCGGTTTGATTTTCATTAACTATGTTCAACCTGTTTTGAGATTCGGCAAGCTCATCAGTAGCTTTTTTTGACCCCTCTGTCGCCTCTTTTATTCTTTGGTGGGTTGCCATTAACTCATCTAACTTGGTAATAAAATCCCCTACTGAGGAAACTATATTTGCTAAAACCCCCTGACCAACCTCGGTTTGAGTAAAAAACAAAGCAAGGGCCCCGGCAGCCAACCCCAAGGGGCTCGCCAAAAGACCAAGTATCCATCCCAACCCCCCCAGCACCCTCAAAAAGCCACCAAAAATAATCAGCAGTGGGCCAAGAACAACCATGGCCTCCCCAACGCCCAGAATAAAGTTTTTTTGATCGGTTGTAAGGCTATTAAACCATTTTGAAAGGCCTTGCACAGCTTCAAGAGCTTTATTGGCCCCTTGCTTTAAAAGATCAAAGGCACCCCCCTCTATAATTTGCCCGAAAGTTTCGGCCTCGGTAGATATTCCCAATAGCTCCATTGAGGTCCTTGTAAATTCATCGTTAATATTGCTCAAAGTCCCTTTAAGGGTTTTTGATTGAGTTTCCATTAAATTATGGAACTTGCCACCCTCCTCTGACATTAAAGCAAAAGCCCCCTCAACGTCTTTAAAACCGACCTGCCCCGTGCTTACCATTTCTGAAATTTCGGCAGTAGTAACCCCCATTTGCTCGGCAAGGGCCTGATATATTGGTATTCCGTTCCGTGCAAAATCCATCAGCTCTCTTCCAGTCAACTTCCCTTGAGTTGCTACTTGACCATAATTAGCCGCTATTCTTGTAAGGTCACCCCCAACCCCCGCCACTGCATTCCCCAAAGCATTCAAAGCAGGAATGGCATTTTCTTCGGTAATCGCCCCCATTGCTAAAAGCTGAGTTCCTGTTTCAACAACCCCCTCCAAAGAAAATGGAGTTGTCGCGGCAAATTGTTGAAACTGCTCTAGCATTTGACTCCCCTTTTCCGCAGAGCCGAGCATTGTATCCAAACTAACTTTGAACTGTTCAATGTTACCAACCCTTTTCACCATGCTTTTTCCGAGTAGGGCGATTGGTACGGTCATGGCCGTGATCTCTGCCCCTAGCATTTGCATTTGTCTTCCGGTCGTCCCCATGCCTTTCGCAGAAACTTTTAAACTACTTTGTAGTTTGTTAAAAGTTTTAGTGAACTGATCAATCGCTAGGATGGTAATTTTACTTACAGCACTCATCTTTTAGAATTATGTTTTCTTGATTCTTTTCGGGCTTTTATATTATCGCCTTCAATGCAAGCGATTAAATGCTCAATTCTTTTGTAATCGTGTTGATCCCAATCAAGGCCATATCTCTCAGACAGTCTATAATCTAATATAATATGGCCTACTCCTTTCCTAACTTTCCCACTAATTAAACTATTTTTAATAGCCTCTATTTCTTTTTTTTTGGCGTGTAGTGATCCATGATCTTAGTAATAAGATCTTGAACGGTTTGAAAATCTAGTTTCTCGATATTTTCAGGGAGGCACTCTACTTCTTCACCGCTTTCACTTGTAAAGCTCCAACCTTTCAGGGCTTCTTTTAACAAAGGTAAAGCCATGGCGGTTACATCTCCCTCTTTGTTTAAAGAGAACAGAGTCTGCATTGACTGCCAAGAAACTTTATCTTTGATTTCTATCCAATCCCCGCCATCTAGTTCTATTTTTTGCGTTTGTTCTGAGACAAATCTAGACATAATAATTAAATTAATTTTATTAATAACTTGCAATATCATTGACCAAAAGAACTTGAGCTTCAAATCCGGCGGTAGCGTCATAAAAAGAAGTGAACGGAATTTCTTCGTTTACAACATCATCAGCTGATAAATTGGTGTCATAATTATCAAACTGAACTTTAGGATAAAGAACTTCTAATTTGTAATTAACTCCAGTAGATCCAATCTCTCCGGATTCAGTAACAAGCTTTACAGACTGGTTAGCATTTACTCTGTAGCTTCTAAAGAAGTCCTCATTTTCGTTGTGTAAAGTAAAGGTTCCTGATCCTGTAAGTCCTTTTTGTAAAAGGTCACTTGGAAATCTGTTTTCGAAATTAGTACCTCTTGCAGCGTGTCTTTCTTCAAACTCACTAGTCAAAACCATTGTAAAATCCTGAGCGTCAAAATTAGCAAGGCTGTCCTTGTCAACTCCTAAAGACATTTGAGAACATCCAACCCATGCGTATTCGTCAACAATTGTGTAGGTAGGAGTTTGAGGAGCAAGAACAATTAAATCACCAACGGCCAAAGAAGTTTCTAGGTTAGTAATATCAAGTTCAAGATTTGCACCGTCTACGGTTCCGATTGTATGAGTTTTTACCGCAGCAGATAAAAAATCTAGAAAGACTCCAGTGCTAGGCCTATAAACTTTGATTGAATCGGTAGCAACAAACCCCCCAGTTTGATCGACAGGGATTGATTTTGAACCAGCTCCAGAGGTAACTGCAGCCGTTACTTTGGCATGCCTTAGAATACCTTGAGCCATTACTTGACACCCTCCAGTCATTATATTGTCAGACTGAGCCATAGAATCTAGGCCGTGAAACCTCACCCCATAGTATCTAAAAGCTCTATCAGAATAATTTAATTGCAAAGAATAAGTCACTGTATTATCGGCCGGAACTCTTGAGGCGTGACCATAAACAGTTGCATCATAAGTACCAAGGACGGCAGTTGAAGAAGAAGTTCCACCGGTTAAAGTTTCCCCGTCTGTTAAAACTCCGGATACTGTACCTAGTATAAAAAAGTCATCACCTGCAAATAATACGATGGCGGTTTCGGATGAAGTCCCACCCGTAACCGTTTCCCCAACCGTGAAAGGTGCAGAAACAGAACTGATATCTACATAAGACCCAGAGGTTACACCCCCAGAAATACCGTTTAAAAAATGTCCAAAAGTTTTTGGTTCGATGTTTAAGTTCACTGATCCGGTAGGGGCTTTGATTGTGTTCTTGATCGCTCTTTGATTTACTGATCTATTTCCAGAAATAGGAATAGAAGGAGCGTAGTCAAATGCCGTCGCGATATCCTCATCATTGATGGGAATAAAAACGTTAGGAATCACGGCAGTATTTGCCGTAGTTTCTTTTTTTAGGGAGACACTGCCTGCCCTTGAATAGGTTTCTGCCATGATTTTAAATTAATAATTTATTATTTAGTTTTTCCTTTGACGCTAGTGACTGTTACATCCGAGGTTTTACTTGTCGCTGTAGCTACTCCCTCCCCTCTTGTTTCTAGTTTTGTAGGCTCTTCTTTTAACGCCCCCTTGGGCTGTTCTTGTTTTACTTCTTGCTCGCTTTTCCCTTTCTCTTCTTTGGCGTGCCCACGATCACAAAGAAGAGCAGCTATAGAGTCGCTTACCCTTACTTGTTGGCCTTTCCTAAAGCCGGGCATGCCAGGAATAGAAACGTCTTGAATTATCCTGATTAGTTTCATGATCGATTGGTTAATTGTGTAAATGCTGATAACTGAACTTGCCCTATCATCATCAACTTATTATCTTCGTTGCTTTCATTATAGCTAACAACAATATTATTGTTAAACAAATAGTTTGTTCCTTTTATGTTTCTTCTTAAAACCCCCAAAACGCTAGTAGCTTTTGGCACGCCGTTGACGTCTCTATCTTCTATAAAAGTTCTTACCGCTTTTTGAGCGTCTAAAATAAAATCAGCTTCAACACCGCCAGATGAAACCTTTTCAAACACATTGACCATCACGTCAATGTTTATATTGTATTGCCATTTATCACGTTGCAAGCCTAGCTGATCACTAACTAATACCGTAGAATTTCCAGGATCAGGATAAATACAAATAACCGGCAAATGAGCTTTAGGGATTCTATTAGTGCTTACACTTCCCACATAATATTTGTTTATGTCAGTCGTAGACATCCCAGCAACTAACAGCGTCCTGATTTCTTCAAGTAAAGCGTTCATTTTATTTGGTTATAGACTCGACGTATTCATCAAAGATATCTTCAACAATTTTTTCAACATTGTTGTTAATATCTAGCATCTTTCTTTCGGGCTGGTTGTATTTAAAATAAAAAGTTCCATTAGTAATCGTTACTTGATTTTTACTTGCCTTAAATGTAAAACCTTTTTTCATTTTCCCAGTCCAAACTAAGATTTGGCCGGTAGACATTCCCCCTTTAGAATAATGACCCCACCGCCTGGCCCTAGCGACCGCAGTACTTGCAGCGTGGCCCTTCCATTTGGATCCGATCGCACCCCCCTGCGTATCAAAAACCTTTTTTCCAAAGAAGTCTTCACTCAAATCTTTCCCTGTTTTTTTAAACGGTTTTGACAAATCTTTTAAACCTCTGTCAAGAATGCTTAACTGCTTAGTAACCTCCCCATTGTCAATTTTGAAAGTGATCATTTTAAAATTGTTGCTCCATTTTAAACTTAATTGGTGTCGTCCCGTCATTTGTTAGCGCTGTAGTAGGATAGAAAGAGGGTTTCCATCTGTCGGACGTTGCTAGTTCGGTGCCGTCTGTAGCGATCAATTTTATTTTCCTGTTTCTGATTGACTCTAAAGTAGCGTTCACATCATCCATCATTTGACCCACGTCAATACCGTTTCCTACTTCGATGTTTACGTTTTGGTCTGTAAACAAATAAACAATTGTAAGGGTCGTAGATAAATGCTGAATGATCGCAGGCGTTGAGGCTAAAGGAAGGGTATAAGACTCTGCTATATAGCCGTCAATATAGTTATCAGCCTGAGCAATCGACCGATTAACATAAGTGTCGTCAATTAACAAGCTGTCATTAAACGGACTTTCTACCCGAACAATTGCCGCCGTTGTATATGCCATGTTTACAAGGTTATTTTTTTAGACCTCTCTATAATCGGCGTTACTATACGCTTTAAAACCAGCTCATAATATCCCACCCCGATTAAAAGAGTTTCTATGATCTGTTTTCCCGAGCTTAGTTCTATGCCATCAGTAAAATATTTCCAAATAAAAACCCCTGCTGTCGAGGCTATAAAAGCAAACCCGATTATGATCGCTTCTAATAATTTTTTGTTTTGTACTTTAGGCAAAAAGAATTTAAAAAATTCTGTACCTAATGTAACCACTGCTCCTATTAATAATTCCATAATTTTAAATTTAAAATAATAAACCTTGAACTGCATCTATTATACCAGTCCTTACGTCCTGAATTGCAAATAAATACATTCCTAAAAAAACAAACCCTGTTAGTTTCGGGTGTTTGATCAAGAAACTTAACACCTCTAAGTTCTTTAATTTCTCATCAATGTCATTAAGTTTTTCTAGTCTTTGTTTATTAATCTCAATTGATCCTTGTAACTCTCTTTTCTGCAATTCAAATTCATTTTTGTCTAAATAGTTTTTCTCTAAAGTTTTTGAAAGCATTTCAACTGCTTTCATTAAAGATTCCATATCTTTCTGTATCGCAATATCTAAATCATTTCCCCTAGTTAGCTTTTCATCAAAAGCATCAAATTTTCTTTCTAAAAGTTCAATCCTTCTCTGCGTTTCTGTGCTCATCATGTTGTGGTTTATGTAGCTAGGGAAGTTAGTTATTTGAAACTTAAGTTCATCTAAAAAATCCTCCAAATCTTGTTTACTCAAATCTGTCAAAGCCATAAGCTATTACATTAAAATTATCTGCAGCAGTTCCAGCGTTGTCCCTTACCGTCATTATCAATTTTTGATTAGTTCCTCTGTCTAGCTTAATTCCGTAAGGATAAATTATTTTTGCTAAATCAAAATTAATAAAATATCCATAATCATTAGTAGCCCCCACCCCCCGTACCTCCCAGGCTGTGGGTATTAACTCTAAAGAAAGCCTGAACATATCTTGATTCGATTTTATTCCGTCGTGAAGATCTTGCTGACCAAACCGTGATTCATAAAATAATCTGGTCCCGTTGCTTAAAGCTGTCCCATCCGCCCACTGGAAAGGCTGGGCAGAGGCCCCATATCCAACTATTATGTTTAAATTAGAAATATATCTGTCATTTTCATCGTCGGCCTGTACATAAAAATCGACGTTAGTCACTGATCCATTAACGCCCATGTCATTACTACCAGAGGCCGTCCCGTCTACTGTTAAGTATTGCCTGAACGGTTTAGTTTTTTGCGATCCTAAAGGAGGGTAGGGCAAATTGGTAACTAAGGCGGCGTGCTCACTAGTTATGCCCAGCCCTTTTTTGTTTCCAGTAGAGTCGAATAATTGGGATTTAATCATATTAATTTAATCTAGTTACATCCTCGTAATGGAAAAATATATCTATTTCAGCTGTTCCAGTAGTTCCCGTGTCATACTCTGCCGCTATCGCATCGCCAGGGCCTAAGATCAAGGCGTAATGATAAGACATTTCCCCCTCCCCTCCTGCACCGTTCCTGTGCGTTCCAAGTTGTTTAACCGTAGTTAAACCGGTAACAGCTGCACTGCCGTAGACGCTGGCCTCGGCTGGTGTTCCTGATGTTAGATTTAAATTAGAGGCTGTCAAAGCAGTTCCCGCGGCTGTTCCTGTTACTTGCCAAAGTTTCCAGAGTGCGGCATTTGCTGAATGATATTCGACCCGTTCAATAAACAGATTTTTAGTGGTAGAGGTGTTTTTTAAATAAACAGCATAACTCCCAGCCGCCGCACTAGCAACGGTTGAAACAGCAATGAATGCCAAGCCGTTGTCTCTGCTAATATAAAATATTCTCTCAGCTGTTTTTGAACTTACGTTTAATCTTTGGGATTCACTAACCGAGGCTTGAAAACCTCTACCTTTTCCGTCTTCGATTTGCATGATTATTTTTTAAAATTGTTTATAAATCGTTAGTATCTTCAATGTGTAGAACTAAAGCCACATACACTTCGACGCTACTATTCCCAGTTTGAGGGGTAATATAAACGCCCAAAGAATTGCCACGCTCTAAAATCTCGTCAATAGAAATAACAGCCCTTCCATTTGCCGTAGCAAATCCTAATATATGATCACCGTTCCCTGTTAAAGTTTCCCCTGTAGCACCTTTATAGGCTAAGGCTTGCAAATCTACGCTTGAAGAAAAGTTCCGGTTACTTGTGACGTCAACATCATTTGCGTTTGAAATGGTGGTTCCTGTGCTTGGATTTTTAGAAAATCTGAATTTTGGATTAGTACCACTACCCCCAGTGGAAGACCCACAACCAATTATAATGGTAGTAATATGAACCTTGCTTTCCTCGTTGTTTTTAAAATAAAGAACAGGCGTTTCACTAGTGTTTGTTAAAGTGATAAACCCCGTATTTATATTATAAGATTTACCATCTTTGGTGGCTTGTTGACCCTCGTCATTAGTCACGGCCCTAGTATGTAGCCTGTTGTTTAGATCTATTTTTGCTAGATTCCCTTTTCCTGTACCGTCTTTTATTTGTTCAGCCATTTTATAATAATTAATCTATATCTTGTTTTGTAATGTTTTCCCCTGTCATTAAAGATAAATGTAAGTTCATTATTTTTAATTGTTCAATAATTCCATTTAATAAATCCATGTTAGCGGCTGGCTCTGAGTTGTCTTTCACTATAGAAACGTTTTCAAATCTTGGTTCAATGTTTCCGGTTTCCGCTTCAACATACTTTTTAAGCTTAGGCTCCCATCTCTTGAGTTTGCCATCTACAGCCTGAGCCGTGTATTTATTTTGATTGGTCATTGTTTAAAAATCATCTTTAAAAAAATTATAATAAGCAAGACTAACCTCTGAGGCTGTTAAAGCCACCCGTCTAATAATCGGCCTGTAAAGGTTCGCTGTCACAAAATAGAACCCAGAGGCTCCGGCCGTTGCAATGTATAGGGTCCCGTTTGTCGATAAAGTACCAGCAAGACCAGCAAAGCTCCCCGAGGCGTTCAAAATTCCGTTTATATATATTTCAGCCGTCGCCCATTTCATATTGATAACAACGTGCTTGACCCCAGAGGTTGTCATATCAACACTACCAGAAAGATTGGCACTAGTATTATTAGTATCTCGACATCTAAATTGAAGGGGATTACCTGCCGTGTCGTTTCTTAATAAAACATCAAAGCCATGATTCCCACTTGCCCCTACAAGTCCCCCATCATCTTTTACCTTTTGCATCACACAGAGAATAGTCCCACCATCTACAACTTGCCCTACCGCAAATTCAATTGAAAAGTTTACACCGTTCGCAAAATCTAAAGAACCATCGTCAGGGTATGTCATGTACTCAGTGCCCGTCAAAGTAACCCCATTAGGGCTTATTTGAGCGGGTTTAGTCGATCCAGTAACACCGTCTCCAAGTTGTAGGGTACTCCCTAAAGTTCCAGTGTTCGCAGTAGTAAACCCAGTTTGAGAACTTAGGCTTGCATAAAGAACGGCCGAGGATGGTTTTAAAATATCGGGATCACGAGTGGACGGGGTGGCCCTGCTAGACGCAGCAACCCGACCCGATGACGTAACCCGACCTGCCGATGAGATTCTAGCCATTTTTATATAAAGTTATAGTCCACTAATAAATCTGTGGCCGTCCCTGCGGTGTAAGTTCCTGCAGCTGTTGAGTTTGCGATGGCAATTCCAGTTGAACAATAGGCCCCGTCTACTCCTAAGTCGTGCCTTGTCAAAATAACCTGTGAATTTACAGGGATTTGATATTTTCTAATGGCAGTAGCTCCACCTGCTGGAGTTGTAGCGGTATTGTGGATTTGAAAATATCTAACGCTAGCCGTCGTGTTCGTAACCGCTGCATAGATTAAAGTCCCGGCCGTGGCTTTTAAGTTCGTAGTTGTAAAGGAATTATTTGTTCCCGAGGTTCCTTTGTAGGTAGCGTTTGCAAGTGGTTTTTCTACGGTCGCATAAACTCCATTGGTGTTATCCTCAGCAACTGGCATTTCTTGTTCGATAACTTCAATGGCTCCACCGGCTCCGGTTCCTATTACTGTTTTTGAACTAAACAAGGAAATAGTATCCACTAAAATTGCTGTCAACGTGTTTCCAGCGGCGTCAAAAACAACCGAAACGCCAATATAG
>Ga0307378_10007045_pt1 | contig 15193 bp, 33 predicted proteins | sample UN1MG_FD_202238 | JGI IMG/M metagenome (GOLD analysis project Ga0307378, IMG submission 202238) | Soil microbial communities from Risofladan, Vaasa, Finland - UN-1 | ecosystem: Environmental > Terrestrial > Soil > Coastal area > Acid sulfate soil | place: Finland: Risofladan, Vaasa | collected...
TACGTTCTTATAACCGACTCTGTTGACCCACGTCGCCAGAAATGTTGGTAGGTGTGTTGAGCCATCACCTGGATGGCGAGCTACTATCTCCCACTCTCTGCCTTTCTCGTCAACGTGAATATTAGAATTTGAAATGACTTCGTTGAGTTTCATGTTAATCCGATGGCGCGAGAGATGGATTTTTCTCTTCTAACAGTTGATCGTTTCGTACTGTAACTTCAATAGTTTCAAGCCCTCGTTGGATAACAAAAACAACATTAGAACTTGGATCTTTAAGTATCAGTTCGTTTGCAAACGTCACCTCGTTGCTTACTTCTACGCCATTCATACTTAGGATAGTATCCTCTATTTGGAATAACGCACCCATTTCTTCGTTCATAATTCCTTTGATAATAAATCTCCCATTGAGGTACATGTAACCTATGCCCAATCTTATTCTTTTCATCTTACCGTATTTGACAACAGATTCTAATATCCGTTGAATGTGTATAGATCCAATGGCAAAGTTAAGTCCAACATTTCCTCCGCTTGGTGAAGCGATAAAACTAGCTAATCCAACTACTTTGCCGTTTTCGTCGAGTATTGGTCCACCACTATTACCGCCATTTATGGCCGCATCAATCTGAACCACTCCAGCAATATAATGTTGACCTCGTTGAACGCCTGATGGAATTTGTATTTTTCTACTAACAATTCCCTTAGTTACGCTAAATTCAATCCCTAAGGGATGCCCAAGTGCATATACAGTTTCACCGATTGTTACCGGATCAGTTCTTATTTGTAATGGGACACCTTTTTCCTCTACCCAAATAAAAGCCAAATCAGTTTTGTTATCTTTTGCGAGTATTTTTCCTGGGAATGATCTATATAGGTTATCCCTACTAATAATACGGAGCAATTCGCCACCGGATGCAACGTGCTCTGCTGTTACGATAATATTTTCAGTAATATAAAACCCAGCACCGAATCCAACTCCGACTTCAGTTCGTGGCTCCGGCCCCGAGTTAGATAATTTAATTATAACTATTGAATCTAGTAGCTTGTTGAGGTCTATCTGCGCCGCAGCAATAGTAGCTGGACTGAAAAAGATTAACGGAACAAAAAAGAATAATGCGAATAATTGTTTTTTTAATTGCATAGTATCTACCTGTTAGACGGAAAAACTGCTTCCACATCCACAGGTAGTTACTGCGTCGGGATTCGAAACTGTGAAACTATCACCTTGAAGTCCAGATTGGAAATTAATCGTTACATTTTGTGCATACTGAAGACTAACCGGATCGACTAACACGCTAATGCCGTCGAACTCGAAATTAAAATCATCTTCTTCTGCTACTTCTTCTAAAGTAAAACCATACTGAAATCCTGAACATCCGCCACCCTGCACAAATAGCCTAAGTTTTAACTCGGAGTCATCTTCTGAGATGATCTCCTTTAATTTATCTAATGCATCTGGTGTCAAATTAATCATTTTCTATATATAATTCTTCCTTTAGCTAAATCATACGGGCTGCATTCAAGTTCAACTACATCGCCAGTTTGTATGTTAATATCAAACTGCCTAAGTTTTCCACCTAAGTATGCTAGCACTATATGACCACCTTCTATTTCAACTCTAAATGTTGTATTCGGTAAAACCTCTAATACTTTTCCTTCTAACTTTAATACGCTCTCTTTAGACATAGCCCTCCTTTAAGGCAATTTTGACAGGTTCATGGGAACCCTTAGCACCGTATACGATCCGTTTTTTAGTCGGAAAACGTTTGAAAACATTTGTTAACATTTCTTCCTCAGACATTCCTTGTCCGAGAAAGAAGTGATTAAGAGTATCAAAACCAAGGTAAACATTTTCACCTCGGAAGTTTTCGACCTCCACGTCTACAACTACACTTGCTTCAACTTCTATAGTAAGGGCAGCTACTTCTTTATGCATTAGAGCTTCCTCTTTCTCAATAGATGATCGAAAATGGATTGTTAGTCCAACTAACACAATGATAAGTACGAAAAATTCTAATCCGCCCATAGTTAAATATTTAGTAATTATTGGATAACATCTTTGGTTTTATCTTTGGGCGAAGAATAGATTTTGATACCTGTTTTTCTAACAGTATCGGCCATTGCTTGTGGGCTAGTGTAGAATGCATCCTCAATATCCTTTTTTTTAATGCCGTCTGCGGCATTAAGTGCGTATATTTCATAGAATCTATTAGGATTAAATCTTGCTCGTGTTATAAGAATATTGAGTATTCCGCGCAGTTTTTTATTAACGGTGATCCCATTAAATGGATCCTTTATTGTGCCGAAGAACAAATCTTTGGAAATTTTTTCAATATCAATTATCGATTCAAATCCTTCGTTTGTCCAGCAAACAATATACTGAGGATATTCGCCCATTTCTTATTATATAACAGAACTTTGGAAAGGTCAATAGGGTAAGTCGTACACTTAGTCGTTGGTAGTTTCAACAGCTGGCTTATTTGGTTTCCCCTCTGCAATCGGAGTTATTTCGATAATATTTGATCTGCCAGGATCATCAGTGTTGCTAAACTTATGTGATTTTGGTTTTTTGTTGCCTTTCTGTTCCTTGCGTATTCTTTCAAGCCTTTCACTGACGAGGTCATCTTTCTGAAAGATGTGCAATCTGCTTGTAGAAATATTCTTTTCTTTAACCCAGAGTTCAGTAAAGGTCTTATCATCAACAAAAACAGTACGATGTCCGATATATAAGAATTCATTTTTCGGAGGGCCGATTATTGGTCGTCCAACTACATCAATTATCCAAAATAAATGAGTGAGGATAAGGAATGTTGCCATTAATGGAATTACAAGTTTTGCCTGCAAAGATAGATCTGACTTAATAACAAATATGAATGATACTGCAACGACAAAAGCTATCAGTACAATGAATGGGAGTAGGGTTAATGTTAATGTCATGGTTGGTTATGAGTTCCGGTGTATGCGCCATTGCCGCTGTAAATGTTAGGAACTTCCTTTGCTAAAGATTTGAACGTATCATCAAAATGTTCAATAAGTTTATTGTCGTTCATTTTAAATGAGTAAACTGTCCCTTCGTCACTCTCTTTGTCTAAGATTACTTCTTTACTAAAAATTAATTTGTATGGATTTAATTGAATCATCTCGACTACAACCGGTTCTTTCACATTAGTATTTGCTCGATAAAATTGCACATTAATTCTCCAGGTTCCGGCTATAACGCCTCGGATTGAAACGGTTTCGACATTAGTTTTAATAGTGATCAGTTCACCATTTATGCTAACAGTGTCATTCCAATGGCCCCGATCATCTCTATCTAAATGCATCAAGCCTGTATCCTTGTTTCTAAAATAAAGTATATTGTTTGAGGGATCTTGTATATATATATCGATGTCATTCAAACTATTATCGTCCCATCTCATTGTGATAATAAATTCTGCAATAGGAGTAATGTCTCCTTTCTTAACGGGGTTTATTAAGATAAATGTTAATAAGAATAACGCAGTAAAGACTAACGCTAGATTAAATAGCAAATCAATAAAAGACAGATTGCTAGAATTCCGACGTCTTATCATGTTACTTATTGTGCTCTATATTTACTAATTGCAATTGTATTAATAAATTAGCAATTAATCCTACCAGAGTAGTTACTAAAGACGTTCCCATACCCAGTGCCATAGTTTTAATTATTCCTTTGGCCATTTCGATACTTTCAAAATCTACACCGACGAAAGCTGTGGTTAGCACATATATGAATCCGACAACAGTACCGATCATGCCTAATGTTAAACACGAATCCGCATAGTACCAGATCATATGTAGTTGCTCTGTAAACGGGTTTTTAGTCGTTCGATGTTTTGTGATGTGCCCGAGGTATGCAGTAACTCCTAGGTAACTGAATAGAATTACAAAACTTAGCTTGGTAATGTCTATGTTAAACAACCAAACAAAACCGTCAAAATACTGAACAACACCTAGTCCAAGTAAATTTAAGCATACAAATAACCACCAATACCAGAATGTTTTCATAAAATATTCCATAGTAAATTATTTAGTAATAAATATTGCTATAATTCCATTATGCTTATGACATCAATCACTATCGAAAAAGTAAATTCTAAAAATTCTCATTATTTGGAGGAGATTTTTGAACTCACTAAGGATAGGTTAAGGTTAGAAGGAACTGTGACAGAAGAAATTAACAACGTACTTAATCTAATAGAAAATACAGATCATCAATTTATTAAGTTCGATTATTTCATCGCGCTAAGAGAAAGGACTGTGATATCGGCCCAAACTAGGATACTTAGAAAATATCACAACTCCTGGTATATTACAGGATTAAAAATTCGTCCCGGATTTAGTTATTTTAATTGTAACACAAATGGCATAAAAGAAATAATGACGGCTTGCGTAGAAGAAGCAGAAACAATGGGATATTACTCATATAATTTTATGTCGCAAGTCGGACAGAAAAATTTAGCTAGGTTTAGAAAAATGCAATCACAAATTGACATCTTACATAGATATAATTATTATACCGAACATTATGTTCCAGCAAATACTTTACCTACACTACAGTGGTATAGCGCGATATTGAGGAATAGGACTTGGGATTTTGATTCCGTAATACGAAGTGGATATCTGCGCGAAGAGTATAGAGATGCTTTCAAAATTAAATAAAAACCTAAAACTAATTACCATCCCTCAACATATTTTATTTTCTGCAGGAATCGTTTCTTGTGTAATCGGATCGACATCTTTGTCTTGGCTTTTAGTGTCGTATATAGGATGGCTATTGATAGGTTTTATGGGTTTTAATGTGTTCTATCACCGATACATTGCACATAGCACATTTAAAACATGGCGTTGGCTAGAAGTATTTGGTATCTATTGTGGACTACTCGCTGGTCGAGGAAGTCCTATGTGGATGGCAAATTTACACACTCCACAACATCATCGCTATGCTGATACAGACAATGACCCACATACCCCCAGGAGAGGATTCTGGTTTGCATATTGGACATGGCAGAATGAAACTATTAAATTTTCTCCTGTCTATTGTAGAAAGATTTTTAAAGACTCAGTCCTAAAATTTATGAGTCGGCATTACTACAAAATATTTTGGGTGACTGCTATTATTCTATTACTAATAGATTGGCGTCTTGCTATATTCGGATTAATGGGAGCAGGAGTAATACAAACTCACAATGAAGCAATTATTAATAGCTGCGGGCATATGAAAAATTTCGGAACTAGAGATTTTGAAGTTAACGATGACAGTAGAAATCTTAGAGGATTATTTGCTTTGTGGACTCTAGGAAACTCGTTGCATAATAATCATCATGCTTATCCTAATTCATATACCTATACAGTTAAAAAATATGACTATGATTTAGCTGGAAGGTTCATTGAACTTATTGCTACAGAGAAGTTAATAGGACCATCTCCTCATTAGTAATTCCCATTGACAAACAAATTCTAGGTCGTTCCATGTTTATGACACCGTGCAACACCTTTGAATTTAATATTACCCAGGTATTATTAGGCAATACAGTTCTGTCTAAGATATTATATTCTTCGCAATGGAATTTATTTAGGAATGGTTCACGTGTGATGGGAAAGACCGGTTCTTGTCCGAATACTGTTTCTACATTATCTCCACCTAAGTCTAGCATGTAATTAAGAACATATGGCCTAGCCTTGCCATCGGTATGAAAATGAAATGCTGTTCCATCACTTAATATTTGAACTCCGGGCGCGACTTGAGTTTGCTTATCTTTCACATAACGGATTACATTTTTAAAATACCATTCATACACAGGTTGGTCAGAATGATACCTGGAATAAATTGCATCTTTGTAAACCTTACCATCTATATAAAATGTATCAGTTTCTTCTGTTTTCGGCGGAACACGATATTGTATTTTACTTGGATCAAACTTGTATATCATGTCAGTTATCTCATTGGGGACCTGCGGTAAATTAACAATTTTCCAATACCAATCAATAACCATTTTCGTTTTCCTTTAAGTGTTCGAAGTATTGCGCAATCTTAAAGTTTTGTGTAAGACGTCCTCTACGTTCATTAGTTTTTGCAGAATAACCCTTTCGCATTCTGCTCCAGTCGGATATTCTAATAGAGTTTGTTTTTAGAATTTTAGATTTAGATGGATCAACAGGAAAGTATATGCTATAAGCGTCGTCATCTATTATGCTGTATAACCAGTCTTTGCTTGTTAAATTGATATCAAATACTTTAGCAATCATATGTAGAACTTCATCGAATGTATAGTTTACTCCGTCCTTCATATATCTTCCGACTTGGCCAATGTTCCTAAATTCCAACGATGCATAAATTCCAGCTTCATCTAGCAATGCTTTGATTCGTGCAGGAACATGCTCGTTTACATCTCTAACAACGATACATCCAATTGCCAATTTTAGTCCTACTTTTGCAATGTTTTTTAACGCTTTAACTTTTTTCTTAGCGCATTTGAGGTTATCTGTAATAGAATAAACGTCATCATCATCTGCCCCATTTAAGCTAAGGTACACTGTAGTTAATCCTGCATCTTTTAACCTTTGCACATAGTTTAAGTTAGATAGACGTAACCCGTTTGTTACTAACGTCGTCCTGTGCTTTAGCGGCATTGTGGTTATCGCCTTAGTTATTTTGAATAGATCCTTGTGCAGTGTGGGTTCTCCACCAATAAATCTAAACTCAGTTCTAACAGTGAAACGGTTAACAGTATCTAGTAATCTGTCAGTGTCTATGTCAGGGAAATCTCTATTAGGCAAATAGCAATTGGCACATTCCATATTACATCTATGCGCTAGGTCAACATAAACTATCTTATAGTTGCTTTTTTCTGGAGAAACCTCAGTTAAAAACTCAGTGTTAACAAATTTCATCATTTCATTTTTCCTAATAGCGGCCCTATTAATTTACAAGGATCGAATTCTTTTTTTGTTGTGCCATAGTCAAATTTTGATGCAGCATAATGATGATTGTTATGCCAGCCTTGTCCCCATGCCAAGTAACCTAGCAAAGGAATATTGTTGCTATTGTCGTCGGTGTTGAAATTTCTGTATCCCATTCCCTTTATATGACAAAATAAATTAACAAGGCTTTCCTGATGGAGACTATATAATCCTGGTATTACAAACATAAAAAGCAATGCCTCAAAACTTATCATTCCAATCACAATATATGACACCATAATGATTGGAATATAGTACTTAGCAAAGAACATATGGTGTTTGTCTCGGATCAAATCTGTCACATACTTGGGTTCAAAATATTCGTCCCACTTAAACAACCAGGTGTGATAAGCATGTAGATATCCATGTATAGGGCTATGAGAATCTTTTTCTTTGTCAGAATGTCGATGATGCCTGCCCCGATGGATTGCTGCCCATCCTATTGTGCTACCTTGTAGGCACAATGAAGAAACCCATAACAATGGAATTTTTAGGAACGGTCGCACTTCAATTGCTTTATGAGATGCCCATCTATGTAATCCTATTGCCGATCCTATACCTGAAAAAAGAATCCAACCTAAAAATAGATATGCAGTAGCAACTAAAGTAAAATTATAATGAGATAAAAAATATATTAACCCCAACGCTGCAAAAATGTAAAGAGGATATAGAACAGTCAATAAAAATTTATTTTTCTTCAGTAACACGGAAATCTTTTCTGGTCCAGTGTTCGAATCTATCTTCCCCTAAAGTAAGATAGTTTACTAGAAAATCTGCGAGTTCTTGTTTATTAGCAAAAATTATTTTAGAAGTTACTACGTTTTTTGTTATGTTAATTTCATATTTTTTACAAATATCTCTTTCTAAACTATCTCGGACATAATCATAACGGCGCTGCATTGCGCCCTTCGCGTTAATCCAAGCATCAATATAATTTTTGTCAGTCTCTAATTCTATTCCGATATTTATTATAAACATAATTATTTCTCCAACCTAGATAGACCGTTTTTCTCACAATGGGCAGCATCAAGCACAGCCCATTTTTGAAGAGAGTTTTTAAATTCAGTTTTTGAATTTTCGTCACCAAACGTGAATTCTAAGAGTTCGCTATTTTTTCTAATATCTCTATTAAAATTAGTAAGTTTCTGGTCATTGAGTTTATTCTTAACTAGAGACATGAGTTCGTCAAATCCATCAGTCCGATAAAACGGTACATTTCCTTTGGACACACCGGTATATTCGATTATTAACTTTGACATTGAAATTTCCTTTTTATTATTTATTTTAGCAGAATGCAGTCAAAAAAAACCTAGCATGACGCTAGGTTTTAGGTAGATATATTGTAATCCGGAAGTTTACGGATAACGAAAAATGACTGAAGGCTTAGGAATATGCGGCTCGCCGTTGGTTATTTTGGTAACTAATTCAGGAAAAAGCTTTTCAGGATTTTTCCTGAATTCATCATACCAGTCTCTGTCTTCTTTAAGTTGTGGGGAATAGTAACGCCAAGTTACAAATCCGGGTTCGCTAAAGAACGTAGTAACCCAGCCCTCGTGATCACGTTCTACTAGGATGCCTGTTTTAGTTGTAAATTCACCGACACGAATCCAGTGTGGTGCATACCACGCAAAGGTAAATGTCGCAAACACTATTGCCGCTGCTATAACTAGCGTGATTACATCATTTCGATCAGTCATATTCATACAACCTCCTTAGAAATAGTCGTCCATTGTATCTACGACTTCGACATTCTGCTCCCGAAAATAATTTCGGATTGCTAACCACACTTGCCCTACGTTGTCCGAATCAGATAATAGCCCACCTCGAGAGTCGGCGGAGGAATCCATTAACTCCACCATTTCAAAGTCATCATCCCCTGGACTTGACGTCGTAAATCCCGGCGGATCAACTACAAATGCACAAATGAGAATTTTGTCAGCAGCACCTTTTACGGTAATTTCAAGCTTATCACTATCAACGTCGCCGCCCGGTCCATGTTTTTTAATTCCGCCAACAAAACGGATTGCTTTGAGATCCTGCATAATCTTCTCGCTATTCCATCGAAACATGTATTTCTCCTTGAGTATTTAGTTAGGGACGACGCATAGGCCGCCAGGATTGATTTGGCTCGACCTCTTCATCTTTGGCATAAAACCCGTTGGCTTTACGCATCGCGTATTTGAGTTCTAGTTGTTCTTCAAGATTATCGGTTAGCAGTGCAATAGTTAGCTCTTTGGACTTCTCGCGGTGTGTACGAAACTTTTCAAGTTGTTCAGCGTAAGTTGCCATAATTATTTAAGCGGACACCAATTTGGTGTCTTACTTTCCTTTCTGAGATTGTAGGGCCGACAACCAATTGTAATGGTCTTCTTGGCAATAGTGCAAGTAACCTTCATGTCGTCGTCACAGAACCAATCAAACGGATCCGGATCCATTGATTGAAGGTGATGTACACAATCTAAGCAGTTTTGTGGCTTCTTAACTGTCGGTATTTTAGCTGTCATTGTTATTTTCCTTTAAGAGCATCAACTAAAAATTGTTCGGCTAATTGTTTCTTAAATTTTTCATAACCTGTGGCATATTTAAATTCGCTGTTAAGTGCAGTAGCTATACCATATATCATATCATCCAAAAACACTTCGGGGGAAATTTCGTTATCTTTTTCTAAAACAGAAATATAAGTATCCACATATTGTTTTAATTTAAGATGAGCACTCCTAGCATGCCAAGCATAGCTAGGTTCAGCTACATTATCCCATGCTCTCTTATTCTTGTCGTGCCCGTAGGGTTTCATATAGCAACCATTTTATTTTTAAGTCTAAGTTTCTCTCTTTCGATCTCTTGCTCAAAAAGATTAATTACCTTTTTGGTTTGCGTAATAATCTTGTCCATCCTCACAATTTCCTCGTCGATGTAATCTTGTACACCCATCCAAGTGCCGTTAGCGACACGAATCTGGCAACCAGTTATCGTGTAATCTACTTGTTTAGCAGCAAATTTGCCTACTTCCAAACAATTGTACATTTGGTTTGCAAAATAGCCGCCGGCCGGAACACCGAAAAGGAATCCAGCAATTAGAAGACATCCACCAAACCATACAACAGAAGTTTTAGATATGTTCATATTAACCTCTGTAGTTAAGAAAAACGATTAGTGAACCGATTGTCATTTATTGGTACCTCGGGTCGGACTCGAACCGACAAGCTTTACGCGAGGGATTTTAAGTCCCTTGTGTTTACCAATTTCACCACCGAGGCGCTGTTTAGTCATGTTATTCCTCTATCTTTTCTCTTCTGCGCTTCATTTCGAAGAATAACAAAACTCATTCGAGCAACAGTAAAAAAGATTGCGCCGATAATAACCGCCGTAACGCTAGCATGATAAACTCCCGTGCTCATAAACATAATACCAAGTGTTATAGGACCAATCGACAGAATCCTAGCTAGCCACATCCCGTATTCATAGTCAGTCATGTTGTCGAATTTATTCATCGCTGAGAATCTCCAAAGTCAATTATTATGCTCCTTCCTTCGCTACCACATCGATTTGAATATTCAGCCCGTTCCAATTACCCACAACTCCGGAGGTCCTGCCACCGTTGCTGTCAGTCATTTTACGAGAATCTTCCAACGCCCAATATGCCAAATACACAGCTTTATTCACATCCTGAGAATTGCCAACTCCTTCTCTGCAATGCTTGGCAGTAGTGTAGAAACTGATTGCGCCGACTCTTGTAAGAACTGTTTGGCTAGCTTTCATCATAGCTATTTCACCTTCTTAAAGGTAACGTGAATGATAACCGGCTTGGCCGATTTAAGCATACGAATCTCTTCTTTAAAATCCGAGGTTCGTACTTGTTTCATAAACTTTTTGTGGCCAACAATGTTTTCTTTTCGGATGGTCTCACATTTGTCTCGAAGCTTGCGGGCCGCCTCGATGGACGGAACGCTAGCACTCCTGCGCGGCATTTTCTCGTCCCAACAAAATGTGTTACCATAGTCGAGGTAAACGAACTCGTCGGTTGCAGCGTCAACAATGGTGTAAAAGTTTTTCATTGTTACATGCTCCAATAAGTTTCGGAAGCGGGCGAGCAGCAAAGCGGCGTGTCTTCGGCTTCCATGTACTTCTCGCCGGACATCATGTTCACGCGCTCGATCATTTTGACGGGGTACTTCTCGGCAAACTCCTTGCGTGACATCGCAACCCACGTACGATATATTTCTTTGGATTTTTTGTTGAGCTTAGTAGCAGCAATTTTCGCGCCACGCTCAGTGGGGTAAAACGCCGGCCCAATGTGATTGGGTTTTTTGTAGGCTTTAGCTGTTTTGAGGTTTACAATTAAGTATCTCATACACTATCTCCTAGTTAAGTTAGTGTAAGTACATTATAATTGAAAAAGGGCATCCTGTCAACCAAAATGCCCGTTATAAATCAATGACTTACACAACCCTCAAATTAATAAGTCGTTGATTTCATTGAGGATTTTCTAGGATTAACAATAATGCAAGTCCCGCGCACCATGCCGCTGCGCACTAGGCCGCACCATCCTTGGCCGAGTCTAGTATGAGCAGTGACTCCTTGCATCCACAAAAGAAATTCAATATTTTCTACATCATGCGAGGTTGGAGAATTAACAAACAATCCTAGATGCCGTTTTGGATCTGTGTCCTGGGCGTTTCGACTGGCTTTGTCGGTATAGGAAAATCCGCCCACCCGAGAGCCAAGTATTATCTTTACAGTGTTGCGAAATTGCATCGTAGTGGCAAGCGGCAGCCTGCGCCGCCCGGACGAGCTGTCCTTCGCGGGGGGCGTCTTCGTTGTCGTGCGCTGCGACGACGCGGCGACCTGGCAGCTGCTGCGCGGCAAGGGCATTCCTGAGATTTTTATCATTTGTTTACTCCGAAAATAATGCAATCCAAAGACACACAATAGCGAATACAATTATGCCGGTTATCCAATACTGCTCAGCCATTATTTCTAATACTCCAGCGCATCGACAATCACTTGCCCGTCAGTGGCAGCGCCTTTGCGCGGCACGTTCATTGCTGTATCAAAGTCCAAGTCAACAAAGGCTGCTTTGAGAAACTTGAAAGCGTCCGCTTCCGACGTGAATACCGCATGATCGTTCTGCGGCAATGTTCGATACGCGGTGTTGTATTTTACGAGGATAAACTTGGGGCCGTACACTTTAACAGTGCCGTCCAATACTCGCGCCTTACAAAACGTGAGCTCCTCAAACTTCCCGCTCTCCCCGCCAGTGCGTATAACACCATAGGCTTCATTAAGCTCGTGGGTGTTTAGGAAAGTTTGAAATCGGTCTACAATTTGTGTTCTCATGCGTACAGTATAGCAATTTTTGATAAAAGGTGCAACCAATTTTAAAGTATTGATTTAATGTATATTTCAACTTCTCGATAAATTATATAGAGAATAAAGAATCCGATTACTACGCTTGTGAGCCTTTTTATTATAGCAGCGATATAAGGATCCATTGTCATGCATATATTTATTCTTGTATATCAGTCTCTGAATATTGATAAAGTTTCATTATTTCTCCTTAGGTTATGGATTTTTAGGTATGCAAATGAATCGAGGATTTTTCCTGCTGTCATAGCGAGCTGTTTTTTCTACTTGTTCTAAAAAACTTAGACCACTTACCTCACAACCTATTTTGCTTGCGTGGGAACCTACAACAACGGGCGGGCCGCCTTGTTCAACAGCAAACCAAATAATTAATATCCATAGTTTCATCTTAGTCTCCTCGCTTCTAGGTAACCGTCTAAGTATTTTTCAATGTTTACTCGTCCTACAATATTAGCACTGTGTACAAAATATCCAAAATTCTTAGGAATAAATCCAGGAGCATCTAAATCCTTTTCGACTATCCATTTAGCTAGATCGTATCCATCCTTCCCTTCACCTAAGTCGTGGTCGAAGCTAATAAAATCTGGACAACCTAACCTCGAAATTAAAAAAATAGCATCAGTAAATGATCGAACTACCTTCCAGGCCGCATCGGGCGGAGTCCGAACATCATCTAAATATAGTTTATAATCGATCATTATAATTTCGGGTTAAGAACATCCTTCCAAACAATTGATTGCCAATGAAACACACAATACCAAAGATCTGTGCTTGCGCTATAGTATACTGCATCTTCAACATTTATGTTAGGAACAAGAATATCGAATAATTCCTCATCTACGCAAACCCGGCATCTAAACGGAATGACGTTTCCGTACATGTCCTTTCCGAGTTCATTTTTAGCCTCCATCGGGCCCATCGTTTGTTACATGGCCGGTTTTCTTTATTATGTCAAGCATATCTGATCTGTATTGCCACTGAAAGACAGGAACACTATGATAATCTTCGTAAGTCGACCACGCATTAGTATTATTTTTCACCTTGTAATATTTTTGTTTGCCTAACCAATTTTGTACATATCCAGCATGACTGCCTCTTCGATAAATGCGCTCTAGCCAAATACGTTCACCGTCGACAATTACAGGAGTCCAAGTAAAGAATGGTTTCCATTTTCCCATGTCTTTAATATAGTCTTCTGTTTTATCTCTCGGACTTCTGTATCTCCATCTCATGTATTATTTTTCCTTTCTAAGTAATTCAATGAAAATATCGAGTATCACAATGACAGAAATACCACCGGATAACGCTAGCCATCCCGCATATACAGTAAGCATATTTCCAACGGCAAGTGCTGCAATAATAGTGGCGATAAACAAGAAAACCACATGTTGACTAGTCATATTATCCCTTCACGCAAAGAACCTGTTTCAACGTATGTACAATATCAACAAGGTCTTCCTGTGCTTTCATTACCTTATCAATATCCTTGTATGCCTTGGGAATTTCGTCCAATACACCAGTATCCTTACGGCACTCCACTCCCGCAGTTTGCTTGATCAAATCCTCACGGGTGAAACGCTTTTTAGCAGCACCACGAGAATGCTGACGACCCGCCCCGTGCGAACACGAAGAATAAGAATCAATATTACCCTTACCGGAAACGATGAATGATTTCGCGCCCATGCTTCCTGGGATAATTCCCATTTCACCCTTCAACGCAGAAACTGCACCTTTACGCGTCACCCATGCCTTACTTCCGTCCGGCATAATTTCTTCACGCGCATAGTTGTGGTGACAGTTTACAAGTTCAGCCGTAGTAACGAACTGACGTGGCAATTCATTGTGCAGTGTCTGTAATACAATATGCATCATAACTTCACGGTTAATTGCGGCGTAGTTCTGTGCCCAATTCAATCCAGCGATATACATATCGAATTCAGGTGTGCCGTCATCAAGCCAGGCAAGCGCCTTATCCGGCAACGTACGGTCTACCTTTAAAGCAATTTCCTTTGCCATAGCGATTGCTACGCTTCCAATACGGTTACCGACGTTTCGTGAACCACTGTGCAATACAACCCACACATCTTTGTTCTCGTCGATGCACACTTCGATAAAGTGGTTTCCTCCACCTAACGTCCCTAACTGTTTCCAAACGTTGTCGGCTTTGAATTCTGTCACTTTATCAATAATAGCAAGATGCTGGAATTCGTCACGCAACGTTTTCATTTTACGGTGAAGATTAATTCCCTCAATTCCGTCGTGATACGTTGAAATCGTGTCATCATGGGCATTGAACCCAACTGGAACAGCTGACTCGATTGCCGTACGCACCTTTAACAGTTTGTTAGGCAAATCGTCCGCTTTAATGCTAAGACGAATAGCACACATTCCACAACCGATATCAACCCCAACGGCTGCTGGAATAATTGCATTTCGCGTAGGAATAACGGTACCAACCGTTGCTCCAATTCCTACATGTACGTCTGGCATTACTGCAATATGTCCAGCTAAGATCGGCAAGCTGGCCATGTTGGCAATCTGCGTTAACGCATCATATTCTACCGGGACGTTTTGCGTCCACATTTTTACATTATCTGGCATTTCTTTTATTCTCCTTGTACAATAACCTTTGTTACAACATTAGTTGTTTTATTTTCAATCACAATTGCCCGCAATTGGTCATCGTATGGTCTACAATCAAATTCTCGGACAATATTATTTCCTTCAGTTCTTTTTGACATTCTTTTCCAATTTTTCGGATCTCTTGCTGGGCCTTCAAATACGTCTATGTCTTTTTGAGTCCAAAACAATGTGGGTACAAATTGTGAATAAACATGATTAGGATGAGCTA
>Ga0307378_10007046_pt1 | contig 15190 bp, 18 predicted proteins | sample UN1MG_FD_202238 | JGI IMG/M metagenome (GOLD analysis project Ga0307378, IMG submission 202238) | Soil microbial communities from Risofladan, Vaasa, Finland - UN-1 | ecosystem: Environmental > Terrestrial > Soil > Coastal area > Acid sulfate soil | place: Finland: Risofladan, Vaasa | collected...
AGATGCAGCCCCTCGTGGTAGTGGGTGACGATCTCCTCCTGGCTCGCCTTTGTAAAAGAGGTGATCCGGACTCCCTCCGAGCCGCAGCCTGTGCGTGGCTTTACCACATAGCGATGGCAGCCCTTCTCCACTGGATCGGGCTTTTCCACGATCTCGGCCACAGGGACACCTGCCTGTGAGAGCGCCCGGGTGCAGAGCAGCTTGTCGGCGGCTAGACGCGCAGAATCAGGGCTAGCCCCCAGGTTTGCTGTGCTTTTCTCAAGTATCTCCAGAAGATGTGGGTGCATGCCGTCAGGAGCGATCAGGAGCCCAGCATCTGCCTTGCAGTCCAGGATGCCCTCAAAGTCTGTTTCCACCCTCACGAGAATGGGCCGGCCAGCTCCAATGGTCGGCCCGGATGTGGGATAGAGCACATCATGCCCAGCCCTCTCAAAGCTTCTCGCCAGGGTGGCCAGCATGGCCCGGCCCTCCAGCTCGCATGTGCCGCCCAGGCCTGCCGCCGATGCGTACTCTGCAATAAGAATCTTCATGGAAAGTCAGGTCGTACTAGTGGCGCAAATGTACTTAATTGCATCGTGGCACGAAGAAAGGGCACGAATTCACAGGCAAGATTTTCTTTGAAGCGAATAGCCTTCATACCTCATCTCCTTGACGAAGGCGGTATCTCCTTAGTAATTCGTCCGAAGTATCGCCATTGTTGTTCCAGCTTTCGCATATTGTGGATTGATCTTGATGGCCTTGCCGTAAGCCTGAAGACTTTTATAGCAAATGCCATAATATTCTAAAAATTAAGAAGTGATATTATATGAATCTAAAGAAAAATACGAAAAGGAAGGTATTCAGCTTTGCCTTAGTGGCGATTGTAATCACTCTGCTTTACGGCGCCATCGCTGCTTCGGGCCAGGTCGCGCCCAAAGACAATGTATCAGTCGCAGACTCTGAGGCAGATATGCCCTTTAAGCTACTCCAGATCCAGGCAGATGTGCAGGGGAGCCTGAATGATATGGACTCAGATGTGGCAAATGCATCTCGAAATCTCTCAGCAACGGGCCCAGAGGGGGCCGCAGACCGTGGAGTCCTGCGCAAGCTGTTGGAAACTAACTCAAACCTGGCCGAAGCAGTGACGGTCAGCAAGGATGGGAAGATCATTGTAGCTGAATGCAAAGGATGCGAAGGCGGCGGGGGCGCTGATATAAGCAGCCAAGAACACATAGCCCACATCTTGAAGACTAAAACCCCAGTGCTCAGCGAAGAGTTCCTGACGGTGGAAGGTTACAATGCCACAGCTCTGGTATATCCGGTCTTCTCCTCGCAAGGTGAGTTTCTGGGAGGTATAAGCGCACCCTTTGAGTCTGATAAGTTGCTAGATGCCCTGGTAGCTCCCAAGCTGAATGGGACCAACTACAGCTTCTGGGTAATGCAGCTAGATGGCCTAATTACCTACGACCGGGATGCAAGCCAGATAGGGAAGAACCTATTCGAAGACCCGCTTTACAAGCCGTTCCCTAGCCTCCTGGCCTTGGGTGAGAAGATGATTGCCGAGAGGTCGGGCCATGGGAGCTATAGCTTCCAGTTCACTGAAGGCAATAAGACGGTAGTTACCAAGGAGGTCTACTGGACAACGGCTGGGCTTTATGGTAGGGAATGGAGGCTGAGCATCACCAGGATAATGTAGTGAGAAACGTCTGGTGCGGGGTTCTCATCCCCCGCACGTAATCACAAAAATGGAATCCACATCCCATCCCGTAGCGAAAAGACCTGGCTGCCCTCCTTTGTAGTCCCTGCGAGGCACTCCACGGACAGGAGACTTCTTAGAAAAAATTAAATAGAAGCAACCAATTAGATTAATCGTATCAGTTGATGCCGGGAATGCACAACGCCTAATTGGCGGACTGATTTTTAGGATGTAAAGATCGTTGGAGATGTTTGGACTTATATATAACTATATATTTGGCAGGTGGATTTATGGCAGAAGAGATTCAAGCAAATTTGGGAATGCCCCCGGAGGGGAGAGAGTACCAGGGAATAGGAATTCGGCTGGTGTCGATCATCATTGACAATATAATCGTCGGCATCATCATAAGCGTAATAGGGGGCATGGTCGGTTTTGGCATGATGGCGCAGGAGATGGTCCCTTGGTGGATTGGCTTGCTCTATTTCGTAATCTACATGGGCTATTTCGCTCTCATGGAGGGATCGAGAGGGCAGACCATCGGCAAGATGATAACCAAGATCAAAGTGGTCAGAGAAGATGGAAGGCCGATCGACATGAACCAGGCTCTTGTAAGGAATATCCTCAGGATCATCGACGGACTGTTCGCCTATCTGATCGGAGCTATCTTGATCTGGCGCTCTGATAAGAAGCAGAGACTAGGGGACAGCGTTGCCAAGACTGTGGTCGTAAAAGCCTGAAATTTTTAATTTTTTTATTTATTTATTTTAATACGTGCCCTTAAATCAGATTCGTTTTCTGGAGGACCTTCTACTTCACGATACATCCTTTTCCGCAGGCTTGCGGGCCTTTTCCCTGGTCTCAGGATATCGAGAACTGCGTTGCTCTGGCGTCAGCAAGGATGGACTATCGAGCGATATACTCTGAGATCGAGACTCAATATGCCAAGGCAGGGACTGTCGAAGAAAAGATCTGGACAATCTACCTGGAAGATAGACATTGAGAAGCTAGAGGTGGGCTATCAGACGCAAATGCCTATTGCGGACAACGTTTCGGAGCTGGCGGAGCAGGAGTATGGCCAGAAGCACCCGATCACCAAAAAACTGAACGGCATGTTTGCGGCACGATCATAATAGTCCTGCCCCCAGTGACAGCCCTGCTCGCAGCAACACATCGACAATTATGGCCGCAAAGAGCACAGCCCGGTAGTTGGCTGACTGGTAGAACAGCTTTTCACCTCTTTTCGCCGTCGGGTGGCGCATGAAGTCCAAATTCTGTAGCAAAAGCCATCCGCCTGCGCCGCCTGCTACGGCCAGATAAAGCCATCCCAGATTTGCGGAAAGGCCCAGGGCTATGGATAAAATGACGCCGATGACCCAAAAGCCGGCCACCATTCTTGCGGTGGCTGCGATTCCGAAGGTAGCCGGAGTGGTGGGAATGCCTTTCTCTTTATCACCGGCCACATCTCGCGAGGCATCGCAGTTGGTAAAGCCCCAATCGGTGATGCCGATCATGGCCGCCAAAATCAGAGCAGCAGGATGCAGGCCTGGGCCGGCTTTGAGAAGCCCGGCTGGCTCCATAGCCAGCCAGACACCCAGGGGCACCAGACCGAAGGAAAGCCCCACAAAGATCCAGGAGAAAGGCGTATTTCTCTTGGCCCAGGCGGAGTAGATGGTGATGAGCAGCGTGGCGGCCAGGAGGATCGCAAAGCTCTCAGGGTTGAGGTATAGGGCCACTGCCCCGGCGACAAGAAAAAGAAATAGCGACCAGAGCTGAGCTTCCTTCTTGCTCAGCATGGCCGAGGGCAGGGGGCGATCGGGCATAGCGATGCTGTCCACGTCGATATCGCAGCAGTCGTTGTAAACATAGGAGCTGGTGATGGCACAGTAGGCTCCAATGGAAGCTATAATAAAAGGCAGCAACGGAGGCAATGCCCCTTCCACGGCGTAAACGGCCAAAAGCGCCGCGGCGGCGGGCATGGCCAGATCCATTGCCGCGAGAGGCGGGCGTAGCAGCTCGATGTGTGCCCTAAATTTGGAAAGGCTTTGATGCATGCAATTTGTCCCGAAATCTTCAGATAAGCCCCGCGAAAAGCTCCATATGCTCCTCAGGCTTTGTCAGGTAATCCAGAAGACCCGGCTCTTTTAGCAGTGGATACATCTCCCTGTTCTTGGTCAGGCCAAGTTTGCGAAGGCTTGAGCCATCGGGCGCTTCCACTCGCCGCAGCTCTGCGGCCTCACGGCATCGATCGTTCTTTATCCAGCCATCCTTGACGAAAAAGTAAGCTCCCCCAGCTCTTTCCCGGAAGGGATCGTAAAGCGATGAGAAGTTTCTGGCCACGAAGTTGGCCATCTTAAGGGTCTTATTGGAGCGGTTTATGGTTATGTGACCGTAATCGGGCGGCACGAGGACCTTGTCTCCCGCCGAAGCGTAAACCGCAACTACATCGCTGAGATCCAGGTTTTGCAGAAGATATAGAGCCTCACCCTCCAAGACCTCGTAAAGCTCAGGGTAGGTGACGGCCCCGCCGGGCACAATTGGATGGTAATGGCCGGCCGTCTTGATGTATTCGCGACCAAGCATATTTGGTGGAATAATAGTGATATCATAGCGTAGATCCTGCTGCAGGAGCTTCTCTTTATCCGCCCGGCTTAAGAAGAGGTCGCGGTACATATAATAAAGCTCAAAGTCCTCTGCCCCGGCAAGCCAGCTCTGATCAAAGATCACGTCCTTCATATCGAAAAGTCGACGAACGTCGGGCTCTTGTCTCTTGCCACCAAATTCAAGTTGCATCATCTCAGCCACCAAATGATAATGAGCTTTTTCTGGATTAAATATGATCGCATTTTCGGCCCATCTTCTCTTTCCGGCAAAAGATCAACAGCACAGCTAAGGTCGGCCAATTCCAAAGGCAATTTCCCTTTTTTTGTCCGGCTGTGCCGGAGATCTTTAGTTGTCCTGGTTTCTAGCAGGCATGCGGGCTGGTGATAGTGAAGTACTCCGTGAGCACTTTTCTGTAGTCTACGATCACATCCACCTTCCAGGTTCCTGGCAGGCGGGCGACATCGGTTCCCTTGATTTTAAGGCAACTCCAGACAGGCGCGGCCCACATTCCCGTAAATCCATCGATGGGCGGAATGGTGCTGAATGACCGGGCATACGTTCTGCCCTCCGGCCAGTACCATCTCCACTCCACACTGTGCACCCTCGCGTCCCGCCAGATGAGCAGCCAGGAGGCGGCCTGCTCGTCATCGGATGTAAATGTATACGTCCTGTAAAGCGGCATGCCATTCGGGCTGATCTCTTTGGCTATAGTATGCTCAGAAAGCGGAAAGAAGGTAGGATGGGATGCCTGACCGACCCCGCCCATGAGCAAGACTGCCAGAACAACTAAAGCTAGAACTCTTTCTCTCATTGCTACTCACCCATTACTGCATAAGTTTATTGCGACCCTAATAGTATAATAATTAACTGTACCATAAAAAGATGACGATTGATCGGGCCATGTAGCAAAAGTTTTAAGGATTCTTTTACCTCTGCAGCCCAGTGCCTCGAAAAAATAACAATTGGACCCGGGTGATGCGCGGAAAGATTATGGCATTTTTCGCGAATGCTGCTGTGTAAATACGCAAACTCGGAAATTTTGTGCATACAAGCTAAATGCGTAGTGGGATTATGCTCTGCCTTAAGGCAATTTCCGCAGGAAGATCTATTACGCTCGATGCTGCGTCGATCACATTTCCATCACTGGTGGCAATTATAGCCCCGGCACTGCCAACTTTTAGCTGATGGTCTACATCCCTGGCGGTCCTGGCATCTCCCGACAGGCCCAGATCTGCTATCATGCTTCTCATCTTTCCGGCCATCTCGCCGCTGCCGCTCATTTGCAGATCCAGCAGAATAGCTACTTTTGCAGGGCCTGCCTCGGCAAGAAGATTCAGTATCTCCAAGAGAGCAGAAGATGTATCCTGGGACGGCTTATAGCTTCTGAAAATCCCCCGTATGTCTCGCAAAAAGCCATCGTCGCATAGATATACGGGAAATCCTGCCCGCATACTCTCAGTGGTGATGAGCACGTTGTAACCGTCCACGAACACCGTCTTGCCGCGCAAGGCCGGAAGGCCGATCGTCTTTGCCATTCTGCGGCGGGCGACCTCTTTTGCAACGACAGTTCTTCGCAGCACAAACCTCTGCTCATCCGGCAGACGGTGGTGATCAGAGACATAGCGAACGGCAGAGTCACCAGGATAGCCCCGGTCTACTAAGTATCTGGCCTCCTGTGCAGCTCGTTTCAGTCCGGTTCCTGCCTTTGCGCCGACCTTTTCACCTCCCTGTAGAGATCTCTGCCGTGGGCGTCTATGGCCACGATCATGGGGCCAAGCTCTCTTGCCTCAAACTCCCAGATGGACTCGGCCATGCCCAGCTCCTGCAGATGCACGCGGAGCACCCTAAGCTGCTGGGCAGCGGCAGCGCCGCAGCCTCCTGGATAGGCCAGGTAGACGGCTTTGCTTAGAAACGGCTCGGCGGGAAGCCCTCCTTTGCCGATGATAGCCTTCACACCCAGCCGCAGGATCTCCTCGGTGTAGCGGGCCATGCGGCCGCTGGTGGTCGGCCCGGCTGATAAAACCCGATCATCTTTGATGAGAGGACCACAGTGATAGAGGGCAGCCCCTTGCAGGGAGACGGGGCTTCCCACCTGGCGCATCAGGGCATGGGCTTTGTCGCGAGCAGTGAAGACTGGCCCGCTTAGAAATACCACATCACCGGCCACGAGCTTTTCCACTTCCTCGTCGGACAGGGGCGCCCTAAGATGATACTCGGTCATTGGATCACCTCCGTTGCGCTTCGGTTGGCCCAGCACTGAAAGTTTATGGCCACGGGCAGGGAGGCTGTGTGGCAGAAGGCCTTCTCGATTTTTATGCCCAGAGCAGTGGTGTCCCCGCCCAGACCCATGGGGCCGATGCCAAGTGAATTGATCCGTTCCAAGAGTGCCAGCTCCTCTTCAGATGAACCGGGCATGTTGAGCAGAGCTCGCTTGGCCAGGCGGGCCGCCAGGTCGAAGCTGCCGCCTAGGCCAATGCCCAGAAACAGGGGCGGGCAGGCATTGGCGGCGCGCTCGGCTACACTCTTTAGGATGAAGTCAAAGGGATCGTCGGCGGGATTGAGCATGCCCACCAGGCTCATGTTCTCTGAGCCTGCCCCTTTAGGAAAGGCTGTGAGCTGCAGGCCCTTGCCATCCACATAATCCAAGATTACATCCGGCATACCAGGGCCTGTGTTGTCCCCGCGGTTCTTGCGGGTCTGGGGATGGACTGCATTGGGGCGCAAGGGGACCTCTTTTGTGGCGATTCTCACGCCCTGTGCTATGGCCTCGGAAAGGCTGAAGTCCAGACTTAGGTCGCGACCCATCTGCACATGAAAGATGGCAAGTCCCGTGTCCTGGCAGAGAGGCAGGCCTTTGGTCCTTGCGATCGACACATTCTCCAGCATGAACTGCAGGTGGTGCCTGGCGACGGGATGGCTTTCCCGGGCCGCTGCCTCTTCGATTCTCTGCAAGACCCAGTTGGGCAATGAAGTCTCCGCCCTTTGCAGGGCACGCACGGTGGCCTCTACCACCTTTTCTCTCATGCCCTCTGCCCCTTCTTGCCCGGCTCGATCTTGATAGGCTTGGACTGCTCGGGAAGCTTGAGATTGGTGAGCTTGCCCAGAGCTCTTTCCATGGCATCTTTGTGCAGGTCTCCAGAGGTATGGATGCCGCCCGGCGTTCCGCGAACGGCGCGACAGGGATACTGCTGGCAGAAGAGGCCGGTCATGGACGGCGCCTCATCCACGGTCTTTCCTACGATGCCCTCTGCTGCATGCCAGGTCGCTCCGCAAGGCGAGCCGCGCACAACTGTCACCTTGCTGATGCGCCCGTCCTTTGTCTCCACTTCCAGCTCGGGCTTGCCCAGCTTCTGTGCAAACTCATCGATGATCGGAACACCGCATTCCTCCAGGGTGCAGCAAATCTCATCCACCTCGATGTGGATGCCGTATTTCTCTGCGATCCTCTCCAGCTCGCCGATGGAGCCGGCCCTTCCCATGCCACCGGGAATTATGGCCGCTTTGACTCCGCCTTTCCCAGCCAAGCGCACGATCTCTGGAGTCAGGTCGGGGTGAAAGGTATAGAGAATAAGCAGATCCGCCTGGAAGATCCTGGGATCAAGGTTTAGCTCTTTGACAAACTCTTCCGGGTCCTCGATGAAGCCCGGCAGCACCTGGGGAACATCGACAGAGACGACCTGGAAGTCCGTCCTGGTCTTGATGATCTCTAAAAGGCGCTCGCCGTACTTTCCTCTTTTAACTACGCCAACCAGCATGCTAAAACATCCGCCAGGCGTGTTAATATCCTTGCCGGATAAAGGATATTTATGAGCCCGTCAGATACGAAACCCATGATCCCAGTCGTCCTAATCGCAGGCACCCACAGCGGCGTGGGCAAGACCACAGTCACTTTGGGCCTCATGGCCGCGCTTCGCGCTCGCGGCCTGGTCGTTCAGCCCTTCAAGGTGGGCCCGGATTTCATAGATCCATCGCACCATACAGCCGTCTGCGGCCGACCTTCTCGCAATCTCGATCCCTTTATGATGGGCGAGGATGGCGTGCGCCGCTCTTTCTGTTCGGCTCTTGCCGGGGCGGACGTGGCCGTGGTGGAGGGGGTCATGGGCCTTTTCGACGGGATGGACGGAACTGACGTGAGCAGCTCCGCCCAGGTGGCCAAGATCCTGGATATTCCGGTTCTGTTGGTCATAAATGTGCACGGCATGTCGCGCAGTGCTGCAGCCATGGAGAAGGGCTTTGCGGAATTTGACCCCTGCGTGCGCCTGGCCGGTACCATTCTCAATCAGGTGGGAAGTGAGCGGCACCTATCCATGCTGAAAAGCTGCATGGAAAGGCCCATCTTCGCCGCTCTGCCCCGGGAGAGAGAGATCGAGATGAAGAGCCGTCACCTTGGATTGGTGATGGGCTTTGAGAAAGAGCATGATGTGCAAGCTTTAGCCGCCTTGCTGGAACGCCATGCTGCCATCGATGAGATATTGAAACTTGCTGCTCCTCCCTGTTCGGCCCTGGAAGAAGGGGCTGCCCCAGAGAAATCCGTGCGCATAGGCATTGCCCAGGATGAAGCCTTCTGCTTTTATTACTACGAGAATTTGCGCGAATTAGAGAGGCTGGGTGCAGAACTGGTCTTCTTCAGCCCGCTGCAGGACGATCTGCCCGATGTGGACGGCCTTTACATTGGGGGTGGCTATCCGGAGCTACATGCACAAAGACTGCAAGTGGCACCCGCCAGAAGACAGGTCAAGCGGGCCTCAGAAGAGGGCATGCCCATCTACGGAGAGTGCGGCGGGCTGATGTACCTGGGTCGCGCCATCGAGCTGGAGACGGGCACTTACGAGATGGTGGGGGCTCTACCTGGCACTACTATTATGACTAAACGGCTTGCGGCTCTGGGGTATGCCAAGGCGGAGGTAATAGGAGACAATCCCGTTGCAGGGCTGGGCAAGACTCTTCGCGGGCATGAGTTTCATTACTCTCGATTTGAATGTGAAGAGGACGCTCGCTTCGCTTACCGGCTGTGCAGAGGCAAAGGCATCAAGGACGGCAGGGACGGCCTGGTGGAGCACAACACCCTGGGCGGGTACCTGCATGCTCATTTTTATTCTTTTTCCGTGGATCGTTTCATTGAGTGCTGCAAGCTCTACAAGAAAACATAACTGGAGGAATGCAGGATTAGGAAAGCGTAACTGTTTGGAAAATTCTTAATTTACATATCTGAAGTCTTTATCTATATTTAAGAATAATAAGTTCGCAATCTGCCTATTGAATTTCATTTTTTAAGAAAAAGGCATGAGTTCTCTCGGGAGAATAATTTTATTCCAGATCTATTTCTAAATGATGAGAGATTAACTGTGATATATGATATCTTATTGTTCTCTATTCAATAAAAATACATAGACTATTGATAAATGCGCGTCACATTATGAGATATATAGATTCATTCAAGAGAAAAGCTTAAATGCAGATCCGCGTCCATATACGCCAATAATGCAAATGGAGTGTTAACTATGAGCAAAATAACAAGTGGAATTGTGCTCGTCTCTCTCCTGATGGTACTCTCTTTGGGAGTTGCCTTCGCTGAGTCCGAAGTTGCCGAAAGTGAGAACTTAACCGAGAATCTAACAGAGAACGTAACATTGAACGAAACCATGAACGTAACATTGAACGAAACCATGAACGCAACAATGAATGAAACCATAAATGCGACTATGGACGAAACCGAAATCATGCTCGTTGAGGAAACTGCCGAGACAGAGTAAACGATAATGCTATCCGCCCTTTTGGACGGATATCCGGGCAGGTTTTTCCTGCCAGTCATTTTTCTAATCCATTTGGAAATTGGCATTAATAAGTCCTATAAGTATAATTAAAGAATATAAAGAAATTTTTAGAAAGGCTTATATTTTTCAGAGAATAGCATTGTATGAGGTATGAATATGAGATGCTCAATTGCGTTAATACTATTAGCAGTATTGGTGACCTTTTCGGCAGGCACCGTCCTGGCACAGGATGCTCCTGAAACAGAAGCCATGAATGTAACAAATGAAACCGAAGCCGTGAATGTAACAAATGAAACAATCGTCGAAGAAGTCGTGCCCGTAGAAGATGCTGCTGCCCTCGCTGATGTGACGGCAGAAGCAGTCGAGGCCGCGCCGCAAGAGACGCCATCGAGATTCAAGCAGCTATCCACCTATGTTAAGGGAGCCTCTGCGGTACTGGGAAAGAATGTGGCACAGGAATACACAGATGTGTCCCAAACCGTAAACACGGGTACGGTATTCACCCGTGAGGCGGGCGCTTCCACTCCGGCCGTGAAGGTCAGCATCAGCAAGGTAAATACCGGCGACGACAAGTATGTCGAGGTAACCAACCAGGCTGTTGGATCCTGGGACATAACAGGATGGACACTGGCCTCTGCTGAAAATACCACCTTTACCTTCCCGACGCTCACCCTGGAGGAGGAAAGCTTTGTGCGCGTTCATGAGGGTGAGGGCGTGGGCAGTGTGACTGATATCTACACCAACAGCTCTGCTCCTCTCTGGATCGATAACCTGGTCTCTCTGCAGGATGCCGAGGGAAGCATCATATCCACTTATGATGTCTCCACCGCGCCCGTAGCAGCCGCTTGGGTTGATCCTCTAGCTGACCAGATCCAGTACTAGATTCCAGTGGCCGCAATTCCAGAGCGGCACATCTCTTTTTCTTGGACATCCATAAGGTCGAGAGAAGCAGCTTTTCGTCTGCAAAGGATGCGAGCTTCATGTATCTGAAGATGATTCTCAGGAACTGTCTGCATTGCTAGCAAAAATTATTCATCTAGTACAACCTGTACCTGGTCGCAGGTGGGGGATGCGCGGAGAGGGTGCAGGGGGCATTCTTCTCCATCCTCTTCTTCCTGGCGATTAGCGGGACGGTAGTGAGATGATGGCGAGGGGCGGGGCGGGCTGATCCCAGCGCTGTCGGCCCACAAAGCCCGTAGACCAGGGCATCTCTCTGCAGGTTGCCGGCCTTGATCCAGCGCTGGTTGGGGAGCGGTCAGCTTTTTTCCCTCAGCTCCGTGGCTTTGGCGAAGGCGACATCGGCTTCAGAAGTGCGGCCAAGCGACTTGAGAGCCCTGCCTTTGTTGTACCAGGCACTTTCATATTGTGGATTAAGTTCGATGGCCCTATCGAATGCTTTGTTGGCCTCCTCGTGCCGTCCCAGATTCCCGAGAGCAGTTCCCTTGTTGTACCAGGCTCCTGCATCTTGTGGATCGAGCCCGATGGCCTTGTCAAATGCATCGATAGCTTCATCATGCTTCCCTTGATCCGCGAGAGAAACGCCTTTGTTGTACCAGGCATTTGCATATTGCGGATCGGTCTCAATAGCCCTGTCGAATGAATTGATGGCTTCATCATACTTTCTCAGGATGTAAAAAGCAGTTCCCCTGTTGTACCAGGCTTCTGCATCCTGTGGATTGATCCCGATAGCGCTGTCGTAAGCTTGGATGGCCTCATCGTACTTGCCTTGATCATCGAGAGCGATGCCTTTGTTTAACCAGGCTTCTGCAAGCTTTGGATTAAGCCCGATCGCCTTGCCATAAGCTGCAATTGCTTCACTATGCTTGCCTTGAGCCTGAAGTTCTGTGCCATTTTTGAGCCAATCAATGGCAACCGTCTGCCCGGAGGCTGATGAACAAATCACTGCGAATAATATCAAAATAAGAACAAGTTTCATTCTAATGAATGCCCTCCGCACTTGTGTACCTGCCTCATCTAGCTAAATAACTTGCGTAGCTCATTCTCAGCAGAAAAGTGCGATAATCTAGCCCACTCGACATTAGAATCGTTAGTATCGGTAGTAGCGTTTGCTCATAATTTTGCAAGCAGCATGAGAGAACTGATTGCAGAGCATTTCAAAACTTCGCACTAAATTAAAAATTTTATAAGAGATTTCACTCCTCTTTTTGACTTCTCATTTGAATCATAGTCCCAACAATTTCGTCATGCTCTGAGCAATTGACCGCGAAATTCAAGCGGTCGGGATAAATGGAGAATAGAACCTGCGGGATGTGGGCATTGCAGTCATCTAGTTCCATCTGCAGTTGTCGATACTCTCGGTTGGTGACCAGGAGCTGATCTCGATACTCTTCTTCCTGGTCGAGCGACTCCAGGGGGCTCTTCTCGTCAATCGTGCTGTCGACAACCAGGTCGCACTGCCACTCTAATATAATGGCCCGGTTCTCCCAGTAATATGTATCCGGCGGGATCAAATCCTGCAAAATCTTCAGATCCTCCAGGGGCACAAGCCACTGCATAGCCTGTACTTCTTCCGGTAGCTTGCCCTCGATGCTTACAAGTGAGGAGGCGGCTCCTGATGTTAGATTCAGGTCGCCCATGTCAAACGATATCTTAACCGGCGATTTTCTCATGGCTTTGATGGCGAAATAGAGCCGGCCGGGATTGAGTATTTCAACTGCCTTCTCATATACTATATCGTCGTCCATGCTTCAATATTTGTTGCAACTGATATATTCATGTGGCGCACCAAATGGGGGACTTGCAAGATTACCGCCAACCTTTCGTCCCGGCCCCCGGCCCGCCGTCATCTCATGACATTCCAGCCTTCGATGGCACAGGACACGGATTTAACAGCAATTAATCATTCTATCGAAATCTGGTTTAAACATCAATTGTATTTGGCACTCTTTGTAGAGACTTGACTCTTTAGAAAAATTTATATTACTGAAGTGAGATCAGTAATAAAAATACTAACTTTGAATAAGAACATTAGGAGAAATAAAGATGAACAACCGAATATTTGCAGGAGCGCTAATCTCCCTCGTCGTCCTATTTCTAGGGGCGGCATTGGTGCAGGGCGCAGAAGAGAGCGGAATCGCCATAACCAATACCAATTTTGCGGCTCCGACCCCGGAGAAAGAGAACTTGAATGAGGAATGGGTAGAGATATCCAATCTGGGCTCCTCGGATGTCAGCCTGGCCGGCTGGACACTGGAGGATGCGCAGAACCACACCTATGCGTTTCCTGATTTCAGCCTGGAAGCCGGAGCAAACGCCAAGATCCGCACGGGAATCGGCAGTGACACCGCAGAAGATCTCTTCTGGAACCGCAGTTCATCCATATGGAACAATGGTGGAGATGTGGCAACTTTAAAGGATGCCTCAGGCAATATAGTCTCTAGCTATCCGGAGTAGTCTCAAGGGGCTTAAATTTCTTCTTCTTTTTTTGTATTGATCTTCTCAGTATCATCGTTTTCCTTCCGGCCCCTTCTCCGAAAAAGCCCTCACACTCTTTAAATTAAGGTTCCTGTCTGCACTCCTGCACCGGTCCAGAGCGCAAGTGAGAAATGCCATATAAACCTCCGGTTGTGTGGTGCATTTCGATGAATCTTGAAGAGATGTCTGACATATTGAAGTCCTCCTTAGGAATTCGCGACAATATCGTGGGTGTGAGGCTGTTCCGGAGCGAAGAGGAAATTCCCAAAGATCTCGACTCCGTGGAGAGGCCCTTCCATTACTGCTCCATGATCCAGGGAGCGAGGCTTGAGGGAAAAAGCTTCCTGGCTCGAGCCGACTATCACAAATGCAAGGGCGGAGCTGCCGGCCTTGGTTTAATGCAGTGCCCGGAGAATATTTCCAACGGATCTTTGTATTTCAACAAGCTACATAAGTGCGAGACTCCGGATGTGGGCATCAACATCGCCATGAATATGCCGCGCCTTCTTCCCGGCAGCACGGTTGCCACCTACGTGGCCCCACTGGACAAGATGGTGATGAACCCCGATGTGGTGATATTCATAGGAAATTCGCTTAACGCCCGGCGAATTGTGCAGGCGGTCAGGTACAATGAAGGTGGAAGGTCTACATTCATTACTGCCGGAATTCAGTCTCTCTGTGTGGACTCCACGGCTTCGCCCTACCTGAAAGGAGAGGTGAACGTCTCCCTGGGCTGCGACGGGTCAGCGAGAAACTCCGGCCTGGAGGATGAGGCTGTCGTGGTAGGCATTCCCTTCGCGATGATGGAGGACATCTGCACCGTCCTCAAGACGCACTACGAGGGCTGGGACAAGTTTATGCGGAGCTGAGGTGCAAATACCAGTAATCTTTCATTTTTTATTATATTTTCCTGTTCATTGTTATCGGCTGGGTTTTTGGCAGCGATTATTGGAAAATTGAAGTGCCATGAAAATAATTATAACATAACAAGATTATATCTATTTTAGGCGATTATCATGTTTGAACGGATATTAATTGCGACCGATGGTTCCAAGCACAGCGAGAGAGCTGCAGAGGCGGGAATCGAGATGGCAAAGCTCTACGGTTCAGCCATCACAGCCCTTTTTGTTGTGGACATCGGCAAGGAGTATGCCCCCCTGGGGGATCTGATCTCAAAGGTTGCCGACGACCTGATCGCGGGCATAAGAAGCAACCTACAAAATCAGGGCGAGCAGGCTACCAAGAGAGTAGAAGAAATGGCCGAGATGGCCGGTATTGCTGTGACTAAAAAGATCACGGAAGGCTACCCCACCGAGGACATTATCCGAATTTCGGAAGAAGACGATATGCAGCTCATCGTCATGGGCGGAATCGGTGCCACGGGCCTGGACAGGTTCCTCCTGGGCAGCGTGGCCGATAAGGTGGTCAGAAGCTCCAAAATTCCCGTTCTGGTAGTGAGAAGAGAGTAAGAAGGGAGTAAGCTTGAGCCAATTGATCGGGAAAATGCTCATCTATTCTTGGCTAAGATCTCCAGGCCGAACGCTTGCATGGGCCCACTTGAGAAGCACTCCTTCGTCCAGCCGCTGCACAGAGCTTAGTGTCAGCTTAGGAAAATGCTCTTTAAATCCCTGTCCATCCACGAGGGTGGGTGTATTCTCTCCGCCGATGAGCATCGCCCCCACGTAAACATAAAGCTCATCCACCA
>Ga0307378_10007049_pt1 | contig 15186 bp, 25 predicted proteins | sample UN1MG_FD_202238 | JGI IMG/M metagenome (GOLD analysis project Ga0307378, IMG submission 202238) | Soil microbial communities from Risofladan, Vaasa, Finland - UN-1 | ecosystem: Environmental > Terrestrial > Soil > Coastal area > Acid sulfate soil | place: Finland: Risofladan, Vaasa | collected...
GCCATAGGGGGGTGGACGCTGGCCAGTGATGCTATCTACACTGGATCGAAGGTTAGCTCAGGATACTCAGGAGGGGCAGGGGAGATAACGATACATTCTCAAGGGTCCATTCACGCTCAGAATTTTTATATCAACGTTGACGGGTCGATAGCTGCCAAAAACATTACCCTTGAAACAGCAGTTAGCGGAAATAGGAAAGTGAAAATCGCTAATGGTGAAATATGGAATCCTGCATTGGATTCAGATACAGCAGATATCTCTATCAACAGGATAGGGTATAATGACGGCCAAACAAGATACAGAGATCTGTATATTTACGACGGCAAGGGTACAATGATGCAGTTTTTCGATGGGTCTTTATCTCAAATCCAATTTGATGCACAGATGTGGATCGATAGGGTGCAACGTCATAATGTAAATGTATTTATAGGAGGCGAAACCCTAACGGTAGCCAGTGCACCGATGCAAATATCTTCTGGCACATCATCACAAACGATTTATCTTCCAGCCAGTCCTGAAAACGGAATGATATTTAATATAATTAGGGGATCTTCGGGAGCATTGACTGTTGATGGAAACGGATACAATATCCAGGATATGACAGGATCTGATGTGGCAAGTTTTGCATTCGGAACATACGAAAGGCTTACATTAGTATATTCAGGTGGCTCAGGAAAATGGTTTATGTTACATTATTCAACTTAATTATGAAAAAATTATTAGTATTTCTGATTTTAAGCCTCGTTCTATCATGTGAAAAGCAGCAAACATTTTGTAATAATCCATTGATAGATTCAGATGACCAACAAATGATAATGAGGGCCAACTTAGGAAGTAATTGCGGGTATATGTATAGTTTTTACGTTTACCTTACAGAGAACAACACAAAAGCCTTACTGCTTACCGACGATGACCACGGATTTCCACTGGAAATGAGGGGGAATCAAATTGTCCATAAATCAACGTATTTTATGAATGAAGGACTATTAATAAAACCATGAAAAAAATTCTGTTTGTAATATTGGTTTTCCTGTTGTTTGCTTGTGAGAAAAAGCAATCAGGGACATTCGAGTACAGGATGATCGGAGAGAAAGGTATTTATGAAGTCAGCTATTTTGATCCCAGCACAGGAGAGCATACAGAATTGACAGGCCGTTACTGGTCCCATGAAGGAGCCTTTATCGGAAGATCAGTGTTTTACCTTGAATGCCAGGATACTACGGCTTTGCTTTATATTTATCTTTTTTATGAATCAGGTGGCGGTGTACTTGCCAGGGGTAATACCCGGATTACTGCATCGGCATGGAAATAACTTAAACTATGGAACTAAACATTAAAGAAAGACTCGGGATCATCCAGATGCTTCCTTCAAACGGTGATTATGACGAAATGGAGCTTGCTGAAAGTGTAAATGATAAAGTGAATATCTTCCGTGAAGAGCAGATAGAGATAGCTTTTTATATCGACCCGCAGGGTTTCCCTGCATGGAAAACGGACAAAACAGTTGAGGTACCACTGACAAAAAAGGAGACTGATTTTATTAAGGAAAGGATCAGGGTCCTCCATGAACGAGGGCATATCACGCAGTTCATGTTCAAGGCTGTAAAGAGATTCGGGCGGCCTGTTGAAAAGTCGGAAAAGAAGTGATGAAATATTTGTATATTTGATTAACCAATACTTAAAATCATGGCAGGAATAAACAACAGGAATAATTCTCTGGCCACGTTCAATTATATTGACGGCGGGGCCATTGATTTGTCCGCAGGAATGACGGATGATACCAATACGGTTAAGGCTAAAGGCTTTTTTATTTCCATTGCACCTGACGGAACCGAAGGATTGATCAAGGTCAAAACCCTTGGGGAACCCGACACAGAGCGCCTGATGCCTTTCTTTTACGGATGGAACCCAATACTTATAACCGAAGTGGTCGTTGACGATGAAAATACGGCTGAAGGTGCTTACTGGGCCAAATAATCTTTAATACATAAATTATGAAAAAAAACATTTTGCTTTTTATTTGTCTGATGTTCGGACTGGCCTTATACGGTCAGTCTGTTGACATGATAGACACTATTTATGCACCTACGGTTGAACTCGATACCCTTTGGACCTTTGATCGAAGTGCATATACGGGGAATATTGCCGGGATACTGATAGACTGCCGGACAATGGATGACACCACAGGGGCCCGGTTTAACGTAGGGACAGGATGGGAGGCCGGGGATACGACTTTTATACAGTTCTCATCCACATCACTTCCTGCAACGGTAAAAGCTTCAGATGACTACCAGGTAGGTTTTGAAAAGATAGGGCTGGCATTCCCGGTATTAAAAATACAGTTTACCCGGGGCTCGTCAGGGACCGATCTTAAATATCCCGTTCACGTAACATTTGACAGAAGGTAATGAGTGCAGGGGCAATATATCAGGGTACGGATATATCCATTACAATCAGCCTTACCAATAAAATAACAAGTGAGGCTATAAACATTGATAATTTAGCCGAACTCTTTCTTTACATTCTTTTGAAGGACAATCCTATTCCTTTGAAGAAATATTCAAAGGCCGGGGGTGGTGATTATATCGCATTTAAAAAGATTGATTCTTATAACTACCGGGCCGACTGGAAAAGTGTAGATACTTCTGCTGCAAGTTCTGGAAGTTACCGTATTGAAGTTAATGTCGTCGAAACAGATACTGATTTCGATGACAACGAGAAGAATTCCGTTGGCACCGATGATGTTATTGATCTCAGAAAATCTGTCATTAAAGCCGAATCCTCATGAGCGATATCTCCGTAAATCTTACGATCTCTTCGGGGATCACGGCGAATATTTCTGTCGGAGCAAACCCTTCGCCGGCAGGAAGCGACAAAGAGATCCAGTACAATGACGGTGGCGCCAGGGGAGCTGATGATGCCAACACCTGGGATAAATCCACCCATACTCACAGGGTAGGGACAGATTCTCAGGATGCCGTTGAAAGGATAACTGGCAAGGCTTATGTTGATCCCGAAGCTGTGACGTTTGCTGATCCGCTGAACTGTGACTGTACGAAATCGAACAATCACACAGCTACACTTACCGGAAGTACCACAATTAACCTCACAAATCTCTCTGCAGGGATGTCCGGGGTGATAGTCCTTCTGAATGATGGAGCCGGAGGGCATACCCTGACAATGGGAGCAGCCTTTACAAAGGAGCTGAACGGATCGGATACTTACGATGATACTGCTGATAAGTACAATTTGATCAGCTGGTACTATGACGGCACGAATGTATTTTATACAATATGTAACGAGGCATGACATTCCCACATCATATAATAGGCTTGTTGAAGAAGAGTTCAGGATGGACCCTCTGCCCTGAATATGAAGCGGTGTATAATGCTTATATAACAAAACCAAGCGATCCGGATGCTGAAGTTGATAATGCTATGGTACTTGGCTGGGTAAACGACGGTGTTTGGGTGAAAAAAGACGGCATCTGGGTACTGGCTAACCATGTTGCAGGGGCAGATAGTTTAAGAAACTGGAAATCACCTTCAAGCACAGCCACAGCATATAACGCTCCGGCATGGACTCAATGGGCTGGTTATCAGGGTAATGGGAGTAATGCTTATATCGATCTGAACTGGAACCCTGCGGTTAATGGGGTGAATTATACGCTTAATAGTGCGAGTGTAGGGGTCTATGTACGAAATAATTTATCTGCAGCGAATGCTTTTGATTCTGGGGTTTTAACTGCAGTAGGGGATATACTTTTATCTGTGCATCGTTATTCTTCGCCAGATCGTGCATTTATGCGAATGAATAGTGACTCAGATGATACTCCTAATTTTTCAGGAGACGAGAGAGGAATGTGGATTATAAATAGAGATCAATCAACAAGTTATGATCCATATTTTAATAAATCAAATTTAGGAGAAATATCAAGAAATTCAACAGGTTTACCAAATGGCAATATTTATGTTTTTGCTTATAATAATGGAGGTGTAGCTGGTGGATTTGGATCACACCAACTTTCAGTAATTTTCACAGGTTCAGGCTTAACCCAAACAGACATAGACAATATTACAGACAGATTTGAAACAAGAATGGATTATCACGGAACAGGTGTAATATGAGATGGATAGTATTAACACCGGAACAAGCTGAAAGGTACAGACAGTATAAAATCACTCCCTGGTGGGGTATTGATCCTATTCAGATAAAAGATGGAAGGTGGGTACTGCGTGAGGATCAGATAGGCGAACTTGAAGGATTTAAACAGACATTAACAGCTGATGCCATATTACAGAAGATTGCCGTTCCCATTGCAGAATTAGACAAAGCGGATGAGCCGATAATTGAACTGAAAACGATAAAAACAATTGTGGAACTCACAAAGGATGATTTCCCGGAACCGGATATTGAAGAAAAACCAATAATTAAGAAATTATGAAAAAATATATCATATCATTGATTTTGCTGATATTCAATATTTGTGCTTATTCCCAGGTCATTAATCTGTCTGACACAATATTCGGCCTGAAAATACTTAAAACAAACCCTGTTCAGAATATACCGATAGCCACAAACTTAAGCATTACCGGAAGCTCTCTTACGGATTCCGTTGGCACTCTGGAATATACTTATTATGATTTGGAGGGTGATTCGGAGGGAACGAGCCTGTTTAAGTGGTATCGCAACTCAGTGTTTACAGATTCAACCAGGCAGCATTATGTTTATAGTTCTGTTGATTCCGGGTATTACATGAGAGCTTCGGTCATTCCGGTTGCATCGACAGGTTTTTCTCCGGGAATAGAGACTTTTGCTGATAGCGTTGGGCCTATTTTAACTTACATTCCACGAGATACCTTTTATGTTTCTACAACAGGTGATAACAGTGCAAATGGAACTACTACAGGAACACCCTGGCAAACTCTCGGATATGCTGATTCAAACGCTACAGCAGGGGCAGTTATTTGTTTGAAGAAAGGTGATACATGGTCAACTGCAACATCATTGCAAATAAAGCAGGGGGGCACAGCAGGGAAACCTATGGTATGGGATGGCTCAATTTGGGGTAGCGGTGCAAATGCAATAATTCAACAGAGTACAAATGGCGCAGGTGTTAATAAGGCAAAAGTACATATTTCAGGTTGCAATTATGTTACCTTCCAGAATATTACTGTTGATTGTAATAACAAAAGGACAGACGGAATAGTAATTGGTAGTGATTATAGTGCCTATGGTGGATTACAACAAAATAGTGAAAGTCATATTATTGTCCAAGATTGTGAAATTTTAGACTGTGGTGACGAAGGGGATTACAGAATTTCTTTACTTGTTCAATCGTTTGTAAATGATATATCAAATATCACTATCCAGAGGAATACTGTTGATGGGAACAGCAACCATGGTATATGTTGCTATAATTATACGGGGGCGGCAGTTTCAAACTTTGATTCTTATGTCGGATATAATACGATAACAAATTGCGGTAGAGATAATGATGGGGTTAATTCGTCTATACTTGTTTCAGGACATTGGAAAGACCTTATTGTAGAACATAACACTATTACTCAAGGTGTTGATGGTCATGCTCCCGGTATAGCTTTTGCCGGGACAAGTGGATTCCCTGAAGATGTGATAGTCAGGCGTAATAATATCCGCATGACAGATACACGGGCATGGATATGTCAAAATGGGGGAGATCAGAGTATTTTAACTTATTGCAATATATTGTATTCGGGAAATAGGCCAGTGCAGTTAATGTATAATGGAGCATGGGATTATACGGGGTCATTATTTGAATTTTATTACAATACTATTATTGGTGATGGTACAACGGTAGCAGTAGAAGAAGAAACAAACTGCGGAACAGGTGTATTTACATTTAGAGATAATATTATTGTAAGTACGGCAGATGTTTCAGACAATGCTGGTGCTTGTCTTGCTGTATTGAATACAAATTCAGTTATATCACTTAACCATAATTTATATCATAGATCAAGGGTAGGGGCGAGTGTTTTACTTGTGAATTATGGCGGTAGTTATAAGTTAAGGTCTAATTTGATTGCCTGGGATGTAACAGCAGTAATTACTGATCCGACATTTACTGTTGAATTTACTAATTTACATTTACAAACCGGTTCCCCGGCTATCGGTGCAGGAGTGGCAATATCTGGAATAACGGAAGATATTGAAGGAAATCCAATGCAAGAATACATAGGTGCTTATCAAACAATAGAAGATCCATAATGGGAAATCGAAGGCCTGCATATTACAACGAGATTAATGATCGGTTCAATAAACTTGAGGATCGGCAAAGGGAAACTCGCGAAAGTATTGATCATATTCAAGTGAATCAGGGTGAAGAAATGAGGCAAATAAAAGAAATACATACTTTTTTGGTAGGAACCGAATATGAAAAAAACAATGGAGGATTGGTGGGTGACATTCGTAAATTAAAGGAAAAAGTACAAACAAACACAAACTGGAGAATTAAGATAACAGCAGCCGGAACAGCGATAGTGGGATTAATAAGTTTCGTGCTGATAAAATTCGCAACAATAATAGGTACTATTAAAAATTTAATAAAAACAGATTAATTATGGAACCAACATTAGGAACAGGACTCGCAGACTTAGCAGCCTTCATTGTATGGCCTTATCTGCTTATTTTCATCATGCTGTCATACCTGGTAAAAAATGCCTTCGGGGATCTTTTGCAGAAGATAACAAAATTCACCTGGAAATCGGTTTATACCGTATTGGTCCTGGCAACAGTTATTGGTGTGCCTTATGCTATTTTTACCGAAGTCACCTGGATACAGATAGCTGTAACTTACGCCCTCGGTACATCCTTTCATGAACTGATACTTGGCAAAGTAATAGAAGCTGTAACAAAGTTGTTTAATGTGTGAACCCTGATCCGGGGATATGGTCCGGGCTGGATTATGATGACAAAAAACTTTGGAAGATACGCCTGGAATGTGAACCCAGGATGCGTGAATTTAAAATGATGAAAGACCCTTTAAAAATAGCATTGTCTCAGTACGGGATAACTGAAACAAGGGGGCCAGAGGATAACCCCGAAGTGATGAAATTTTATCATGAGACGGGGCGGAACTGGGTAAACCATGATGAAACGCCCTGGTGTGATGCTTTTATAGATTGGTGCTTTATGAGAGCAGGAATGAAATTCTCTCCGGGACTCAATGCAAGAGGCTGGCTTAAGATAGGTGAAAAAATAGATCCTGCCCATGTTGACATACTCGCACTTGAAATGCCAATTGTAGTTGTTTTTTGGCGCATCAGCCTGGAAAGTGAGTTTGGGCATGTTGGATTTTTCATCCGCAAGTATGGTCAGTCTATCTGGACGTTGGGGGGAAATCAAGGAATAGGACAAGTGAATATTTCACCTTATCCTGAATCAAGGGTTTTAGGATACCGAAAAATAGCATAATGAAAAACTTCGCCTTGTCATTATCGACAATTGCTATAATCTGCCTTGTAGGATGGATTATATTCGCCCAGGAGTGCAAACGATCCAAAGAAGGGGAAATACCCTTAGGATACTCATTGATCAGCCAGGAGGCTCTGGATAGCCTTGAAGAGGTTGCAAATCGGCCGGCAGATACTATTTATCTTGACACGGTAAAGGAAAGAATTGTTATAAAATGGAATAATCTGCCTGTACCGGTCCCCGTTGCTCTTGATTCTGAAACAAATTATTATGTCGATACCTTAACGAGTGATTCATCGAATACCCCGGTTAAAGTATGGGCAGAACTTTGGATCATCGGACAATTAAAAAGATGGTCGCTTGGTGGGGAGGTTCTAAAAACTACGATTGATCGCGTTATTGAAGTCCCAAAGCCGGTAATTATTACAAACAAAATCGAAGTGCCTGTATTGGAAAAAGGGATATTTTTGGGATTGCAAACCGGGGGATCGCCTCAAGGGGGGTTAATGTTCGGGGCAGAACTCACATATCTTAACCGGAAGTCGAATTACTACGGTCTTGGAGCTTCGAGATTCGGGGAGTTTAATATTTATCAGTTCAGTTTCGGTAAAAGGCTTTTACATTGGTAATTAACAGGTGTTTGTTAATAAAGATATTTTGTCGAGAATAACCTTCACAGTAATTTAGTACCCGATCTTACCAACTCAATTTCTTTCGTCGGTTATTAAGTTTGTATTGATTCCTGAGGGGGGCTGACCAACAGCCCTCTTTTTTTATCAAAAAAACCTCGATTTAATTTGGTAACTTAAATAACTTTTGTAACTTTACCTTATACAAATACCAAAAATCGACGAAAATGGAATTAATCAATGCTTTTGTAAGATCCCAGTATTTTGAAGGGGAAATAATCAAAGAAACAGATAAGGCTATTCTTATTCGTAGTGATGTCGATAATTGGATACCAAAATCAGTGTTTTTATCAAATTCAATATTTGTTGGTAAAGGTCTTGGTCAGGATTTCACAAAATCAGATTTGCCGACAATAGAAATAGATATATATGATTTTGAATGTCCGTTTTGGCTTACCGTGAAGAAAGACCCACCTAAATATGCATATTGATTTATTTTATTATAGTAAAACCAAAACCCGACGAAAATGAAAACGACAAAAGCCACTATCAAAAGTTTCATCAGAAAGAATTCTGACAGTCTTTTTATCAATATAAAATCAGCATTCGATGGGATGCACGATTGCTGCATGCCCCGTGAAAATGGTTTCCATAAAGTAACAATTGACGAAACCGGCCATGAGAACACACTCGGAGTTCCCGGTGCATGGTTTGTTGGTAGCAGCCGGGATTATTTCAATGATTATGAAGATGATCATTTCATGGGTTTTGAAATTTTCAACTGTTGTGGCAAATTCATTCTGGCAATTGAAAAATAATTTGATTGTTGAAAAGGCAAATATAATTCTGTGTTTTGATTTCCATGCCAGGAAATGGATGAAAGCACAGATCATAAGGATAGAAAAAGATTATGTAACTTTAAAAGGGATTGAAGGATCGCTGATAGATCTCGAATGGAAAGAAGATTACGACAGCCTGAAAGACCCTGAACTTTACAAACCGGCGTAATGAAAAACTTAAGCATAGTAAATGGAAGCAGGTACAGGACTTTGTATCCGCATCTTATGATCGAAATGAAAATAAGGATGGGTCACGGATCGGTAAAGCTTTTGAATGGCAGATCGTTCAGCATTTACGGTCTTATAAAGGCTGTTGCATTTGGAAAGAATATCCTGGATGTCGCACACCTGATGAGCGTGAGAATTACGGGACCGAAGGCACTGAATAAAGTCGGTCTCTGGCCTGAATCCATTGAATACAAAAAAAACTTTTCCCATGCATGAAGATATGCTCGTAAAATACCGTACGCTTCAGAAATCTATCAATGAGCAGCACCGCCTTCCGAAGGGACAGAGAATGCCGAAAAGAAAGGTAGACCAGATGATCAGAAGGTCCAATACCTTAAAACGCTGGCTTAAGGAAGCAGGAAAATTATGATTTGGTTATATAAATCATTTTAGTTACTTTTATCAATAATTTAAAAACCGACGTTATGACAGAAATGACAAAAAACGGTGTAAGCACGACCGTTAATCATGGCCAGGAACAGTTTGAAACGTTCCACTTTAAAAACAAATCGGTAGTTCAATACGATTACCGACATACAGATGGCCAGCTGTTTTCGTGCTGCATGAATGATTTAAAATCATGTCGTCAGAAGCGTGATAAATGGCTTAAAGATAAAATTGCAGGTTTGTGATTTTTGGTTTGATGGTTGAGAGGCCGGGGTAATACCCGGCTTTTCTCAGTAGAAGGAATTGTCAAATTAAAAACCGATAAAATGAAAAAAGAAACTCTGAAAAAAGGTAATGAGATTACCGAAAGAATCAACAGAATTACTGAACCTATTGCCGTAATAACAAGTGCCGGTGATATTGATTTCAAGGGTAAAGATCAAAATGGATTTGGATGTTATATGAGAGCCGACAAGAATGGAAAATGCAAAACGAGAACAAGCGGGAATATCCATTTGTCGGAAAAAGCAGAAGAAGCCATACGGATTATTGTTGAAACATTTATAGTCCAGGTAGGTAAAGTGTTAAACTCCGAACTTGAATCTCTGAACAAAGAATTAGAGGATCTTCAGGATGAAAAGGATATTGAATTAATATCTGATAGCCATGAGTAAAAAATACCTGTTTTTCGATACTGAAACAACGGGAGTTCCCAGGGACTATCGTGCTCCGCTTACGGATTTTGATAACTGGCCACGTCTTGTTCAGATAGCATGGATTTTTCAGGATCCAGGGGAAGAAACAATAAAATCCAATTACATTATTTTTCCTGAATACGGAGAGATCCCTGAAGAGGCCAGCAAGATTCATGGTATCACAACTGAGAAAGCCCACAGAACAGGTCATGATATCAAAAAGATTCTTTCAATATTTCAGGATTACGTAAAGTTGTCAGATGTGATTGTGGGTCATAACGTAAGTTTTGACCGCAAGATTGTAGGTGCGGAGTTTGAACGTTTGGAATGGGAGGATCCATTACACGGAACAGACAGAATTTGTACAATGATGAAATCTACGAATTACTGCAAGCTACCGAAGAATAGCGGTTACGGAGGGTATAAATGGCCCAAACTGGAAGAGCTTTATTTCAAATTATTTGGCAGGGAATTTCCAGATGCACACGACGCAATGATTGATATTCAGGCTACGGAACAATGCTTTTGGAGGCTTGTAGATCTTGATGTGATATCGCTGGATTAACCAGATATTAAATTTGATGTTTAATATGGCTTATTTAAGTTGATATGACAGATCAATGGTCAAGGAATACATCCATACCACTGAAGGGGTAAAATCGCTTAAAAAGCCCTAAAATGATTTATTATGAAAACCGACGTAAAAGAATCACCTGACTTTGATGGTCATGATTACCAGAGTGAACTTGATAAAGTCAGATTGACCGGCCAGATGAAAAGAGTGTATGATCTTATGAAAGACGGAAGGCGCAGAAACCTGGCACAGATAGCAGCGAGAACAGGGGATCCTGAAGGCAGCATATCTGCCCAGCTTCGCAACCTCAGAAAGGAGAGGTTCGGAGGCCATGATGTCAGAAAGGAACGGGTTGGAAACCCTATGTCCGGGATGTATGTTTACTGGATTGAGGTTCCTGATAACGGCCAGCTTGATCTTGAATTATGAGTGTTTATACAAAACGGATCAGCAGGAATTATTCCGTTGTAGGGATTTCCTGCATGGAAGATCTTAAGAATTATGTAGAAAGGGAATTCGAGGTTTTTAATTTTAGCCTTATACAGTTCCATCCGGATGTTATACTGTTCCTGGTAAAAGATTTTAAAGAAGATCCTCACAGTTTTACAAAAAGAGAGCATTATCTGTGGTATCGCATGATCACAGAAAAAATAGGAGAGGAAACCAGCATGATGTTATTCAGATCAAAAAAGAGAATGCTTTATTGTTTAAAGTATGTCTGTGGATGCAAGTATTTCATAATACGTAAGAATTGATTTGGTTATTATAGTCATTTAAGTTACCTTTATCACAAAATTTATAGCTATGCCGAAAAAAACACAACAAATCAGAGTCGACGAAGTACCGTTCCATATTCACATGGATGTCCAGTACTGGGCCAAACAGAATAAGATGAACGGGAAGCCAGCTGACGATCAGCAAAAAATGTATGTAGAAATTATTAAGCTCGGGCACTCAGCCATGAAAAGGCAGATGACCGGGTAATGTTTAACTTAAATCAATACAAACTATGGAGTACAAAATTCAGAAGGTCGAGATCAGAAATTTCAAGGGAATTGAAGATCTGACACTCGATCTTAACGGAAAGCATTTGATCTTGATAGGAGATAACGAGCTCGGCAAATCAAGTGCTTTGGATGCTATCTGGTCCACACTGAGCAACAAAGGAATTCCGCAGCAGCCTATCCGGGATGGTGCAGAAAAATCCGATATCGTAATTGTTATCGGAACCGACGAAAATAAATACCGGATTGAGAAAAAGTACACAAAGAAAGGCGCTTACCTTGAGATCGAAAGCCCTGACGGATTCTCTTCGAGTAAGATCAGCAACCTCACGCACCTTGTCGGGGATGTCGGGTTTGATATCTTTGAATTCGTCGAACTGTCAAGGACAGTCCCCGGCAGGAGGCAGCAGGTTAATATCATAAAGGAATTCATTGATCCCGGGTTACTCGAAAGGATTGAAAAAAACAATGAAAAAATCGGGGAGATCAAGGAAAGCCGGAAGATCCTTAATGCCAGGCTTATTGAATTGAACGGTTTGTTAAAAACCTCAGAATTCGATGAGAATGATCTTGAGACCTACAAAGAGACGAAATCCACAGCAGAGATTCAAGGGAAAATTGAGGATGGAGTTGTTCATAACAGGGAATATACCAATTACAGCAATGAGGTTACCGGCAAGCCGGATTCCAGCGCAGAGGAAATTATCAGATCACTTGATAATAGACTGAAAGGCATCAAGCTGGATTCGGAAAACGAGCTTGTAAGGCTAAAGGCTGCATATGAGAGGGCCGTAAAAAACGAAACCGCCAAAAGAGACCAGATGATAGACGGCATCGAGTTCAGCAAGCAGAAGGTTAAGGATTTTAAAATAGTCGATGTCACAAGTCTCAGGGACCAGTTAAATAAGGTTGAAGAGCACAACCGGAAGGTTCTGGAAATACGGTCCTACAAAAACAACCTCCATGAACAGTCTGAGAAAAAGCAGAAATACAACATCCAGGGTGACCATATAGCCAAATCTGAAGAAGATAACCGCAAGGCGCTCAGTGAGGCCAAGGTCCCTGTTGAAGGGCTTACCTTTGATGAAGAAATGCTGTATTTGGGCGGCTTGCCTTTCACTGAGGAGCAGATTTCCACCAGCCAGCTGATAGAGACCGGTGTTCAGCTTGCCATAGCAAAGGATCCCCGGGTAAAGATCATCCGGATCAACAGGGGCGAATCAATAGGGGAAAAGAAAATGAGGGAACTTATTGCCACCTGTAAAAAGCACGGATACCAGATGTTCATCGAAAGGATGGTCACGGGTGAAGAAAAGCTGAAGCTTGTATATTTCGAGGAAGCCGACGAAATCCTTAAATGACATGAGTATCAGGGATGAAATGGTGCTTAATGCAAAAGCACACAATAAGTTTTTGACAAACCGGTATTTGTCGAAATTATCTGATGAAGAATTGCTTTGTTTTGTTCACCCGATAGAACGGGAGCTTTTCAGGCAAAAACTTCGGCTTGAATAAATAATTTTTTGTAGTTTTACCTTAAATCAATACGATATGACCGACGAAAAATTTAACGGGCTTACTGTAGAAGAACTACGCAGCCTGTTTTTTGACCAGGACGCCTTACGCCTGCCCCCCGTGAGGCTTTTCAGAATTGAAGCCAGGGGTATCCGCATTTATTACACTTTTGATAAGGGTTATGCAGAAATGTTCCCCGGGATCACAGGAATGCTCGGCAAAGTGCTTCCTACAAGCGAAGAGCTGATAAAATGGAAATGCCAGATGGGTTACGACGAGTCTTTCAGCTATATGAATGAACGGGCAGATTACGGTTCCCTGATGCATTCACTTTTTGTTCCCCTGTCTATCAGCGGGACCGTCAATCTCGATGAGATACATGATATTACTGCCGGATGGTGTGAGTTAAGGGGCATACCTTTTAATGATGAATGGCCCCGGGAGCTGAAGTCTGACCTACTTGCATACGCCCAGTGGATGATAGATTACCAGGTTAAGCCTATTGCTATAGAGGTCCCTTTGATTACAAGGAAATACCAGGTGGCTACGATGGTCGATATGTTTTGTAAGCTGATGTATCCGAAGAAAGGGTTTTGGGAAGAAAAATACAAATCCGGCACCCAGGCAGGTCAGCCGAAAGAAACCATAAGGGATGTTGAGACTTATGCCATTGTGGATTTCAAAAGCAGGAAGAAATCGTATGTTACCGAAACAGATGAACTTCAGCTTGAATTTGGCAAGCAGATGGTCGTAGAGAACTATCCTGAATTCGATGAAAAACTTATTTCACTGTTTTCATGGCACCCTAAGGAGTGGATATCTTCACCCGGGTATTATTTTACGGAGCATACCGGGAAACATGATACTGAAGAACTTGAATTATTGTCCCGGCTTTACCAGAAAAGAGTCAACCTGAATGAAGTTATCAGGACCGAAACCCGGGGAGTCGTTGATATAAGGAAAAAGGATTTGTCAGAAAATTATGAAATTCGTACCTTAATTGATATTATTAACAGTTATAAAACCGACGAAAATGACAGAACAAATCAGAAAGAAGGGCCGGATAGTACGCCAGGCCACAGAGACCCGCAAGACGAAGCTTCCCTTGATAGGTAGCATAAAAGTAGGCATGAAGAAAGACGACGGATTACCTGTAAGCCTTGATTATTTTAAGGCAACGGGTGATTACGCCAGTTTTTTCCATGAAGAATACGGAGAAAAGCCGACAAAGATCCAGATCATTTTTGTAAGTGACGACGAAGTGGAATCCTGTATGGAAGAATGGGACGGAAGGGATAAGGACGGCCGCAGGGCCGGGTATGGCGATGGCCAGGAATTCTGCATTTGGGATGGTGATCTTGAAGATTATGTTGCACATGAGGACCAGGCGAGGATAAAAGATCTCACCAAGGAGAAAGGGATAAAATGGTCTGTTGTGCTTACGCTTAATTTTGTTATCCCAAAGATCAGGGGGGTATTTGGACTGTGGAGGTTCCAGACCCGGGGAAACAATTCGAGTATTGTGGGGATCCGTAACACGTTTGATGAAATAAAGGATAAGGTTGGTATTGTCGCTCACATTCCTTTTGATCTGGTTGTAAAGAAAGTTGTAAGCCAGAAACCAGGAAGTAAATTCCGGTTCCCTGTTGTAAGCCTTGTACCAAACCTGAGTGCCGAAAACCTGGATATTGTCCGGGGATACATCGAATCCGGCATAGACCTGAAGAGGGTAGGGGTGATTACCGAAGCCCAGATCAGGGAGTTGGAGTCAGCAGAAAATAAGGCTCTTCCTGAAGGCAAATAATAAAAATTCATTATATTTGTGGTAGGAATCCGATTCATAAGATGCAAATTCAATCTAAA
>Ga0307378_10007053_pt1 | contig 15180 bp, 12 predicted proteins | sample UN1MG_FD_202238 | JGI IMG/M metagenome (GOLD analysis project Ga0307378, IMG submission 202238) | Soil microbial communities from Risofladan, Vaasa, Finland - UN-1 | ecosystem: Environmental > Terrestrial > Soil > Coastal area > Acid sulfate soil | place: Finland: Risofladan, Vaasa | collected...
AACCATGGAAAAGAAACGGGATATGCGCTAACTCCTCCACCACTCTATATTTTCTAGTTGAATTATTCATAAAAGCTGCCGATTCTTTCCTTCAAAAACCTCTATATCATATCAAGACTATCTCAGAATTTCACGATGTTTTTGATACCACCAATTGGGACGCTCGGCTGTCATCCATCAAGGATTTGGAGATACTTACTACTCTTTGGAAGCATTTCCAAATCCGTGATCGTATGCACACAAGTTGCGTTTTAGGGTGTCCCAATTGTGTGGTGGAGAAAACCGTGAGAAGGGCTGGACGGGCATGGTGCATCTCCCTTGGGAGATGTGAGGGAAGCCCGTATCCGAGCGAAGTTTCCTCGCCGGGGAAACTGAGCGTGTTTTCGCAATCACCAATTGGGACACTCGGAATTCCGTTCATCAAGGATTTGGAGCTGCTTACTGCTCTCTGTGTATGTTAATAAGCAACCGCTATTTATGATATAATTCTTGGAGATGATGGCGCAAAAAAACCAAGTGCCTGTTTACCTCAAAACCCACAGAGAGGGTTTACTAGAGGAAAAAATAGTCAAGGCACAGAGGCTTCTCGAGAGCTGCTCTGTATGTCCGCGTGACTGTAAAGTCAACCGAATTGAAGGGGAAAGAGGATTCTGCCGTGCAGGATTCCTGCCCGAAGTCTCTTCATCCTCACCTCATTTTGGTGAGGAACAACCGCTTGTCGGGTTTCACGGGTCGGGAACGATATTTCTCACACACTGTAACCTGAGATGCCTGTACTGTCAGAATTATTCTATCAGCCATTTGGATGAAGGCGAAGAGATATCTATCGAGCAGCTGAGTCGCATGATGGTGGCCATGCAGTCTCTCGGTTGTCACAACATCAACTTTGTCAGTCCGACCCATTATGTCCCGCAAATCCTTGCCGCTCTCCCGAATGCGATCACTTTGGGGCTATCAGTCCCACTGGTGTACAATACGGGCGGTTACGATACTGTGGAGACACTTAAACTCTTGGACGGGGTTTTCGACATTTATATGCCGGACTTTAAGTACAGCACGGAGGAGGTCGCCGAAGAGTATTCACAAGCCCGGGATTATCCTCTAGTGGCCAAACAGGCGATCAAGGAAATGTTTCGACAGGTGGGAGATCTTGTGCTGGATGACAGAGGGATCGCGCTCCGAGGATTACTCATCAGGCACCTCGTTCTTCCTTCCGGATTGGCAGGCACGCAAGATGTGATGCGATTCCTCTCACGAGACATATCTGAAAACACCTATGTCAACATCATGGCCCAGTATTATCCATGCGGGAACATTCCGCCGGGCTCTCCTCTGTATAGGAGAATATCAAAGCTTGAATACCTCAAAGCCGTCGAGATCGCTAAAAAAGAAGGTATCACACGACTCGATTAACTTCCCTTAACGTTTGTTTATCGTTTTTTGCATTTTCACGTTTTGTGTTTTACGTATTGCGTTTCACGTTTTGTGTTTTACATTTCAAGATTTGCGTCCCAAAGACGTGTCAAAAAGCACATTCCTTCCGAAAAGCGTCAGGAACAAGGAAGGGAAAAACACGATCACGGCTAAAGGGATATAGGAGACACGGACCCCAAAAATATAGGACATCCAACCGAAGATTATGGGCCCAAAAGCAAAGCCCAGGTCGATGGATGCTGTAAACATACTCAATACCATTCCCTTTTCGTTCGTTGCGGTGCCTTCCACAGCTAGTGCAGACAGGTGAGGATAGAGGACACCGGTCCCAATGCCCCAGACCAATCCCGAGATAGCAAGGAACAAATTGTCTCGGGAAAAATACAAAAGAACTGCGCCCCCCGCGAGAAAACAAAATGCAGGGAACAGAAGCCTGGGATCACCCCAAAAAGCGATACGTTTTCCGCCAAAGATCCTGAGGAGAACGGCTGTCAAACCGAGAAATGTATAAAAATATCCGGCCCTCATTGAAGTTCCTTCATGAGCGAGCAATGGGACAAAAGAGAGGCCGGAGCTCAATCCAACTTCAAAAATAAAGGCGAGTGAAAAAATTATGAGGATTCTTTTTTTTGCCAAAAGGCGGATGAATCCTTTTCCATGAGAACCTGGTTCATGGACCAAACGAGGCATCGGGCTCTTGATGAAAAAGACGGCAACAAGGGGAATGGCCACGAAAATGGCAGCCACAAGAAAAAAGTAAAAGAAACCATATCTTTGTATAATCACTTCCGCGATGTAAGGGATTACAAGGAGCGGGAGCAAAAATCCTGTGGATACAACTCCGATGGCATAAGTTCGGGTTTTCTCTGGGACGGCTAGGATGGTGATCAACATAGCGGCCAGGACAAAAACAGAAAATCCAAGGCCATGAAGAGTCCTTATCGCAAAGATCACCCAATCGATCTTATCCACAAAAACATAAAGAACGGAGACAACAAGCATCAGTCCGAGGCCGGCCACACACACCTTTTTGGGCTGCACACGACTCAGGAACCACCCCGCGAGCGGCCTGGAAAGAAAGGCTGCGATGGAAAAGACCCCCACGATCAACCCGATCTGTCTAGGTGATCCCCCGAGGCTCTCCAGGAAAAGAGGAAGGAGGTTAAATACAGACAAGGAAAAAAAGGTCATCAGCACCAGAAAGTGCATGGCCAGGACAATTCGGGGTAAAGTTCTCTCCTCCATTACAGAGATTGATTTTTTCATTTGGAAAAGGAGTTATTCCGTTTGAGTGGCGGTTTTGAAGCAGAAGTTGCGGTAGTGCTCGATGATGTCCTGGATGAGGTCTTCTTTTTTAATTTTTAAGATTTCTGTAGGAGTGACATCTTTCATGAATTGACCTTCCGTTTCCTGCATGGGACTGTTGATGTCTTTTCTCCCCCTGATCACCAACTTGAGTTGAAGCTCGAGGGAGTTTTTGGGAAATCCGATGGTGTACAGAAAATTCTCTACCTTGGATCTGGGAAAATTGATCTGGAAAGTGATCGATCTTCCTTTATCTCTTTTTATTTTTGAATTTATCCTGTAATTCTCGAGCTCTTCTCCAAGGCTCTCAAAGGCGGGTTCAACCACAAATTCACAAAACTGATCGAAGTTTTTAATGGTCTCTTCCTTGCTTCTTTCGATGATCCTGTAGCCATCAAAAAAACTTGCCAGGTTCTCTTTCCAATCCTTTGCCATTGTGGTCCTCGAGCTAATCTTGTAACTTGTATTCTATCACACTTTTTCAGGACTTTACGAGCTGGGCAAATTTCCGCCCGAATTCCTTGGCTGTCGCAAAATCTTCCTTTGTTGGGCTTCCGATGAACTCAAAGGAATCAACGATCTCCCATTTCAATGGTTCCACGATCTTTTTAACGCCCTTCAGGGCTCCTCCGCTCCAACCATAACTCCCAAAATACGCGGCCTTTTTGTGCTGGATCCGCTTGTGGGCAGCCATGTTGAGGACTTCAGCCATCGTGGGGAAAAGTGAAACCTCATAGGTGGGGGCGCCGATCATGACGCCACGTTTCGTCCAGAGAGAGGGGAGGATGTAACTGACGTGATTGCGGGAGACATCAAAGATATCAAGTGAAACTCCTTCAGCCGCAATGCCCTCAGCAACAGCATTCATCACAATTTCTGTGTTTCCGTACATGGAGCCATAAATAAGAGTCACTCCCGGTTCTGTCACTCCATTGGCACACTCCGCCCATTTCTTATAGAGGTCCAGGATAAGGGGGATATTTTTCCGCCAAATGAGCCCGTGGGAAGGGGCGACAATGTCTGTGGGAAGTCCCTTCAATGTTTCGATGGCTGCCAGAACTCGGGGGCTAAAATTGGCCAAGATATTCACATAATAGCGGAGGGCCTCCTTGAGGTAAAAATCCCTTGATTTGCTTTCATCGTCGAAGAGAGCCCCGCGGATGGCACCATAACTTCCGAAGGCGTCGCAGCTGAACAGGATCCTATCTGAAGGGTCATAGGTCATGATGGTCTCCGGCCAGTGCAGGAAAGGAGTCAAGATGAAATTCAGATTTCTTTTCCCCAGTTTGAGGGTGTCTCCATCATTAACCACCAAAACATTTTCTGTAATAGAGAAGAATTTCTCCAGCATATCCTTGGTCTTTGCCGACCCGACAAGAGTCACATCCGGGACAATTCTTCTCAACGTCCGAATAAGCCCGGAATGATCGGGCTCCATGTGATTGATGATGACATAGTCGATCTTGGTGATGTCGGTGATGTGATCGATCTTTGCAAAATACTCGTCGCCTTTGATCGACTTGGTCAGATCGATAATGGCCTTTTTCTCATCGTTGATAAGGTAGGAATTGTAAGAGACGCCCTCCTGAGTGATGGGCCATAAACCTTCAAAAAGGTCGGTTGTACGGTCATTGACACCTATATAAAAAACATCCGGCTTGATCTCGGCTTTGGGCATAGTCTCTGATCTCCTTATTTGAGTTAACCTACGATTTTAATGGCAGGGAGGTGAATATGCAACCCTTATCAAGCACAGTCAATATTCCACAGAGTTTCTGCTTTACCTAGATGTGCCGATATGGTACAAATACGTGAAAAATGACAAGACGCGGCAGAACTCGTTCCTGAGGAGAAAGACATGAGTGGCCAAGAAACCAGTCAAAGAGGCAGCTGGGGATCGAAGATCGCCTTTATATTTGCTGCATCTGGCTCAGCCATAGGCCTAGGCAATATCTGGCGGTTTCCTCTTATGGTCGGCCTAAATGGCGGGGCCATTTTTGTCTTCTGTTACATACTAGCGATCATTTTCATCGGATTCCCGGTTATGTTGGCAGAATTCACTCTAGGCCGACATACAGCCAAAAATCCCGTGGGGGCTTACAATGCCATCAAACCCCGTTCCTTCTGGCAACTGTTCGGCTACATGGGAACCTTGGGAGGCGCCTGCATACTTTCCTATTACGGTGTAATAGCTGGTTGGGCACTCGGCTATTTTTACAAAACCGTGACCGGTGCCTTCCGAGGAGATATCACTTTGGCGCAGTCAGGCGCTCTTTTCCAGAATTTTGCCGCCAGTCCTTTTGAGATGATATTTTGTTTGTTTGTGATCATCGCGATCACGACATATGTCGTCTCAAGGGGCGTTCGGGCGGGGATCGAGAGATGGACAAAAATGCTTATGCCTGTCCTTCTCGGCCTGATCATTCTCCTTGCAATAAGGGCAGTGACCCTCCCCGGAGCAAGCACAGGACTCGCATTCTATCTCAAGCCTGATTTTTCAAAGCTCAACATTACTGTCATTTTCTTCGCTCTGGGACAGGCATTCTTTTCATTAGGGCTGGGAGTGGGCACGATGATCACCTATGCCAGTTACCTCTCCAAAAAAGACAACCTTGTCACATCGGCTGGATGGGTATCTTTCTCAGACACTCTCATCGCATTTTTTGCTGGAATCATCATATTCCCCACTCTTTTTGCCACGCCGGGAGTCAGCCCGGAGAATTTTTCTATCGACACAGGACTCATGTTTCAGGTCTTTCCTCTCATCATTTCTAAAATTCCGGGTGGTTACTTCTTCGGAGTCCTCTTCTTTTTCCTTCTTCTTTTGGCAGCTTTGACATCAACCGTCTCCATGCTGGAGATTCCTGTAGCCTATTTTGTGGATGAGCGCAATTGGTCACGAAAGAAGGCAACGTTCCTTGTCGGCGGTTTTTGTTTTTTTCTGGGAATTCCCTCGGCCCTATCCGTGGGAGGCGTGGAAACTCTGACGCGCTGGGGTTTCTTGGGTAAAATGGACCTCGTCTTCGGCAACATCGTGTTGGCTTTGGGCGCCCTTGCGGTCTGCCTGTTTATCTCCTATGTTTGGAAGGTCAAAAACGCGCTAAAGGAGATAGCCTCCGGGAATGACCGTTTTAAGCTGAAATCCCTTTGGGTCTTCAGTGTGAAGTATTTGGCACCAGCGCTTATTATCATCATACTCATCTTTATTAAAAAATTGACGGGATGAGCGACAGAGGAAAGCTATTCTTTACCAACCGCCATGTTTTATGATAAAAAAAACGGGATAAAAAAAGAAACCATGGGAGAACGCGCTCAAGACGATACAGCATGAACGGTCAGGAACAAAACCAAAGAGGCCTTTGGGGATCGAAGATCGCTTTCATCTTCGCCGCCACAGGTTCAGCCATCGGTCTTGGTAACATCTGGCGCTTTCCGATGGTGGTGGGGAAATACGGGGGAGCTGTCTTTGTCTTCGTATACATTCTCGCTGTTGTGCTTGTCGGCTTTACGGTGATGCTGGCGGAAATGATCCTCGGCCGTCACACACAGCGAAATGCAATCGGGGCTTTCGAACACATAAAACCCCGCAAACCCTGGAAGATCATCGGCTATCTGGGTCTTCTGACAAGCATTTGTATACTCTCCTACTATTCCGTGATCGCCGGTTGGGCGGTGGGGTACTTTGTCAAAACCGTTTCCGGGACCTTCAGGGGAACCATCACCAGCCAGATGAGCGACCAGATATACACCAACTTTGTTTCGAATCCTCTGTTTTCCCTTATCTGCTTTTTAGTCGTCATCGGCATCACAACACTCATCATCTCCAAAGGTGTTCAGAGTGGTATCGAAAGATGGACAAAAATTTTGATGCCCATTCTCTTCATCCTGATCATCTTTCTGGCCATAAAAGCCCTGACTCTCCCCGGCGCCAGTGAGGGAGTTTCCTTCTATCTGAAACCGGATTTCTCAAAACTGAACGGAACTGTGGTCCTCTTTGCCTTTGGTCAGGCTTTTTTCTCGCTGAGTATAGGCATGGGGATCATGATCACTTACGGCAGCTACATCCCCAAATCCGACAATTTGGTGACCTCCGCAGCATGGGTTTCCTTCGCGGATACTCTCATCGCATTCCTTGCCGGGATCATCATCTTTCCGACACTTTTTGCCATCCCCGGAATCGCTCCGACCGAAGGGCCAGGACTGGTGTTTAAAGTCTTACCTTTGATCTTTTCCAAGATCCCCAGCGGTAATTTCTTCGGGATGCTCTTTTTCACTCTCCTGTTAGTAGCGGCCATCACCTCGACCATATCCCTCCTGGAAGTCTCTGTGGCTTACTTTATCGATGAGCGGAACTGGTCGAGAAAAAAAGCGGCTTTCCTGCTTGGCGGTTTTGCATTTATCCTTGGAATTCCCTCCGCCCTCTCTTCAGGGGGGATGAGATTCTTCACAGATATCGATTTTATGGGTAAATTCGATATCATATTCGCCAACATCTCCTTAGCAGCGGGCGCGCTTTTGATCTGCATTTTTGTGGGCTGGGTTTGGGGGATCAAAAAATCCGTCGAAGAAGTCCGTCAGGGAAATCCTCGCTTCAGAATTCGCCCTCTCTGGGTGTTTTCCCTCAAATTTCTCTCGCCGGTCGTGCTCATCATCATTCTCATATTCATCAAAAAAATCATTACAGGATAAAAGAAAACATGACAAAAAAACTCATCGTCTCTGCGATCTTAGTTCTGCTTGTTTTTGGCCTTCACACGCTTGAAGCCGCAGATATAAAAGGCCAGGTTACCCTCACTCCCAAAGGTGAGCCGTACACCAAGGGCGCCATTCTGATCAAACCCATCGAAAAGGACGTTTTTATCAAGGCCGAGATCGATACCGAGGGGAACTATACCTTTACGGACCTTTCTCCAGGCAAATATATCATCAAGATGGATCTGTATGGACTGACGCCCGTCGAGCGTGAGGTCGAGATCAAAGATCGGGAGGAGATTTTGGAGCTCGATCTAACCATAACCCTGTCTTTTCTGGATAAATTTCTTGTTTCCATCAAGGATTTCAGCGATTTTGTCTGGTTTCCTGTCATGATTTTTCTCCTGCTCGGTGTCGGCCTCCTCCTGACTTATATCTGTCGTTTGATCCAGGTGCGCCGGCTTTTCCTCTCCATGAAAATGGTCTTGGAGGGTGCTCTTCACAAAGATAAAACCGAAAAGGAGGAGGGAGACATTTCTCCCTATGCAGCCTTGATGACCGCCCTCGCCGCTACCGTCGGGAACGGCAATATCGCCGGTGTTGCAACTGCCATTGCGACCGGCGGACCCGGCGCCCCGGTCTGGATGTGGATCGCCGGTTTTCTCGGCATGGCTACAAAATATGCAGAGGGATTCTTCGGTGTTAAATTCAGAGTGAAGAATAAAAGGGGAGAGATGTCTGGCGGCCCGATGTATTACGCACGTATGGGCATAAAGAACGAAAAACTGGCCAAGTTCATGGGCATGTTCTTTGCCATCTGCGGCGCATTTACCTGCCTTTTCGGTACAGGAAACATGGCTCAATCCAATTCCATGGCTCTTGCCTTCAACGACCAGTTCGGTGTCCCCTTCTGGCTGACGGGTCTTGTCATCACAACCATGGTCGGTGCCGTCATCCTGGGGGGGATTAAAAGAATCGGGGGAGTGTCTGAGCGTTTGGTCCCAACCATGATCATCCTCTACTTTATCGGGGCCCTCGTGGTCATTTTGGCAAACATCGCGAATTTACCGGCTGCATTAGCCGTTATCTTTAAATCTGCATTCTCTATTAAAGCCGTGGGGGGTGCTATGGTCGGGACATCCATGAAACAGGTGATCCAGATCGGCATACGCCGTGGCCTGCTTTCCAACGAGTCGGGATTGGGGTCTGCTGGGATCGCCCAATCCGCCTCCAAGTCTTCCGACCCCTGCAAAAACGGACTGATCGCAATGACTGGAACATTTATCGATACCGGGTTGGTGAACACACTGACCACGTTGTCTATCGTCGTCACGGGGATGTACCTCAAAACCGCTGCTTTCGGTGCCACAGATGGGCTCACTTCTACGGCGCTGACTGCTGCCGCCTTCGGTTCGGTGATCCCAAACGGGGGTTATATCATCGCCCTCAGTTCCTTCCTCTTCGGATATTCGACGCTCCTGGGATGGTGTTATTATGGCGAGAAATGTCTGGAGTATATTTTCGGTGAAGGAGTCGTCTATTCCTATAGATTTGTGTTTCTCAGCTTGTTGTTCGCCGGCTCGATCCTTCAGGGTGTTCATCTTAATATCGTGTGGCTCATCGGAGACACGGCGAATGCCTTCATGGCCTTCCCCAACCTGGTGTCGCTGATCCTGTTGAGCGGGTATCTCGGTAAAGTCACTAGGGATTATTTTTTCAAAAAGAAATAATTATCTGGATTATTCACGAGTTGAGATTGCTGCAAAGGCGAGGCAGTGGCCCACGAAGCTGTAGTCAACTACCGCGAGTGGGCTACAACGAAGGCTTTGTAGTGAGATCAGCTCGCCTGAAGGGTAAAAAATGTCGATAATAAATGAAAATCATATAGGAAATGCAGTGCCCAGATGAGTATTTCGAGAAAACAATGTAACATTCTGATATTAGGTCTGTTATGATAAGTATCGACATTTTTTATGAATAATTCAGGTTATTTGAATGCCGAAAAAAAAAGACATCTTTGTTTTCACACTCAAATTTATTTTTAGCGCCTCCGTCCTGGCGTTTATCCTGATCTCCCAGACGTCCCTCAGAGAAATATTCGCCACGCTAAAAGAGGCGAATCATCTTCTGTTGGGGATATCCTTTTCCCTCCATGCTCTTGGGCTTGTGATCAGTGCCATACGCTGGCAGATCCTCATCAAGGCACAAGATGACTGGGTGCCCATAGGTTTTCTGGCAAAATCCTATCTGGTTGGATCATTCTTCAACCTTTTCCTTCCTACACGGATCGGCGGCGATGTGGTTCGCATCTGGGATGGTTCCCGTTATTCAAAGTCTCTCATAAAATCTTCGGCTATCGTCCTCGTCGAACGCCTGTCCGGTGTCATCGTCCTTTTTCTCTTCGCCTTTTGTGCGTCCCTCATACGTCTGGAAATGGCCCAGCAATTTCCTGTGATCTGGGTGTCATTGATCTTGAGCTTCTTCGGATTGAGCTTGCTCACTCTTTTTCTCACCCCTGTTGCTGATAATATTCTCGAGAAACTTCCAGAAAAGAGCCCCTTTAACACGATCAAACAAAAGATACGCCAATTCAGAGAGACCGTCCTCTTTTACGGGAAGAGAAAAAGGGCCCTTGGGAAAGCTTTTTTCTGGGCCTTACTGCTCCAGATCAACGTTATCTTTCACTATTATCTGATAGGAAAGGCGCTTCATCTGGACATCGAACTCCTGGATTATTTCATCTTCATTCCCATCGTACACCTCATCCTGCTCATCCCCATCACCATCAATGGACTGGGATTGAGGGAAGGCGCTTATCTGGAAATATTCAGATATTACGGAATCTCATCGGCGGCGGCCATCTCTTTTTCCTGGATCGATCTGGCATTTATGCTGATCGTAGGCACAGTGGGTGGGATCATCTATGTCCTCAGAAAATAAATTTTTTTGACCATTCGCATGACTCAATAGGTAGTGTGGTATTATGGGTGTGAGGAATATTGATTTGGTGCTGATGACCTATGGTTAGATACGTATTGCGGTTTATCCTGAGTATTCTTGTCCTGTCAGCTTTTCTCTCTTCTCCCTCTATCAATAGCCAAGAAGAGGTCGTAGACTACGAGAAGCGCCTGCAGGAGATCGCCGTACAGATCGATGATCTTAAAACGCGGATCAAAAGAGATGAGAGAAAAAAGACGTCGATCCTCACTCAAGTGGATAAAATCAGCTTCAATAAAAGGTTGATCAAAAAAGAGATTTCTCTCTACGATATTCAGATGAAAAAGGCCAACTCAGAGTTATCGGCGCTGGACAGGAAGATCCCCGAACTAAGAACTAAGCTGGAGAAAGAAAAAGAATCGATAGGAAAAATTCTGACTATCCTCTACAAATATGGGAGGATAGATTTTATCGATTTTATCATTGAAGCCAACGATATGGGTAGTCTTCTCCAAGGAAACAAACACTTGGTGCTTTTGGCCCAGCACCAAGATCAAATTGTGGCGGATTATCTCCAGACCCTGAATGAACTCCATGCCTCAGAGAAAAAACTCGAGGAAAAAAAACAGGAGATCTCCAAGTTCATCCAGGGCGCCCAACAAAAAAAACAGGATCTCGAGGCCGAAGAAAAAAAGAACACAGACCTGATCCGGCAGATCGAACAGAACAAGACAATCCATATGAAAACGATGGACGAGCTGCAAGACCGAGCCGAACAGCTCCAAAACTTGATGAAAAAGATCTTGAACAGCAAAATCCCTCCCACGATCACGCTTATCCCTCTTTATGAGAACAAAGGGTCTCTCCCATGGCCGATAACGGGGAGGGTCGAGACGCGCTTCGGTCTCCAAAGACACCCGCGTTTCAACACCACCACAATGAACAATGGAATCGAAATCTCCCCCATAAAAGACATGATTGTCAAGAGCATCCATCCAGGAACAGTGGCGTATACAGACCATTTCCAGGGCTACGGGAACTTGATCATCATCGATCACGGGATGAGCTACTTCACACTCTATGGGCATTGCTCTGACTTTCTCGTAAAAAAGGGAGATCCAGTCCAAGCCGATCAATCAATAGCTATGGTGGGAGATTACAGTTCTCTCAAGGGCAAAACCCTCTATTTTGAAATACGTTACAAGACAAAACCCCTTAATCCCTTGCAATGGCTAAAACGAAGATGATACAATTTACGATCTTGGTTTATTAAAATGGCTATCGGAAGAATAAAATTCATACTCATCCCTGCTCTTCTCACACTTCTCCTGTTTGTTCTGCTCGACAAGAATTTTCTTCCTGGATTGTCACGGAAGAATTCCTCTGATGACCAGTTCAGGCTCGTAGGGAGTGTGGCATATCTCATTAGGGACGAATACGTTGAGGAACCCAATCCCTCGAAAACCATGGACGGCGCTTTTCGCGGCCTGGTTGATTCTTTGGATATCCTTTCAAGCTATCTGGACAAAAACGCTGTCCTCAAGTATGAACAACGCAGAGACACCGACCTTAAAGATCCGGGAATCACACTTTACAAAACCTATGGCAGCTTTCCTGTTGTCATCGGCATAAGAAAGAACTCTCCTGCTGAAAAGGCAGGACTGAGGATCGGGGAATCGGTCAGCATTATGAACGGTCGTTCCACACTGTCGATGAGCATGCTCGAGGCAAACCTTCTCCTGAAGGACAAATCGACCGATCCTGTTACACTCAAAATTCTGAGGGGAACCGGCTCTGAAATTGTCAGTCTGGAAAGGGAGACGATCCCAGCAGAGACATACTCATACACCACCGCAACGGGTACCAGTGGCATACTGAAAATCCGGCGGCTCTATGCACCTTGTGTGAACATGCTGAAGGAGAATTTACTCCCCGATCTGAAGACGAAGGAAAAACCCCTCATTCTCGACCTGAGAGATTGCGCGGAGGGAGATATCGAAGAAGCCCAAGAATTGCTCGACATCTTTAGTGAGGACAAAGAATCCGGGTATTTCGAGAATGGCCAGGGGATCAGAGAAACGCTGTCGCTCGAAGCAACAACAGAGTTGGCGGATTTACCGTTGATCGTTTGGACCAATCAAGCCACGATCGGCCCTGCGGAAATCCTAGCCTCCGTGCTTAAAGCATATAAAAAAGTCAAGGTCATCGGTTTCCAAACTCCGGGTCTTGTCTCAAAACAACACTTTATACACCTAGACGATGGGAGCGGCCTACTGCTGACATCCGCCATCTTTCACTTAAAAAAGGACAAGGATTTTTGGGAAAAGGGACTAGAGCCGGATATCAAAATTGATATTGAAGACATGACCTCAAGCGCCTATCTCAAAGCTACTCAAAAACTTCTCGCCAATTGATCGTTCATGAGGACCTCCAGATCTTTTAAAACTGACACCTCAGAGAAACTTTTTTCCGGCCTTCCTATCTTTCTTTTATGCCTGGCTATCCTCTCAACTCTGGGCCTGGATTACATCCGATGGAAGCGTGGCCAAGATTCCTATGTTTTTTCGGCTTTGGAAAGAAAAAAGGAAGTTGTGGCTCACGTGGACAAAGTGGAAGAAGCGGAAAAGGTTGAGGAAGAAACAGACATCTCTCAGACTCTGCTGAAGACCGTTTCTGACTCGGGTATCACCGATGAATCCATCAATTTTTTCACGGATGAAGAAGGTGTATATCATTTATTGGTTGACATCCCCATCAAAAAATACAGCCAGCTGGAATCCTCTTTTTTCGACACATTTCGCGAGTTTGATTTCGAGGTCACCAAAAAAGAGGAACAACAGACCGATGAGAAAAAGTACTATCTCTGGCAAGCCCAAGATACTTGGGAGCATAAGCTCACTGTGCTTTTTTCGTGTGAAAAAGAGGGAGTCAAAATTGCAAGAAAACCTGTCTCGCAACCGGGCGCAAACAAAGTCGCCCTCATCGTCGACGATATGGGATACAGCCTGGAAGCTATCAATGAATTGTGTTCAATCGGCCGGCCTCTCACTATAGCTATTATCCCCTACAGCCCCTTAGCATCAGAAATCGCCACCATATCCAGACAACACGGCCTTGAAGTCATCCTCCACCTTCCTCTGGAAGCGATCAACACCAACGAGGGAAGCCACAGCAAAGGCATGATCACCGCTGAAATGAGTGAAGATGAGGTCATCGCAATTGTCGAAAAAAACCTCGATCAGGTGCCCTATATTCGTGGCGTCAACAACCACATGGGCTCAAAGATCACAGCCGATTCACAGTTGATGAACATCATTCTGGAACGTCTCAAAAACAGAGATCTGTTCTTTATCGACAGCCGAACGACCAGCAGTTCTGTCGCCTACGATATCGCCCAAAGTCTGAATATCCCGTCCGCATACCGGCATATTTTCCTGGATGGAGAACTTAACGAAAGCTACATCAAGGGACAGCTCATCGAACTCTTCCTGAGGGCACAAAAAAACGGATTCGCCCTTGGCATTTGTCACCCGACAAAAGAGACTTTAAAAGTCCTCAAAGAGAGTTTTTACCTCGTGGATGAATACGGCCTCGAGCCTGTCCTCGCCTCACAAATCGTCCAGACTCCATAACTTTGGACTCCGAAACTCTGAAGCTCTTTAGGGCAAGAGAATTCCATTGAATAAATTCATGGTATCGATTATGATAAAATGAGTCCCAAGGAGGAGATTCATGAAAAGATTCTCATTTCTTTTTGTGGTGATCATTCTGGCTGTAATCCTTGTTTTTGTTCTTCAGAAAGCTGGCCTGTGGAAGACGATCACAGCTGAAGACCTGGAAGCGTCTATTGAGGTTGTTGATGTGGACACTTTCTGGACGGATAAATATTACCAACCATGGCCCCCTCGACTTGTCCTCGTCCCCGCCATTTCTTTCAGAGTGCAAAACGTAACAGATAAATCGCTCAAGTACATCAATTTCAACGCCAATTTCCGGTTTATGGGTGATTACGAAAACCTGGGGGATGCATTTCTGGCTGCGATTCGAAACGACCCCATTCCGCCGGGAGAAAAAAGCGATGTCATTACTCTCAAGAGCAACTATGGTGTTGAAGGAAAATCACTGGCCACATTTGAAGACAATCCTCACTGGAAGACTGTTCTAGTTAGGCTTTTCGCCCAGTCTAAAGGATCTCAATTTCTTCCTATGGGAGAATATGAGATCTCCAGAAAGATCGACTTCGTGGAGCCAGAGCCAGTGGGAATGGACAAAAAAACGACCGAAGTGGAAAAAGAGCTAAAAAAAGAAGAGAAAAAGCAGGAGAACTGATACCTCCGCTTCCAATTTTGTCATCCTAAGTTATATTTCACCTGGATTATTCACGAGTCGAGGCCAAACCACTTTTTTGAATAGTACAGGTTAAAACATCCGAAAGGAATAAAGCATGAATACGATCGTACCATCCAAAATCTTTCTGACTAAGGGAATGGGCCAGCACAGGGAAAAACTGGCAAGCCTTGAGATCGCCTTGAGAGAGGCGGGTATCGCTCCTTACAATCTCGTCAAGATCACCAGTATTTTTCCCCCAAAATGCTCTCTCATCCCCAGAGAAGAAGGCATTGAGCTGCTCCATCCCGGACAGATTCTCTTCCTGGTGATGAGCGATATCGCCACAAACGAAGCATACCGGCTGATCTCTGCATCGATCGGTTTAGCCATACCCAATGATCCTAACCACTATGGTTATCTCGCCGAGCATCATGCATATGGCCTGGAAGAGAAGGAGGCGGGAGAATACGTAGCGGACCTGGC
>Ga0307378_10007054_pt1 | contig 15180 bp, 14 predicted proteins | sample UN1MG_FD_202238 | JGI IMG/M metagenome (GOLD analysis project Ga0307378, IMG submission 202238) | Soil microbial communities from Risofladan, Vaasa, Finland - UN-1 | ecosystem: Environmental > Terrestrial > Soil > Coastal area > Acid sulfate soil | place: Finland: Risofladan, Vaasa | collected...
CAGACGCGGTGCCGATGTCGCTTTGCTTGCCGGTCCGCAAGGCGTCAGAACGCTTAAAGCAGGCCAGCTGCGCTGATCTGGTGGCATTGTGAGTGGAAACGCTGCAACGATTGTGTAACATTGCCTGTCTAGACTGCCATGTTTGATAATGATCCTGTCCCAGGAGGAACCGGCCGTGCCGATAAATAGTGAACACACCTCGAAGCAGTTCGATGCCGAACTTGAGGGTTTGCGTGCCCGGGTGCTGAAAATGGGTGGCCTGGTCGAGGAGCAGATCAAGCATGCGGTAGAGGCGTTGATGGCCGGCGATATGGAGCTGGCTGACATGGTCGAGGAAAATGACCATAAAGTTAATGCACTTGAAGTTGAAATTGACGAAGACGTCAGCACCATTATTGCTCGGCGCCAGCCCGCGGCAGGTGATCTACGCATGCTGATGACAGTCGTCAAGACTATTACCGATCTGGAACGCATCGGTGACGAAGCCGACAAGATCGCGCGCATGGCCCGGCTGATCTATTCCGATGACCGGATGCAGATGCCGCGCACGGCGGAGATCCGTCATATGTCGCAAATGGCCCTGCAGATGTTGCGTAACTCTCTCGACGCATTCGCGCGGCTCGATCTGGCAACGTCTGCTGAAGTGGTGCGTCAGGACCGTCGTGTCGATGACGAATTTCGCAGCATCCTGCGTCACCTCATAACGTTCATGATGGAAGACCCTCGGACCATATCGCTGTGTATCGAGATTCTTTTCGTCGCCAAGGCGATGGAGCGGATCGGCGACCATGCCAAGAATATTTCCGAGTATGTCGTCTACATGGTCAAGGGGACGGATGTCCGCCATGTCACCCTTGAGGAGATCGAGCGCGAAGTCCTGAATTGATCACCATGCGAGGCTTGCGGCAGTCTTCCTGGGCTGCTACAGCGCGCGGATGGGCCCTACAAACGCCAAGGTCGGGTTAACATGGCGCCTCAACCGGGAACGTCTACCCGGAGCGGGCTAGCAAATGCAGGAACTTTCCACTATTGCCGCGGTTGATCTCGGCTCAAACTCATTCAGGCTTCAGGTCGGCCGCGTTGTCGATGAACAGGTCTACGCTGTTGATTCGCTGCGTGAGCCGGTGCGCCTGGCGGCGGGGCTGTCCCCCGATGGCGATCTTGACGAGGCTGCCCAGGAGCGAGCGGTCGGCGTGCTCAGACGGTTCGCGCAAAGACTGCGCGGTTTTCCGCCAAACACGGTCCGCGCAGTGGGTACAAATACGTTGCGCGCGGCCCGGAATGCTGCGGAGGTGTTACCGCGGCTGGAGTCAGCCCTTGGTTTCCCCATTGAGATCGTAGCTGGCCGCGAAGAGGCGCGCCTGGTGTATGTCGGTGTTGCGCACGGTCTGGCACCCAGCGCCGACAAACGCCTGGTGGTCGACATCGGTGGTGGTTCAACGGAGTTCATTATCGGTTCCGGAATCACCCCGGAGCTGACCGAAAGCCTCTACATGGGGTGCGTCAGCTGGAGTCTGAAATTCTTCCCCGATCAGCGTGTCAGCAAGTCCAGCATGAAGCGGGCGGAAGTTGCGGCGCGTATCGAAATCGAAGCGATCCGAAAGAAATTCTCTTCGAAATACTGGTCAGAGGCCATCGGTTCATCGGGCACCGCACGCGCAATCAGTGACGTTCTTGAAAGCAACGGCTGGTGTGATTCCGGTATCAACCGTGAGGGGTTGGAGAAATTGCGGTCGGCTGTTATTGGTGCGGGCCACATCGCGAAGATCGACCTGCCCGGATTGCGCGGAGATCGGTTGCCGGTCTTGCCTGGCGGTCTTGCCATAATGAAAGCGGTGTTTGACGAACTTGACGTCAGTCATATGAATATCGCCAGTGGCGCGATGCGCCAGGGCATCCTGTGGGACATGATCGGTCGCCGCCGTCACAAGGACATGCGTGAGACGACGGTGCGGCAGTTCATGAAGCGCTATCACGTCGATACGGTACAGGCGCGCCGGGTTGAGCGTCTTGCAAAAAAACTGTACGAGCAGTTCGGCTCGGGCGACGATCTGGATTACGGAATACTGCTGCTGTCATGGGCTGCGCGTTTACATGAAATCGGGCTGTCTGTATCCCATAGCGGATTTCACAAACATTCAGCCTACATCGTATCCAACGCGGACATGCCAGGATTTTCGCGTATGGAACAACAACACGCGGCAAAGTTGGTGCGTTCGCACCGGGGATCGTTGGACAAATTGCGCAATTTGGCGGCCGATGAAACGGACTGGACCTTACTGATCTCGTTACGCCTCGCCGTACTAATGTATCGAAGCCGCAGCGAAAAACGATTGCCGCGTATTGTTGCGAAAAAGAGCGATTCCACCTTTACGCTTGTCATCGACGGAGGCTGGCTCAATGCCAATCCACTCACTGCTGCGGAGCTGCAAGACGAAATCGCAGCGTGGCGACGGCTTGGCGTTGAATTGTCCGTGCCGGAACTGATCGAGGTGGAGGACTAGCGCGATTCGTGTCGGCTGATTATCGCCAGTTGTTGATGCGTCCACAACGGGAGCCGTATTGCGGCAAAAGGGCAGGCGCTTGTTCTGCACCAACTGAGACCAGTACCTCCTGGCTGGGTCGCTATTGCAGCAAATCAGGAGACATCACGGCGCGCAGGGCGACTTGCGCGTACCCGTCACGTACCCGCCGCCTGAACCACCATACGGTGCCCTTTCTGATGCTCCATGGCAGCTTTTTGCCTGTAAGCAAAACCGCAGCCGCTTCGCCAAGCGTGGGCTGATGTCCAACCAGCACCACTGCCCCTGTCGCATCCGGCCAACGCGCCGCTGCGAGCACTGTTTGCGCAGATGCTCCGGGCGCGATCGATTCCGTAACGACGAACTCGTGCGTCAACGCACTCGCGGTTTGCCGGGTGCGTTCGGCCGGGCTTGAGAGTACGTGAACTGATTCAGGCAGTCGAGGCCGCAACCAGGCTGCGATGTCACGCGCCTGCTTGTGGCCCTTGCGCGTCAATTCACGCTTGATATCGGGAAAGCCGTCGGCCGCTTCGGCATGACGCCAGAGGATAAGATCCATGGTTGCTACTCCGCTCAGGGGGCTCGCACGTTGAGCACATGCTCGCGCGTTCGTTCACTTTCCACAAGTACCAGGCGTCGCACTGTAGCCTGTCAGTGAAACGCGCTGCCGGCTGTTCGCAAGGCAGTCCTGCTTGCCAGTCCTCAGGACTTCGCGCTACCGGCCCGTGGTGAAAGCAAGTCAATCAGGGATAGCTGAGATGAAAACAGCTGTTTGCGATCAGCCGCTGTACGATGATATTTCCCGTCACTATCCATGTTCCAGGCTTGCGTGTTATCGGCCAGGCCGGCACGCAGCGATTCGTCGATTACCCGTTTCTTCAGAACAGGATCGAGGACCGGAAAGCAGACCTCGATTCGCCGGAAGAAGTTACGGTCCATCCAATCCGCACTGGCAAGGTAAACCGAATCGGTGCTGACGAAATGGAACACACGGTGGTGTTCCAGAAAGCGACCGATGATTGATCGCACATGGATATTCTCGGACACGCCCGGGATGCCCGGGCGCAAAGCGCACACTCCCCTGACGATGAGATCAACACGGACGCCGGCCTGGGAGGCGAAGTACAGCGCGGTGATGATTTCCGGCTCCAGCAGGGAATTCATCTTGGCAATCACGCCGGCAGGTTTGCCGGCACGTGCTGCTTCGACCTCGTGGCGGATTGCATCAAGTAGCCGGGCGTGCAAGGTGAACGGCGATTGCCACAGTTGCGTGAGCTTGCTCGCCTTCCCCAGACCAGTCAGCTGCATAAACACGTCATTGACGTCGGAGCAAATCTGTTTATTGCAGGTCAGCAGGCCGAAGTCGGTATAAAGCGCCGCCGTACGGGCGTGATAGTTCCCGGTCCCGAGATGCACGTAGCGCTTGAGCTCCGCGCCTTCCTTGCGAACCACCATGGCCATTTTGGCGTGTGTCTTATGGCCAACGACTCCGTACACTACGTGTGCGCCGACTTCCTCGAGTTCTTGCGCGAGATTGATGTTCGCCTGTTCATCAAAGCGCGCCAGCAGCTCCACCACGACGGTTACTTCCTTGCCGCCGCGTGCTGCATCGATCAATGCCCGCATCAACTCGGAATTGGTGCCGGTCCGGTAAACGGTTTGTTTGATGGCAACGACGAGCGGATCGACGGCCGCCTGGCGAATAAAGCTGATCACCGGCTTGAAAGACTCGTATGGATGGTGCAGCAGAATGTCGCTGTCGCGCATCGCCTTGAACACGTCGGAATCCACGTTCAAGGTCGGCGGCAACCCGGGAACGAAGGGCTTGAATTTGAGGTCGGGCCGGTCTACCAGATCCGGGATTTGCATCAGGCGTACCAGATTGACTGGTCCGTTGACCTGGTACAAATCGTCTGGCACAAGATTGAATTGTTGAAGGAGAAATTCTGAAATGTCGGCCGAGCACAAATCGGCGACCTCCAGCCGCACGGCGTCGCCGAAATTGCGTTGCGGCAACTCACCCTGCAATGCGGTGCGCAGGTTGGTCACTTCTTCCTCATCAACATACAGATCGGAATTGCGCGTGACGCGAAATTGATAGCAGCCCTCGATTTTCATCCCGGCGAACAACTCGCCGACATGCGCGTGAATCACCGATGACAGAAAGACGAAGGAGAAAGCGGAGTCGGCGATCTCGGCCGGCAGTTGTATTACACGTGGCAATACCCGCGGGGCCTGGACCAGCGCAATTCCGGAATTGCGACCGAAGGCATCCTTCCCGGACAGTTGTACTGCGAAGTTGAGGCTCTTGTTGAGAATACGGGGAAAAGGATGCGCGGGGTCCAGTCCGATCGGCGTCATTACCGGCATGATTTCGCGCATGAAATAGGACTTGATCCAGTCGCGCTGCGCGTCGCTCCAGACCCGCCTTCTGAGGAAATGGATATCCTCTCGCGCCAGCTGTGGCAACAGGTCATCATTCCACAGGCGGTATTGCCGTTCCACAAGCGCATGTGCGGTCGCTGCAATCTCCCGGAAAACGGCCGCTGGCGAGGTGCCGTCGGCACCGCTGACTTCAACGCCAAGATCTATTTGTGCCTTGAGGCTGGCCACGCGTATCTCGAAAAACTCATCGAGATTGCTCGATACGATGCACAGAAAACGCAAGCGTTCCAATAGGGGCGCGCTTGCATCCTCCGCCTGCGCCAGAACGCGCCGGTTGAATTCGAGTTGCGACAGCTCCCGGTTGAGGAACAGTTTCGGGTCGGCGACGGATTTTCGGCTCGACTTCGAGCCAGCCAGTACCGCTTTGCGGCGCCGGGCCCGGTCGCTCGAGCCGGAGCCGCTGCTGGTGCGCGATCCTGCTTTGTTGAACAGCATGGTGCTACCTGAAGCCGGGACCGCAACATTGTGCGCCCCGTCCGATTGAGACGATGAAAGTGCTCTAGCCTTTCGGCACGTAACCGCTGGCGGCATCAGCGCCAGCACCGAAGAAGTAATTCTCCGTCTGCTCCATCAGGTACTTACGCGCTGCCGGGTCCGCCAAACTGAGCCGGTTCTCATTGACCAGCATTTTTTGATGTTCCAGCCAGCCTTGCCACGCTTCTTGTGAAACATTCTCAAAGATGCGCTTGCCAAGCTCGCCGGGAAAAGGCGGGAATTGCAGTCCTTCGCCCTCTTTGTTCAGTTTTACGCAGCTAACTTTTCTACTCATAGCGGAATGTGCTGTATTGGTTCAGAAACATTACAAATTTGTGCCATCGTTATATTTGGGGGCGTAAACGCGCTGATTGGTTCATTATAAGCAGGAGGCGACCACGATCCCACTATGCCAGTATTTTCTGCATCACCCGGGATTTTCTCTGATAGTTGTACAGCGCCGCCTTGCGTGCTGGAAGAACCGAAACGGGTGCGTTTTCAAAACCGTGCTCAATGAACCAGTGTGTTGTTTTGGTCGTCATCACAAAGAGCCGTTTCAGCTTCTGTTTTTTAGCCCGCTTCTCGATCTCGCGCAGCATGATTTCACCCGCACCGGCGTTGCGGAAATGCGAATGCACCGCGAGGCATGCCAGTTCACCAGATCGCTGTTCAGGAAAGGCGTACAGCGCGGCACAGCCTACGATCACCCGATCATGTTCCAGAACGACAAAGCGGTCGATTTCGATCTCCAGCAGTTCGCGCGAACGCTTTACCAGTGCGCCTTCCGCTTCCAGCGGTTCGATCAGTTGAAGAATCCCTCCGACATCGTCTATCGTCGCCGGTCGCAACTGCTCCAGTGGATCCTGGCTGACCATGGTGCCGACGCCCTCGCGGGTGAACATTTCCAGAAGCACGCCGCCATCGACTTTGCGGTCGATCAAATGGACGCGGTCAACGCCTCCCCGGCATGCCGTGATTGCCACCGGTAAGTACTGGCCGGCATAGGCGCCGGCTTTTTTCCCTGACTTGAGCAGGGCCTGGGCGCCGGAAACGGTGAGCTCGTTTACCAGTTCCCCCTTGCGGGTTTTCACTCCTGTCTCGTCCGTAAGGATGATCAGTTTTTCTGCCTGCAAGGCGACAGCGCACTCAGCCGCGACGTCCTCAAGTATCAGGTTAAAGATCTCGCCAGTGGGCGAATACCCGAGCGGTGAAATCAGCACCAGCTCATTGTCGTCGAGCCGGCGGCGGATAGCGTCCGCTTCGATCTTGCGAACCTCCCCCGTATAGAGCATGTCGACTCCATCGACAACACCACGTGGTCGAGCTACCACGAAATTGCCGGAGGCAACACGGATTTCGCTACCGGCCATGGGAGAGTTGGGAAGGCCCATTGAGAGCAAAGCCTCTATTTCGACCCGCAGCCGACCGCTGGCTTGTTTGGCGCAGCCCAGCGCATCCTCATCCGTGATCCGCAGCCCGCCCTCGTAGCGCTGTTTGATGCCGCGCAGATCGAGTTCCCGCTCGATCTGGGGCCGGGAGCCATGGACCAGTACCAGTCTGACGCCGACACTCGCGAGCAGGTTGAGATCGTGCGTGAGCTCAACGAAATTGCCGTCCTCGACGACTTCGCCGCCAAATGCAATGACGAAGGTGCGGCCGCGAAAAGCATGAATATAAGGCGCAGCCGCCCGGAACCATTGTACGAAGGCAGATGAAGTGGTTGAGGTCATACGCTCTGCGTTTCTGGCTGGTTGGGCATGATATCCGGGAGTCACGCTAATTCGGTGCCAGCTTTACTTTGGTGCCATACGAATTGCGCCATCAAGGCGGATGACCTCGCCGTTGAGCATGACATTGGAGAATATCGATTCCACCAGCTGCGCGTATTCTGCTGGCCGGCCCAGACGCGACGGAAACGGCACCTGCTTGCCAAGCGAGTCCTGAACATCGGCGGGCATGCCTTTGAGCATGGCGGTTTCGAAAATGCCGGGTGCGATCGTCATAATACGAATCCCGCTGCGCGACAGATCCCGCGCGATCGGCAATGTCATCCCGACGACACCGCCCTTGGAGGCAGAGTAGGCCGCTTGTCCCACCTGGCCGTCGAATGCTGCCACTGAGGCAGTATTGATAATGACGCCGCGCTCGCCATCCGCGTTGGGCTCCTGTTTGGCCATAACGTCGGCGGCAAGCCGGATCATGTTGAACGTGCCGATCAGATTGATATTGATGACTTTGGCAAAGGTCTCAAGCCGGTGGGGTCCGTCACGGCCGACGGTCTTCTCGCCGATGGCGATTCCAGCGCAGTTCACCAGGCCATGGAGCCCCCCGAACTGCTTTGAGGCAGCTTCGATGGCGGACCGGGCGTGTTTTTCCGAGGACACGTCGCACTCGACGAAACAGGCCTGCTTGCCCAGTTTGGCCGCAAGAGCCTCTCCGGCATCGCGGCTCAGGTCAGCAATTACAACGTTGCCGCCTTTCGCTGCAAACATTTCGACCGTCGCGGCGCCAAGGCCGGACGCACCGCCCGTAACGACGAACGCATTGTTTCTGATTTCCATTGTCTGAAGGTCTTCCCATGTTGTTGGTTATTCAAGACGGCGAAGTATAGCGGACCGTCAGAAGTCGCCCCAGCGCAGCTGGATGGCTGCCAGCGCGGCGAGGGCCGCCGTCTCGGTTCGCAACACACGCGGCCCCATGCGTATCGATTGAAATCCTCGTCGCCCGGCCAGGTCAATCTCATCTTTGTCGAGGCCGCCTTCCGGTCCCGCAAGCAAAACGATACTGCGGACCGCTGCAGGCAACTCCTGCATCCCCATGCGCCCTTGCGGAGATAGCAGGATGCGCAACTCGTCTGCTTCAGGCTCGCGCGATAGCTGGCCGACCCAGTCGCTGAGGCGCAACGGTTCGGCGACATCAGCTAGTCGATTGCGCCCGCTCTGCTCACTGGCGGCTATCGCCAGCTTGCGCCAGTGTTCCGTCTTGCGCTCCGCCCGCCCCGGTGTCAATTTGATGACTGACCGTGTTGTGGCCAGAGGCTGGATCCGGGTGATTCCCAGTTCCACGGCCTTCTGTATGGTGAAGTCCATGCGTTCGCCGCTTGACATGCCCTGGGCGAGCAGCAAATCAATTGGGCTTTCTGCGCTGCGGTCGTCGAATGGGCCGGTTCTTGCTAACACAGTATTACGTTCGATTCGGCAGATGCTGGCTTGATACTCTCCGCCAAAACCGTCAAACAACACGATCGGGTCACCCACCTGGAGCCGCAACGCGCGCACGGCGTGGCGCGCTGTGTCGGCGGGCAAACCCACTTCTGCTCCACTGGCGAGCTTGTGGGGAATGAAGAATCGGGCTCCCGGCTTCACGCGGCGCTTTTGTATACTTTTGTTCATTGTTAAAATTCTGCCATGCAGCAATTAAACGGTCATGATGTCCTTGCGTGGTTCAGCGTGACCATCATGCTCCCGGCGTTCCCTGCCAAGGTTGATTGATTGTATGGGCACAGCAATTATTCCGTGTCCGAGAATTTTTCAGCTGCACCGCATCGAACCGACGGCGATTGAAGAAATCGACGAGTACCCGGCGAAGGCGCTGGCCTGCTGGCTGCGCCATGGCTATTTCCCGGGTGCACCGGCTACGGGGTCACCGGGTGTTAGCGAACTGCGACCCGGAACGGCAGTCCAAGTTTCTCCTGCAAAAAGTGTTTTGAGGTAAATGAAAGCGGCACTTAGCGAGTCAGCAAGCACACTTGAACGTCTCAGTGCGTTGGTTCGTCGCGTCGCCGCCGAAGAGGTCATGCCCCGCTACCTTAAGGTAGCCCACCATCGAAAAAGCGATGGCAGCCTTTTCACCGAGGCCGATCTGGCCGCCCAGGACCGTTTGACCCAGTTTCTGCCGACGATTGTCCCCGTTGCGGTCGTTGGCGAGGAGATGCCGCTGGAGGTGCAGCAGCAGCGTTGGTCGGCAGGTGAGAACGGTGTCTGGTGTGTTGACCCCATTGACGGGACTTCCAACTTTGTCAACGGGCTGCCGTATTTTGCGATCTCTGTCGCCTTGATGCGACAGGGACGCAGTGTTCTCGGCGTTGTTTATGATCCGGTGGCGGACGAGTTGTTCTGCGCCGAACGTGGTGCCGGGGCGTTCCTGAACGGCGAGCGCTTGCCGATCAAGGAGCGAGTGCCACAACTGAAGAACGCCATGGCCGAGGTGGATTTCAAGCGCCTGTCCGCGCCGCTGGCCCAGGCGCTTGCAGCATCACCGCCGTATTCCTCGCAACGAAATTTTGGCGCCAGCACACTTGAATGGTGCTATGTGGCAGCAGGCCGCTTTGACGTCTACCTGCATGGCGGCCAAAAGCTGTGGGACTACGCCGCCGGTTCTCTCATCCTCGAAGAGGCGGGTGGATTGATGTGCTCGCTCGATAATGATGATTTCTGGGCCGGGGAGGGCTGGAAGCGTTCGGTTCTTGCCGCCCGTACCCCCGAGCTTTTTGATTCCTGGGTGCAGTGGGTCCGCGCTCGAATGTAAGCTCCCGATCCTGTCTTCCTGAGAACTGCTGCATTGCATCACCTGTCTTGACCGGTTAATGCCGAGTCGGTATCGTGAACGGTTTTCCGCAACAATCTGCCGACTCAGGTGTAGCCATGGAAATGACAGAGGCCCAGACCACAGAATTGACCGGAGCCGAGATCGTCTCGCGCTGTCTCGCCGAAGAGGGGATCGAGTTCGTATTCGGTTACCCGGGTGGCGCGGTTCTGCCGATTTATGATGAGTTGTTCAAGCAGGAAAAGGTCAAGCACATCCTTGTCCGGCATGAGCAGGCCGCTGTCCACGCTGCCGATGCTTACTCGCGCTGCACCCAGAAGGTCGGTGTTGCCCTGGTGACATCCGGGCCCGGCGTGACCAATGCCATTACCGGTATTGCTACGGCGTATATGGACTCGATCCCCATGGTCGTGATTACGGGTCAGGTTCCAACGCATGCCATCGGTCAGGACGCGTTTCAGGAGGTCGATACCGTCGGTATTACCCGGCCCTGCGTCAAACACAACATTCTGGTCAAGAATGTGGCGGACATAGCGCCATCGATCAAGAAGGCTTTTTACCTTGCGGCAACCGGGCGTCCGGGACCGGTTGTGGTCGACATTCCCAAGGATGTGACGCTCGAGAAGGCTAATTATTTCTATCCGAAATCTGTGTCACTGCGTTCCTACAACTTGGTGACCAAGGGCCACAACGGACAGATCAAAAAAGCGATTCAGCTCCTGATGAATGCCAAGCGCCCGGTTATCTACAGCGGTGGCGGCATCGTGCTTGGCAACGCAGCGGCGGAGTTGACGCAGATGGTGCGCAAACTGGGGTTTCCCTGCACCAACACACTGATGGGTCTTGGCGGTTATCCGGCGACGGATCCCCAGTTCCTGGGCATGCTGGGGATGCACGGTACCTATGAGGCAAACATGGCGATGCAGAACTGCGACGTTCTGATCGCAATCGGGGCGCGCTTTGATGACCGCGTGATCGGTAATCCGAAGCACTTCGCCCAGGAAAGCCGCAAGATTATTCATATTGACATTGATCCTTCATCGATATCCAAGCGGGTGCGGGTTGATGTGCCCATCGTCGGTGATGTGAAAGAAGTCCTCGCCGAACTGAATCGTCAGCTTGAGGAGGCGTCGGACAAAGTCGATGCCGACGGGCTCAAGCAGTGGTGGGAACAGATCGACACCTGGCGGACGCGTGATTGCCTTAAATATGACCGCGCCAGTGAAATCATCAAGCCGCAGATGGTGGTGGAAAAGCTCTACGAGCTGAGCATCGGCAAGGACGTTTATGTGACATCGGACGTCGGGCAGCACCAGATGTGGGCCGCGCAGTTCTACAAATTCGACCAGCCGCGCCGTTGGCTCAACTCAGGTGGTCTGGGAACGATGGGCGTGGGCCTGCCTTACGCGATTGGCGCACAGTTCGCCCACCCTGAAGCAACGATCGTCTGCGTGACCGGTGAGGCGAGCATCCAGATGTGCATCCAGGAGCTGTCTACCGCCAAGCAGTACCGGCTGCCGTTGAAGATCGTCAACCTCAATAACCGCTACATGGGTATGGTCAGGCAGTGGCAGGAGTTCTTCCACGGCAATCGCTACGCCGAGTCCTATATGGATGCTCTGCCCGACTTTGTGAAGCTCGCGGAGTCCTACGGCCACGTCGGGATGCAAATCCACAAACCAGGTGACATCGAGGGGGCGCTGAAAGACGCGTTTGCCCGCAAGGACGATCTGGTGTTCATGGACTTCATCACCGACCAGACCGAGAACGTCTTTCCCATGGTTCCGGGCGGCAAGGGTTTGTCTGAAATGATCCTGGTGTGATGATCGCGCCGGGCTTACAACACGAATAAAAGACTTAAGACATGCGCCATATTATTTCCCTGCTTCTGGAAAATGAAGCAGGCGCCCTTTCTCGCGTAGCCGGACTTTTCTCCGCGAGGGGCTACAACATCGAGTCGCTGACCGTCGCCCCGACTGAAGATCCGTCGTTGTCGAGAATGACGATTGTGACCAGCGGCTCCGATGATGTCATCGAGCAAATCAACAAGCAGCTGAACAAGCTGATTGATGTAGTAAAAGTCGTCGATTTATCGGAGGGGATGCATATCGAGCGCGAGCTCATGCTGGTAAAGGTGCGGGCAACCGGCAAGGATCGCGAGGAAATGAAACGCATCTCTGACATATTCCGCGGCCGCATTCTCGACGTTACCGACAAGACCTACACAATAGAGCTGACCGGAACCGGCGCGAAGCTCGATGCTTTTATCGAGGCATTGGAGAAGGGCGCCATACTTGAGACAGTACGCACGGGTGCTTCCGGCGTCGGGCGAGGCGATCGCATTCTGAAAGTGCAGTAATCCAGTCGCAGAAGCCTCCGTCGCATCGATTCTGGCGGAGCGCCTCGCGCGAGGAAAAACAATCAAGAGGGGATCATGAAGGTCTACTACGACAAGGACGCAAATCTGCGTCTGATCAAAGGAAAGAAAGTCACCATTCTTGGCTACGGCTCGCAAGGCCATGCCCATGCGCTCAATCTGAAGGATTCGGGTGTCAAGGTTACGGTCGGTGTGCGCAAGGGTGGTTCCTCATGGAACAAGGCGAAGAAAGCCGGCTTTGAAGTAAAGGAAATGGGTGCTGCGGTGAAGAGTGCCGATTTCGTCATGATGCTGCTGCCCGACGAGCACATTGCCGATGTCTATCGTGACGACGTCGAACCGAATATCAAGAAGGGTGCGACGGTCGGGTTCGCGCATGGTTTCAATATTCATTTCGGACAGGTTGTTCCGCGTTCTGATCTCGATGCCGTCATGGTGGCGCCGAAGGCGCCGGGACATACAGTGCGAGCCACGTATGCCCAAGGCGGGGGCGTTCCCTGCCTGATCGCGGTTCACCAGAACCCGACCAAGAAGGCGCGTGATGTTGCGCTGTCTTACGCCTCGGCGATCGGTGGCGGCAAGGCCGGCATTATCGAAACCAATTTCCGTGAAGAGACCGAGACCGATCTGTTTGGCGAGCAGGTTGTGCTTTGCGGGGGGACGTCCGCGCTGATCCAGGCCGGATTCGAGGTGCTGGTTGAAGCCGGCTACGCGCCCGAAATGGCGTATTTCGAATGTCTGCACGAGCTCAAACTCATCGTTGATCTGATCTACGAGGGGGGCATAGCGAACATGCGTTACTCCATCTCGAACAATGCCGAGTACGGTGACATCAGTCGCGGCCCGCGCATTATCAATGAAGAGAGCAAGAACGAGATGCGTCGAATCCTCAAGGAAATCCAGACCGGGGTCTATGCCCAGGAGTTTCTGCTGGAGAATAAAACTGGCGCAACCAAACTCACAGCGATGCGCCGCATCGCTGGCGAACATCAGATCGAAGTCGTGGGAGAACGCCTGCGCTCGATGATGCCGTGGATCAAGGCCAGCCGCCTCGTTGATAAAACCAAGAACTAGTCAGTAAGCAGTCACTGCGGGGTGTTGTCCCGCCAAGTCTCACAACAAAGCCACCCTGACTGTGTCACCAGACATGCACTCACGCTATCCCCATCCGATTATCGCCAGAGAAGGTTGGCCTTTTCTGGCGATCGCGGTGGTGGTTGCGGCGTGTGTGAACTGGCTCGCTGGCTGGTGGTCTTTGCCATTCTGGCTGGCAGCACTCTTTGTTTTGCAGTTCTTCAGGGACCCGGCGCGCAACGTGCCGGACGATCCTGCCCTTGTATGCTCGCCGGCTGACGGGCGCATTGTCGTTGTTGAAAAAGCGCAGGATCCGTACAACCGGCGTGATGCGTTGAAGATCAGTGTGTTTATGAACGTATTCAACGTGCATTCCAACCGGGCACCCGTCGATGGCGAAGTGATCGATGTTAACTACCACGCCGGTGGTTTTTTCAATGCTGCGCTTGACAAGGCATCGCTGGAGAATGAGCGCAATGCGCTCACGATTCGCATGAAGGACGGCCGCGAATTGACCTGCGTGCAAGTGGCGGGATTGGTGGCGCGGCGCATTCTTTGCTACGTTGAACGGGGAGACCAGCTGAACAAGGGCCAGCGCTTCGGCTTCATTCGGTTCGGGTCGCGCGTCGACCTTTATCTCTCCCCGGCGTCCCGGCCCCGGGTGTCAGTCGGCGACAAAGTGTATGCTGGTGAAACCGTTCTGGCCGAACTGGAGATCCAATCTAGCGAGCAATGAAGTATCCCGACTCCCAGCCGAAGTGGCAGATGCGAAGCGCTTTTCGACGCCAGGGCATTTACTGGTTGCCCAACGCCATTACAACTTGCGGCCTGTTTGCAGGGTTCTACGCCATTGTGCAGGCGATGAACCTGCGATTTGAACTCGCCGCTATGGGTATTTTTGCAGCAATGGTATTTGACGGGCTGGACGGTCGTGTCGCCAGACTGACGAGGACGCAGTCGGCGTTTGGCGCAGAATACGACTCGCTCGCGGACATGGTGGCTTTCGGTGCTGCTCCGGCCCTTGTCTTGTACGAGTGGGAACTCAAGGGAATGGGCAAGCTTGGCTGGCTGGCAGCATTTGTTTTCTGTGCCTGCGCCGCGTTGAGGCTGGCTCGTTTCAATACCAATATGGGGCATGTCGATAAACGTTTTTTTCAGGGGTTGCCAAGTCCCGCTGCAGCCGGATTGGTCGCAGGTTTCGTCTGGGCGATGGAGGCGTACGAAATCCGGGGACTGCCCTGGCTGGCCTGGATGTTGGCCCTGATCGCCGGTTTTACCATGGTCAGTAACATCCCGTATTACAGCGGCAAGGAAATCAACCTGCGTAAAGCCGTGCCGTTCAGGGTGGTTGTCCTCATCGCATTCTCGGTCGTAATCGTGGTGCAGGCGGCGGATAATCTTCCGGAATTACTGTTCGCTGTCTTTCTGCTCTATACGCTCTCGGGTTACGCAATATGGGTATCGAGACGCTCGAAACGGCGTGAAAAGACACCTGTGCCTCCTCGCAAGGAGCCAGGAAGCAGCTAGGTCGCCTGCATCAGGGGCTTGCGGTCGGGGTCAAATACCCATATATTTGATCGCTATGAGTCAGCAACAGCACGGCCAAACGACCCCTCTTCTTCTTGCCAGCCTCCCGCTGCAAGGCCTGCTACTGCGCCGCGGGCGCTAACTACTCTTTCAATCCCCAACAGTTTGCGGGTTCGCTGAAAAAACCCGAGCATCCAAAGACACCCGAGTTGCGCC
>Ga0307378_10007056_pt1 | contig 15178 bp, 20 predicted proteins | sample UN1MG_FD_202238 | JGI IMG/M metagenome (GOLD analysis project Ga0307378, IMG submission 202238) | Soil microbial communities from Risofladan, Vaasa, Finland - UN-1 | ecosystem: Environmental > Terrestrial > Soil > Coastal area > Acid sulfate soil | place: Finland: Risofladan, Vaasa | collected...
GGGGGGAGGGTCCGTTTGGATTCCGTGACCCAGGGGAGCCTAGCTCCAGCGTTATCATCGCGGCGGTCCCCCACGAGGAGTGGGCCCGAGTGCGTGCTCTGAGTCTGGCCGAGGCTATCGAGCGGTTACCCCAGGCCACCGACCAGTGCATCGCACGGACCAACCGCTCGCCTCACTGGCAGGAGGTTGCCGGCCTCCCCTACGGGAGTCAGCGAGATCATGTTTGCGACGGGGGTTCCCTGGAACAGATCCCCGGGCTGGAGGGCGAGTAGCATGTTCACCCCAACCTACCTGGAGTGGCTGGACCGCACGGAGCACCACCCGAATGGCTGGCCCACCTTCGTCCCACCCGAGGCGCAGGAGTGGGCAATAGAGCGCGTCTCCGAGATTCTGAAGAACGCCTCCGGCCCTCTCCCGCTGCACCAGATCAACCATTGGCTTTTCAACGGGGTGCCAAGCGGGACCCCTGAGTGCTTCCAGCGGCTCGCCTCGTGGGACGCGCAGTTCGGCTGCACCTACCGGGCGCTGACCGCAGCCAAGGCCGACAACTTTTGGAGCACGGGGTCGGGCAAGTGGTGAGCGCCGCACAGCTTCGCCTCAACCTGCCCGGCGCGGACGTGGTGGATCGAAGCGGATCGCTCCTGGCCAACGTGCTGGCGATCCTTTTCGACCGCAGGCGGGCCAACGGCCGCACGATGCGCGACGGCGTGACAATGAGCGGATTTCCGACCATCGACGGCAGCCGCATCATGTTCCGCCAGCGCGGCGGCGACGGCATGTGGAGGATGGTCGTCGCTCAACTCGACGGCAACCTCGACTACGTGAGCCCCTGGCAGGGATCCGACCCCCACCCACGCATCGCCCTGCCAGAACCAGAGCCGCTGCTGCCCATGGACGTTCTAATCAGCCGACCCGAAAGACGCGCGATTCAATGACGACCCAAATAGCCAAGTACAAAAAACCTGGACACCTGATTCAGCCAGAGCGCCCCGAAGGTCTCCAGGCTGTATTCGACCGCGTTGTGGCCGCGTCTCGTGCGCAGCCCGTCCAGTCGCTGAATGACAACGCCGAGTGTTGCTATCGTGGCGACGGCGATCTCCGCTGCTTCGTGGGGCACATGATCCCCGACAAGGACTACCGTGCGGAAATGGAGGGGCGCCCGGCGACCAAGGTGTTAGGCCCCCTGGGATTCAACGACGACGAGATCGATCTGCTCGACGCGCTCCAGGAGATCCACGACGGCCATGCCCCCAAGCAGTGGGAGGCGCAGTTCGCTGAGACCGCCAGTGAGTATGGTCTCGTCTACACCCCTCCAAAAGGGGCTTATTGACCCGTGGTAGCCTCCCTTCCCATGCAGCTACTATTTTCACTGCTGGTGTCGTCCACGTCTCTCACGCACCCGGGGTGTGTGGAGCCCGAGGTGTGGCTGGACAAATCACTCTCAACCGTCGAGCGCGGGTGGGCCACCAAGGCTGAGAAGGCCGAGACGCGCGCCCGGATGAAGCGGACGTGGAAGGCAATGGGGTTGGACTCGACTGCCCGCACGGTGCTGGACGAGATCGTCGTTCGGGAGTCGTTCGCGGGTGACCCCTGTGCGGTGCATGTCCTGGGGCTCAACGAGTACGGACTTGGCCCTGCGGGCCTGTTTGTGCGCTTCCAGCTCCCCAAGTGGAACGCCGATGCTCCACAGTGGGTACTCCAGATCCCCGAGGTATCCGCGGTGGTGATGGCCCGGATTCTCCGGCGATCACTCAGCTACCCGGCCAGCCGCACAGCGAAGGCTCGGACGTGGCTTCGATTCGGCCAGGTGTTCAGCGGGCGGGTCCGCGCCGAGCGGCAGGACTATTCCAAGGACTCCGCGTGGTGCAGCCGTCTCAAGGGCCGAGGTATCGAGTGCAAGGATCCCGTCACCAAGGTTGGCGACAAGCTGGGGATCGGTCCGACCGAGGGGCAGATCGCTTTCGTTGTCCAACTTCAGGAGAAGATCTCCCAGTAGACACCCCGCGGGATCCGTGACACCGTTCGCGGACATAGACGGGTCCGCCCGTCGCCAAGGCCGCGTAGGATTCGTCCGACGTAGACCTGTTCCACCCAGGGGCGCTTCGGCGCTCCTGGGTTTTTTTTGATGCAGGGGTATTGACGGTTCGCCAGCGTCCATGTCAAAAGTCCGGGACGTGTCCGAGACAAGTTTTACCAAGCTGTTCTCCTCGATCACCAACTCGACCATCTGGGCCGAAGATGACCAGACCCGCCTGGTGTGGATCACGATGCTCGCGCTCGCCGACCAAAACGGCTACGTCGGCGCCAGCCTCCCCGGACTCGCGCACCAGGCGCGTGTGAGCATCGAGGCCGCCACGAAGGCCATCGAAAAGTTCCTCGCTCCCGACACCTACTCGCGCTCGCCCGAGTTTGAGGGCCGGCGGATCGAACCGGCCGATAGGGGGTGGACGCTGTTGAATTACCAGCGTTTCCGGGAAATGCGGGACGAGGAAGTTCGCAAAGAATACGAGCGAAAACGGAAGGCTTCACAGCGAAAACGGGCCCGCGAGCAGCAGCTCCTGGAGACCGGCCAAATCGGTCCGGGACAGTCCGCGAAAGTCCGGGACAGTCCCCCAGTGTCCCCCGCTGTCCCGCCTTGTCTGCCGGTGTCTGCCCAAGCAGAAGCAGAAGCAGAAGCAGAAGCAGAAGAAATTAACAACAGGGTGCCTAGCGGCACCCGCGCGGTTCCGCCGGTTGGGGACGGGAAACCCAAAGCTGCGGACCAGCGTCGTCGCAGAGCGCGCGAGGTCCACGCGGCGTACGAAGCCTACCGGGTCGAGCAGCTTCACGGCGCTCGCGGCAAGGCCGGTGGGTTCTCCGATGCGGTCCATCGCCGCATGGTGGCGCTGCTGCGTCACGTCGAGCAGTCCGAGCAGTGCGATGAATCTACCGCTTGGGACCGGATCCTGGAGTACGGCCGCGCCGCGGTGGACGAGGCCGCGCGCGCGGTTGCCGGAGGTGGCGAGAAGGCCGCACTGCTGGTCAAGTGGCGCCGGGGCGCCGAAGCCTGGCGCCCGACCCGGTACGACGCGGTGGTGGGTGAGCAGGAGGCGCGCGAGGTCACTGCGCCAACCCGCCGGTCGGCCGGCGATTCCTGGGAGGTCTGAGCCATGGCGCGTGAAAACCCCGAGGATCTGGAATACGAGTTGAAGGCCGAGCGCAACGAGCAGCTCACACGGATCGCTGACGCCCTGGAAGCGATCTGGCACCACCTGTCGCGCGGGCACATCCCCCCGAAAGCCTACGTCGCTCACCAAAAGCGCAAGGCGAAGGGCAGCGGCTGAAATGGCCTGGAACACACACGAGTGGAAAGGGGTGTGGTGGGGCTACGTCTGGGATCAAGGCGCCTGCTCAGGCGGAACCTGCCCGGATGCCGCCATGCGGTACGAGAGATTTGAAACCCAGGTGGAGGCAGAATCCTGGTGCCGGAAGAATGAGCGTCCGGTGGTTGTGCGCTACCGGGCGGAGCAAGCCTGGATGGCGAACGCCCCGTGCTCCCGACCGGAGTGGCTACCGCACTTCCGCGTTTTTATGGCCGACGAAGCCATACTGAACGCCGAGACGGACGATCAGGACGAGCTGATCGCATTGTGGACCAGGCTCGCCGGGACAAGTTTTTGAATGGCTGTAAAAAAACAAGGGCAGATTGAGAACGAAAAGATCGTCGTCGCTCACTACCTGCTCCACCGCACTTCACACATCAGCGATTCCATGGTCGGCCCCGACCACTTCCACCACGGCAAGCACGGGCTGTGGTGGGCAGCGGCGCTCGCCGCTTCAGGAGCGTGGCAGCCAGGCGACCTGGGGATGGGGCCGGACGAGGTGGCGCTGTACTACGCCGCGCGCAGCGACAAGAAGCGCGTGCTGGAGTGTGAGCGCCGCATGGTGCGGGACTGGCAGGTGTCCTACGCGGGGCGCGAGTTGGGTGTGCTGGCGGAGCGGATCCGTTCGGGCGACCTGAACACCCCCGATCAGACGCTCGCTGAGATCGAGTCGGTTCTGGATCAAGCCCGGTCGGGCGGCGTACTGTCCTGGTATCGGGACGATGAAGTCACGATGGAGACGATGCGGGAGTGGTTCGACGGGATGCGCGACCAAGGGCGCTCGCACCTGATCACCACCGGCATCGAAACGCTCGACAAGCAGTACGGCGGATTCCGCCGAGGCAAAATGTATCTGGTGTGCGCGGTCACGTCGCACCACAAGACCACGTTTGCGCGCCAGGCCGTTCACTCCGCGACCAAGTTGGGTCACGATGGGCTGTTTTGGACGATGGAGGACGACCGGCACGACATGAACGCGCGCACGTTGGCCGCGTCAATCCGCCAGGCCGACACGCGGACGTTCACCACCTACCAAAAGCCGCAAGGGATCACCGCTGACGATTTTCAGCGGCTGATTCACGGGGTGGAGGGGCATATGGCCGATCCTGCGGCCAAGCGAATGTTCTACATGGACGAAGCGATGCCCCGGCTGAGCCGCGTGACCGCTGCCCTGAGTGCCGCGGCGGCTCGCGGCATCGACGTGGTGGCCCTCGACTTCATGCAACTGATCCAGAACGACGATCCGAGGGAGCGGTTGAACGAGGCGGTGCACTGGTTCCAGGTCAGCAACACACTGGCCGCCGCCGCGAAGCGCCTGAACATCGCGCTGATCGTCACGGTGCAGCCAACGCAGGAGGCGACCAACCGCCACGAGCGCCACCAGGAGCGGCTGACCCTCGGCGACATGCGTGGTGGATCTGCTATCGCTCAATCCGCCTACGGTGTGATTTTGCTCAACAAGGTGTGGGAGGAAGATTCAAAGCCGCCCAAGCGGGACAAGCGATTCATCGACCTTGTGGTGGCCAAGTGGAAGGGGAACGTGACCCAGGGCTACCGATTGAAGGTCTACCCGGCCAAGGACACCATCGAGGGCTGACGCAGCCGGCGCGCCGGCATCCCAGGAGCCCCCAGTCCAGGACGGCTCAGCGTGGCTCCTGCTTCGCCTGGGACCCCTGCCTTCGACACTGAACACCACGCCAGTGTCGAAGGGGCTGGTAGGCTTCCGGTCTCCTTCAGGGGCCGAGGTGGCTCTTGCTCCCCGACCGGGTGGCCATCCGGTCGGGGGGAGTTTCGCTACGCCTCGCCCTCGTCGTCGTCGTCGTCAGGGATGTTGGCGTCGATCACGTCCAGCAGCTTCATCACCATTTCGCGCTGCTCCTCGTCCAGGATCCGGTTCAGCTTGAGGTACTTCGCTGGCCGCAGGCCGTCCTTGAACGCAAGGATTCCCTCGGACGTTGCTTCATCGTTCTCCTGGCTGACCGCATCGCGGAGCAGCTTCATTTCCACCTTGGTCATCACCTCACTCAAGGCCAGCCACTGTTCGGACAGAATCGAATCGCGGAAGGCGTGGGCGAATAGGGTGAGCGGATCTTCGATTGTGGTGGGATTCTGCATTTCAGGTTCCTCGGGCTGAGTGGTCTCAGGGGTGGGTTGTGGTTTCGGCGGCGGCACTTGGCCCTCGCTGTCAGTGTTTTCGCCTTCGCTCTCGTCCGGGTCAACTTCCTCTTCCTCCGGTGCGCCGGTTTTTCGTCGCATGTAATTGCCGAGCTGGTCCATCGCCTTCGGCAAGGCCAGCGCCACGATATCCAGGAGGGCTTTATCCCGCTCAGACTTACGCTCAATCTCCGCTGCGCCCCGTTCGACCTCCGCGATGGCCTGGACGGCATTGGCCTGCATGGCAAGCCCCTCGTGATACTTAGTCACGAGCGTTTCGATAGTTTGGAGCAACGGGGCGGTTTGGCCGGCCTGCGTTTGAGCCTGGCTCAGCATCTGGCTGTTCAGATTCTCAATATGCGTCGTCTGGACGTTGATCAGCGCAATCGCACGGTCAAATGCGACGGCCAAAACCTCCTGCTGCTCGATCCCTTCCAGCGATGGCTCCACCTCGTCGGAGTCGTCGGACATTTTGAAGGCGAATGTCTTGCGCTGAATCTTTCCGCCGCGCACTTTGATGTGATATTTCGCGCGGTAGTGCTGTACGCCGCCGTCCTCGTCATGGTTGGACTGCGCCATCATCACGATCATCGCGGACACATGCTCCGCTGCGGCGTCCCCATCGGTGTTCGCCTCCGGTTCAACTTTGAATCCGTTGACTTTTTTCCACGAGTTGGCGCCGCGCTTGCGCTCAACATCGACGCGGGTGAGCGATGGCAGGTACTTCAACGAGCGGTCCAGCAGCTTGTCGGGGACGATTGGATCGCTGTCGATGGGGTCAAATAGCTCGTCGGGATGTAGCATTGGGCGCAACTACACATCAGCGCAACGAGTTGCGCAAGAGTGATTTCAACCACTTAGACGTTCGTGGCGTCCGTTGCCGGCATGGCGCTTGCAAAGTCCCGCAACTTTCAGGCAGCGTTGTCCAGCAACGTCACCGCCGCCGAACCTTGGCGAGCACGAACAACCACTGCCGCCAACGATGCGGCTCTTTCACACAGGACAAATCGAAATGGCAGCAGCAGATACCACCGAGCTTCGGCGTTTGGACAAGGACACTCTCGTGGAGGGTTTTCAGCGCATGGCAGGACGTGCGCGCCGCTACAAGGAGAAGGCCAAGGTCGCCGCTGAGAACGCCATGGAAATCGCAATGGCTGGCGGTACGGCCTTTGGCGTGGGCTACTACATGGGAACCATTGAGAAGGACGGCGGAGCCGACGAAGATCTCCAGTGGTTCGGCATGGACATCGACCTTGTGGTCGGTCTCGGCCTCGCTGGCGTTGGCCTTACTGGCATGGCTGGTAAGAAAATGAGCGGTGCTGCTCGTGCAGCCGGCATGGGTGCCCTGTCCCTTTGGGCTGGCAACTACGGCCGCCAGATGGCGCTCACCGCCGAGTAGTTTCCGACAGCGCATCCCACTGGGATCGCTTCGGATCGGTCGAGTCTCCCGACGAGAGCCGGCACTGGGCAGCGCATGACGCACGCCCACCCGGTCGTGGTAGCGGAGGCACCAAACAGCAACCCGCTGCGCAGCGATTCAGCCGCGTAAGCAACCAAGGCAATCATGTCCGCGAATCTCGACAGCTACCTCAAGGCGCTCTCCAAGGCGCCCAAGCGCAACCAAGAAGCCCAAGGCTTTGCCGATCTGATGATCGGTAACCGTCGTGGCGGTGGTCGCCGCAGTTACCCCGTTGGGGTAGGCGGCAATGGCGACGGAGCCTGCGCTCCGCCGTGCCCTCCCTCCTGGCAGACCTCGGCCCCCATCGGCGCTCCGGTGTCTGGCCCCTGCCCCGAGGAATTCCTGTGCGACTGCGACCTGATCGGGGCCAATACCCTCGGTGAGGTGCCCATCGCGTCCGGTGGAGTGCGGACCCTGACCGTGACCAACTTCGACGCCGTGGCGTTGCAGGCGGTTGCGATCTGGATCACCGCGTTCCAGGCGGACGGCGATGTCGCCAGTGCCCTGATCGCCAACCCGGTGATCGAACTGCCCGTGGTCGTGCCGAACGTCCGCGTCGGCAACAACGGTCAGCTCCGAACTTCGGGCCTGACCAACGCTCTGAACAGCGCAGCCTTCGCGGCGACCCGCGAGCCGGTGTGTGTTGACTGGGCGCCGTTCCGTTCGCAGAACGGGCAGGAGCTGGAGATCGACCTCCAGAACATCGTGGCCGGGGTCGCCCCCATCCATGTGTTCGTCGTTCTCTGGTGCAACATCCTCTCCTAGTGAGAGGGACCCGGCACGCCCCGCAGTGGGGCGTGCCACCACGTTTTTTCCCACCCCACACCCCGCAGGAGCGACATGGCCTTTGACGGACCACAGCCATCCAGCCCAGGAGCCTTCGCGGGGCAGTGTATTCCGCCGCCCAACAGCATGGTGCGGCGCACCCTGTGCCGGTGGGGCATAGATCCAATCGGGCCGAATCCCACTCCGATGGAGTCGCCGGCCGCAATCAACTCCAACCAGGCCAACCGCCTGCGCGGTCCCAGTGCGAGCGAGAACGCTCCGTGCTGGTGGACGGTGGAGGTGAACGCCCAGGAGATCCAAAGGGCCACCGACCAGCCCGAGATCATCCGGCCGCTGACCGTGGACACGATCAAGAGCAACGGCGGCCCGTGCAGCAAGCTGTGGGCGATGGTCGGCTGGCACCGCGAGGGCATCGGCAGCCGCGCAGTGTTCGACATTAGCGCCGGGATGCGCATTTCCGTCAACGCCTGCTCTGTCCAGCTCGACATCATCACACCGCCCGACTGCATCACTGACGTGCGAGGCCCCGCGCTGGAGTCCACCGCCGAGTTGCTTGGACCCGGGCTGTTCCTGGACACGCTGATTCGCGCGTCCATCATCTGCACCTGCGCGCCGATCAAGGGGCCGGCCCTGCTCACGCAGCACATTCGTCCGGTCGGCGACGAGGAGTTTGTCCCGTGCCCGCCCGGCGTGATCGAGGCCGAGTTGTACGGTCCGGGATCGGTCGCGCCGATCCTGGGCAACTGGATGGAGAATCCACCGAGCACCTTCACCCCGGTCGCCACCGGAAACGTCGGCGACATCGCCAACCTCACCATCGCAGGTGGTCGCAGCGGGTTTGTGCCGCGGCCCGGCAATTCAACCGGCATCCGAGTCACCGCGCCGACCACCATCGTGTGGAAGCTGGAGTTTTGAATCTGTGTTTGGCACAGACATGCAACTCAGGTTCCGCTTTCGCTCGCTAGACCCCGAGTCCACCGGACGAATGTTGGAGGCCATGCTGGAGGGCCTGGTTCAGCACAATCTGGTGTGGATGCAGAAGAACCCGAACGCGCCGTGCTGCCTCACGCACGCAGGCGTCGATTACGTCGATCCGATGATGTGTCGGGAGGAAGATTTCTGCCAGGTCATCCTGGCGGCCGACCGGCTGCTTGAGGGCCAGAGAGGGACGTGTGCCGACATGAGCGCGTATGTAGCCGCGTGGGTGCGAGTCCACTTGAATCTGCCCGCCTACGTGAAGATCGAGCAGCAGTACGACCACTACAACCGGCCGATCCCTCACGCCTACCACGCCTTCGTGGTGGTGAACGGGACGCGCTATGACCCGAGTGAAGAAGTGAAGGCCGGCGTCTGCCGGTGCCCGGAGGCAGCATGAGAGGCGCAGCTCTACTCGCAGTCGGACTCCTTGCCGCGCTCGCCATGGGCAAGCGCAAGCCGGCGACCTCCCAGACCGCCACCGGATCCAGCGGCGGCGGCGGCTCCACCGGGGGACCCGGCGGCGGTTCCCAGGGCGGCGGCTCCACCACCGGACTCCCGCTATCTCTGCCTGGCACGCCCCGCGGCGGGACGTTCTATCAGGTGACAAGCGGCGACCTGGACTACGACGACCGACTCAAGCAGATTGCCTACGACATGCTCGGCGACTCAGCGTCCCCGGCCAACGTGGAGACGCTCGCCGCGTGCATCGCCAACTCCGACTGGAACAGCCACTACTACGGCGACGACGCTGACGCGGCGTTTGACACGCAGAACCCCAACGCACTGAACGCCCTGAAGAACGGCAACTGGCCGATGCTCGTCACGGCCGACGGGCCGACCATGCCGCCTTCGCAGCGGGTGAGCTACGGGACGCTGTGGCTGCCGCGAATCGTTGGCTCCGTCGGCAATATCGCGTTCGCCGGACCTTCGCCGGGCGCGCCCGCGCCGATCTCCTGCGCCGATCTCAACCCACCCCAGGCCCTGCTCAACAGTCTGTCGGGCGCAACGCCTGACTGGGCGAAGCAGAAGGGACCCCAAGCATGAATCCCCTATTCTTCCTCGCACCCATGGTGCTGCTACGCGGCCGGACCAAGAAGAAGGGCAAGAAGCCTCGTGCCGCCGCGCCCGCTGTCCCGCCGCGCGCCCGCCGTGCGGCCAGCCGCTCCGTTGCTGCCAAGCCGCGCAAGCGGAACGGGAAGCTGCGCACTGTGTGGACCGCGTTCCCCTGGCAGCCGGATCGGGTGACCGAGGTCGCGCGCCAGCTCGTGGGCAAGGGGGTCACCGACCCCGACAACCTCACCGTCGCGGTCGCCAAGACGGTCTACCCGATCCATCCCGTGAGCGGAGCGGAATTCACTTGGCCGCCCATCGCCGAGGATGGCGTGGAGGATGTGGGCGCGCGCATGATCTGGGACCGGCTTCGGCTCCGAGTCAACACGATGCTGGCCGCCGACGAGGAGCGGCGCGCCGACGAGGCGACCGCCCACGCCGAGCAGGCGCAGGCTGCTCCCACCCCCGAGCCCGAGGACGATCCAGAGACCGAGGGGCAAGACGAGGACGAGGACGAGGGCGACGAGGGCTCCGAGTCCGAGAAAGAGCCCGAGCCCGCCTCTCCCCGGATCGGTCGCGCTTCGCCTGTTCCGTTCCCCAAGGCGGCGCAGCCGGCCACTGGGCGCTCCCGCCTGACGCTCAATCGGCGGCGGACCATGCGGCGGCGACCGGACCCCTACGGCTACCACCCCGAGGACAACGCGCTGCGAGGCGGCGTGTTCCACACCGTCCAGCCGGCAGAAACCGTCACGGCGGTCGCGTCCGGCGTCCTTCAGTCCTACGGCATCGCCGAGCCCACCGGGGCGCAGGTCGCCCGGTATGTCTCCCTGGTGATCAGCGCGCCATACAACGACTCGCTCAAGAGCGTCTGGGATGACGAGCACGACCTTCCTGGGGCTCCCCCGTTCCCTTGGGGCGCCGAGCGTCCGACAATTTGGCTTCCACGGCTCAACGAGGCGCAGGTTGCCACGGGAATCGTCACCACCCTGGGCGCGGACTGGGACGACGGCAGCAACGGCCTGAACCCGCCGCCCCGCATGAAAGCGCGCGAGGACTAATGCCCGGACCTAACGACCAGCTCCTACTCGACCCAGGCACGTTCTCCCGCTACCGGGAAATGTACCGGCGCATCGTGGCTAATTACGAGGGCGCCGAGGCGGGCGTCCGCGATGCGCAGGCGTCCATCTACCACTCAGAGCAGCTCGTCGCGCAGTCTGACGCCACGCCGGAGATCCGGGCGAAGGCGGAGGTGCTCCTGAGTCAAGCGCGAACGCTGCTGGCCGAGGCACAAGCGTTCTCCGACCAGGCAGCGCAGCTTCGGATCCGAACCCTGGCGCAGGTCGTCGCCATCATGGGCGACAATCTGAACCAGATCAAGAAGTGGCGCGCCAAGGTCACTCTCGGCGAAATCGGCTTTGCCCCTGGATTCGACTCCGACCTGGCCGGACTGGAGCAGCGTTACCTCGCCGTGTACCGCGCGTCCTTTCCGATTATGGCCGAAGGCGTTACCAAGATTCCCGACGCGCGCGAATGGGGGGAGCAGGAGTGGGCAGAGTGGGAGAGCGTGGAGGCGCCAATGTTCTTTTGGGACATTCAGCAGTGCCGGGATTTGTGGCGGTATCCACTCGTGACCGAGTGCGAGGGACCCGATCTGGCCATGTCCTTCTCCCTGATCAACCAGATCAACGAAGCCTGGAAGAATCAGGTCGATATGATCAAGGAATTCCCCATCATCGGGCTCCTGGACTGGACGCTCGGCGGCCACTTGGAGGAAGGCGACGAAGCCGTCGCCGCGGCCGATAAGGTATTCCGTCGGATCACCGCCGTCCTGAAGGACGTGGCGAAGATCATCGAAAAGACCGTCCGCGCCCTCGCCACGACGCCCGGCATCCTGCTCGTCGGCGGCGCCGTTGCTCTCTTCCTTCTCTCCCGGAAAAAGTGAACCCATGGCACTCACCCCACTCACCCTCGGCCTGATCATTGGCGCCACCGCTCTGCTGGCGAAGCGGAAAAAGAAGGCTGGCTCCACCAACGGCGGTGGCGCCACCAACGGGAACGGCGCCCAACATCCCGACTGCCCCGCGGGCTTCTCCTGGTCGGAGGCCGAACGGATGTGCGTTCCGGCCGGCGAGGGACCACCTCAGATCCATGTCACCGGGCTGTGCGAGTATTGGACGATGCTCCCGTCGCCCCAGGTCTGGTTCGACCAGTACGCCGGCCCCGCAATCGCGGAGGTCGCCGCGGCGATCCAGGCGGATCCGTCTGGTGACGGCAGCCCCATCCTCCAGGGTAACGAGAACATGGGCGCCGACGTGATCGCGCACATGCTGCTTGCCAACTCCCCGGTGGCCTACGCCACGCCGGAGTTTCCCGACCTTGGGCGGCTGTGCAAGCTGCCCTACAGCGAAACGCTCGGCCCCGACCCGGAGCCTGGCGCGCCCGTCCCCGAGGCCATGGCTGGCCTCTTTGCATACACCCAGTCGGTCGTGGAGCAGGCTGTAATGGCCTACAACCAGACGGGCGTGATCACGATCCCACAGGTCGAGCAGTAAAGGAGAGATACGATGGCAGAACCAATCACCGTAATCGGAGGCGCGCTCCTGTTGCTCGCCATGTTGAGCGGCAAGAAAAAGGGCGGCAAGAAGTCCATCCCCGACGAGGAAGGTAACCTCGGCGGCGGCGGAGACGACAAGAAGGCCGGCCAGGGCGACTCCAACGCTGGAGTCAAATCCGGCGGCACGAAGGTCGGAAGCGGCGGCGGAATGGATGGCAGCGACTATCTGCCCCCGTCCAATCTGACCGACGACGACCTGTGGGTCTCGCCGGACTGCCGGGCCGTGCGCCCCGGCGCGACGTGGTATCAGAACAAGTTTCGCCCGCGCGTGCTCCAGATCGCTCAGAGCTGGCCCACCGGCCAAGGCGGCAGCCGCGACTGGCCGCCCGGCATGAATGATGTGATGGCGGTTGCCATCGGTCAGTTTCGGTTCGCCAACACGCCGGAGCCCCTGCTCCACCCACAGGCGATGCCGAGCTGTCTCAGCGACTGGCCTGGCTGGTACTGGGGGACCGTGTACAGCCGGACCTCCACGCAGGCGCAGATGGGCAAGTACAACGCGGCGCTCGCGGCGTACAACACCGCCTTCCCGGCGTTGGGGAGCTACCTCAATTACCTCAAGCAGCAGATGCTGGACGACCCCGCCATCTTCTCGGCGGTCTTGGATGCCCAGGAGTATCCGCCCAACGTCCTGTTCTTCACCGGGATCGACTCCGCCCTCACCGGGCCGGCCGGCTCCTACATCATGGAGATCGCGGGAGACCGCGCCCACGAAAAGGTGGACTACGAGCGGCTGATCAAGAACTACCCCGAGTCCTTCCCTGCCGGGGAGGCGCTCATGGTGTTCATGCGGCCGTACAACAGCACCGGATTCATCCGGGCGGTCGTTCCTTGGGGGCTGGCCGAGACCGGCGCCAAGACGTTCGCACTCAACTCCGAGGAGGAGCGGTGGGCCTTCGCCTCAGAGGCGGTGGACAAGGTGGTGAACGAGGTCGGCTGGAACGTCTCGCCGGGTCAGGGACAGTCCTGATATGGCGCTCCCCATTCTCCCCATCATGGCCATCATCGCGCTGGCCGCCCTAGCCGGCGGCCGGAAGAAGAAAGATGCGCCCAAGGCCGGGGAGAAACTGGGGGGCCAGAAGTCCGAGACGCCCGACCTTCCCTCGGTGGACGACGACCGGCCCTGGGAGAAGGACGACAAGAAGCCACCGCCGCACACCGGGGACACTGAGCACTACGAGCAGGTGATGGGGCGACTGCACGCCAAGCACCTGCCGCCTGGCGCAAAGCCGCCGGAGAACTTCGGCGACAACGACGTGTGGATTTCGGACGACTGCAAGGCGTGGGCGATTGGCGGCAACTTTCTCCCCTCGCACATTGACGACGTTCAGACCACCTACGTCAAGATAATCACCGACCTGCTCGCCCTGGAGGATCCGGGGATCACCACCCTGGTCGGCATGTCCCATCCTTCCGAGTGGGATGCGCGCACGCTGACCGAATTCGGCGGGGTGGCCAAGCCCAACCCTGGCATGGTGTGGGTGCTCCGCAATCTGCCGGAGGGCTGCCGCGCGCTGATCCCTGACCCGGGTAACTACCCCGGGTGGATGGCCTACAACGCGGCTTGGGACGACTTCGCGGAGACGCGACCCGCTCTGGCCGAGTTTGTCACCATCCTGGCCGACTTCGCCGACAAGGAAATGGGCGAGATTTGGTGGGATGGCGGTTGGGCGGACGAGATTGATTTTGAGTGGGATGACATTCCGGTCACTGCCGGCGAGGAATACGACAATCGCCAAATGCTGCGGGACACGCTCCAGGATCTGCCGGATGCCGAGGATGGCGACGTGGCCAACGAGGCGTACCACCGGCTGGTGGACTTCGGGAACGGGTGCCCGGAAGTCATTGACCCTCAGAACCCGAATCACCAATACTGCAAGTTTCTGTGGCTGCATCTGCGGGATCTGGCCGGCTTCTACCGACAAGGCTGAAAGACCATGAACAAGAACGTAGTCCTCCTGGGCATCGCCGCCGCCGCCGCCTTCGCTTTCGGAAGCAAGAAGGGGAAGAATGGCAAGAACGGGTCTGGCAACGGAACCGGCGTCAACGACACCACTGGAACACTCCCCAAGAAGGGCGCGGGCGAGGACACCGGCCCGGTCAGCGTCCCGGAGCAGGAGTACGTCAACATCGTGCTGGACGGGATGCCGACCGCCCACATGCTCTACCAGACCGGCATCGACCAGGGCGTCCTGGGCATTGACGCCCAGGGAATGGTGACCCCGACGGCGAACGAGTGGCTCAGCGGCTGGCTCAGCCGGGTCGCCTTCTGGGGCGCCTATCCGCCCGAGGCCGGCGGACCGCTCCAGCTTCCGCCTACCTGTCTCTTTGAGATCTCGTGTCCCGAAGAGTACATGCCCTATCGCGCGGCCCTGCTGCGGATCATGGGCGCAGTGAAGGCCGGAATGACGCAGCGCGGCATCAAGGACGTGCAGTGGAACCTCGCCCAGGGCGGATTTGGGAGCTAGCTGAAAAATGGCGCTCCCTCTATTACCCATCCTGCTGGTCGGCGGGATAGCCCTTGTGGCCATGCGCAAGAAGTCGCGGCCGGTTGGGGGCTCCTTTTGGCAGCCCTCGCAGGTCTCCGGGCTGGAGGTCTACGCCCCGCCGGGGATGCCGGGTTGTTCCAAGGTCCGGTTGCTCGCCGCCAATGTCCCGACCTTTGAAGCCTGGTCCCTTCAGAACCAGGATTTCTCCAACCGCCTGGATGCACTGGTTGTGGGTGGCCACGTCAAGCAGGCGGCGGAGGAGTTTGTCGCAGCCCTGGGCTGCATG
>Ga0307378_10007060_pt1 | contig 15173 bp, 9 predicted proteins | sample UN1MG_FD_202238 | JGI IMG/M metagenome (GOLD analysis project Ga0307378, IMG submission 202238) | Soil microbial communities from Risofladan, Vaasa, Finland - UN-1 | ecosystem: Environmental > Terrestrial > Soil > Coastal area > Acid sulfate soil | place: Finland: Risofladan, Vaasa | collected...
AGCCTTCGGTAATCGACAGCGCGGCCTCGTTATCAAGTATCGTATCCTCAAAATTGTCCGACATAGCCCCGACATCCGTGAACAACTCGACACGCATACCATCCGGTGCAATAAGATAGATGTCCAGGTTCCCATCCGATGCATGGCTGATGTTGAGCTTAACATTTAAATCGACAATTATGCCGGCACCCGGAATTGCCAGGACAGATGTTGTCGTTCCCGCATCCGGGATTGCTTTCGGAACATCTTCCGGGAAATATTCTTCGTTTATTTCAATCACCCCACTCCACCTGCTCTGTTCTGCCTCTCCACAGACTGTATTAGCAAAGCAGGTAAGGATTAAAAGTGAAATCATAAGAATGTATATACGATTGAAAATAAACGGATTCGGGATTGTATTTCTATCATATTTTAGGCCAATCCCTCTAAGTCCAGATACTTGCCTCTCTTGCAATCGAATCAATTTGATCCCGCGCTTCATTTCTCTTCTCCTCAAAAAAGACTATTAGATTATATTTATGGCCCTGAATCGAAAAGACCATCACGACTACGAATACGAATACGACATAAACGACAAAAACGAATTGAATACCCTTCTCACCTTTCTCTCTGCAGCTTCCTGCGAGGAAACTTAAGAAGCAATAATATCTATTATATAATTATAAATGCCGCTGTCAATAGAATTTATAAAATACCTTTAATTCATGGGACTATCGGATCCCTAATTCTGAGTCAGGAATCAACAATTAACAAACATGCCGTTACCTCATCGCATTTAACACCCTTTCAAATAAGGACAATTCATGCTCAACTATAACCATTTCAATATAAACAGCGTTTCAAAGCACCCAAATGTTACTAACAAAATTCGAAATATTTCAGATTTTTGAGTAGGACAACCCGTCCCCGGTTCAGTCCAATACGGCATTTGTATCGGCCACGCGACATAAAAACTCTTAATTGATTCAATGGACGTTGCCATTTCATTCCATATTCCGAAGCCATTTCGGAACCCATTTAAGATATTTCTTTCTTTTTTTTATTTTATTCCTCTAATTGTCAAGACGAAGTGTTCTTTTATTAATAGATAGTTGTAACGGTAAAATATCGGTTTTCTGTAATCCTTTTAATAATAGGGCGATAGATCTATCTGTAAATGGCAGCAAGAAACACATGACAAAAAACGAACAGTTTATGAGATTATACGCAAAGCATCATAAATGTATCTTTGCGTTTATCTTGTCGTTGGTTCCCAAGCGCACGAATGCCGAGGACATTATGCAACAGACCAGTGTAGCCTTATGGGAAATGTTCGATCGTTATCAAGCGGGAACGGACTTTGTCGCTTGGAGCATACGCATCGCTAAGTATAGAATTCTGCAATTCAGACGCAACCAGACACACTATGAAATGCGACTTAAAGAAGCGGCCTTTCAGGCCGTACTTGACCAGGCCGGCAAATACATTAAAGACTCCGACGATCGAATACGAGCTTTGGAAGGCTGCTTGAATGAGCTTAAGAGAGACGATCTTGAAATTATAAGTTTACGATATGAAAAAGGTTTGACCATTAAAAAGGTGGCCGAACACCTGAATAGACCTATGCACGGGATGTACAAGGTATTGGCGCGGATTCATACTCACTTGCAGCTCTGCATTCAGCGCAAACTGGCTTTACGGGAGAACCTATAATGAGTGATTTTGCCTCTCTCTCTAAGTTGAATGAACTGTTGTTGTTGATGCTGGACGATCAGATCAGCCCGGAGCAGTTGGAGACGCTCAATCTGATATTAACCCGGAATCCTCAAGCCGCACGATACTATTGCGAGTTCATTGGCATTTACGTAGAGCTGGGTCACTACGGCAGTGTGTTTGTTTCCAAAGCCGGGACAGAGGATCAGACCACGGACGGTGATTTCTATGTGGCGTGCCGGCAGGCCTTGGAGAGACTGAACGAGACAACAACCATTGCTGATCAACCATCGCCATTCAGTGCAGATGAGCCCCGGGCAGTTGATACCTACTGGGATGTTGTTCGGCAGAAAAACACGATTAAAGAAATAGCGGAAAAGGCCTTTGCCCGCTTTAAAGAAGAGGAGCGCCAGCGTCAGGAGGCCCTGGCTTACAGGCAGTATGTAGCCATGCGGCGTAAACTGGTCGTAGGGGTGAGTGCCGTTACGGCCTTGGTGATAATTGTCCTGGCGGGCGGGCTGGTACCGATATTGACGCGCGATGTTCCGGCGGCTCCGATAGCTTCCGTTGATCCGGCGACTCCCCCTGTGGTTGCGGTCATCAGTGAATCGTCCCGTGCCAGATGGGCGGATGAAGACCCACGGACCGTAGGCACGGAGCTGAATCCGGGAACCGTTATACTCAGAGAGGGTTTTGCAGAACTGACCTTTAAGAGCAATGCCAAATTGATCCTGGAAGCACCGGCAGAATTGGATCTGATTAATGGCCGTCAATCCGGTTTGAAATCTGGGATCTTAACCGCATACGTACCGGAAGCAGCGAAAGGTTTTGTCGTACGTACGCCCAGTGTCGAAATCACTGATCTGGGAACCGCTTTCGGCCTGCAGGTGGCCGCTGAGGGAGTGACCGATCTTCATGTCCTGAGCGGCTATGTGGCCACAGTACTCGAAAATGAATCGATGGATGAGGCAAAACGGGCCCGGACCTATCGCCGTGATGAAGCAGTCCGGTTGGACGCGCGGCACGGAACGGCCCAGCCAATCCCCATGGACAAGGCCCGATTTTCCTTTTCCTGGGAGGAGGTTTTGTACAAACCCAGACTCTCAGGACAGGTAACTTTCCGCTGGGAAACACCCGATTCTCTTGCCCTGGATGCCTTTGAAAGTGACAACACGTTGTTTGTTTTCCCGGAAAAACGTAACGTGGTTTTATCCGAGAACCTCGCCGTTGATATTGTGCCGTCCGGCGATCCTCAACCCTTGGAACCGACCGACGTCTTCCTACCAACCGGTAGCAGGGTGGACAGCTATCTTATTCACTGGGATCCCCGAGTTAAATCGAAACAGGAATGGAAGATGCAGGCAACCGTCCGTTTTTCACGCCCTATCGTGGGACTGATTGTCGGCACTTCACGTTTGAACGCTACGGACCATCTCTTCGGAGTCGAACAAACGCAGTATCCGAGCACAGTTGACGAGGCAGATGAAGTGGCGCGAGGATTGGAAATGGATATCTCCATGCCCACCCGGGATCGTCTGACCTTGAGCGAAGACCGTTTGGAACTTCAGATGTCCCTCTATGGTCATGTCTATGATCATATGCGCATTCTTGTGACTTCGTTCTCAGAGAGCAGTATGGAATCGGAATGAAAGCATTGTGAAGGCTAGCGTCTTGATAGCCTTCTAAGTATGTGATAGAATGTTTATATCTGTTGTAAATAGAAAGGTTTATATGTAAAACAGGCTCGGTGCGTTTCCGGGTCACTTGGGGGACGTAGATTTTTCTGTATAGAAGGAGGAAAAAATCATGAAAATGCGAACAACACAAACACTGCTGGGGCTAATAGTCTTAGCCCTCATGGGCATGCCGGTAGCGACGGCAGTCGAAGACCCAAATCTCCTGGCCGTTTACTGGCTCGATGAAGGCGAGGGGAGTGTGGTCTGGGACTATTCCGGTCACGATCGTAACGGCAGGTTGTCCGGAGCCATTTGGTCTGCCGAAGGAAAGATTGGCGGCTGCCTGCGGTTTGACGGCACCGATTCCGTGATCATTGACAATGCCGATGATCTCGATTTTGGGCTCATGGATTACTCGCTTTGTGCGTGGATCAAAACCGCGGCCACCGGACAGGCCTTCTTCAGTAAAACCGGCTCCTCAGCCGCTGGCAACTATGACTTTGGTGTGGGCGGAAGCGGCGCCCCCTTCTTCAGCAACCGCAACCGGGCTGAAATGGCAGGCACTGTGGATGTCAATGACGATGAATGGCACCACGTGGCCTTTATCCAGGACCGTGACGAGGTCAGTGGCGAAGAAACCATGACCATGTACGTCGACGCGATGTTAGACAGCAGCCTGACCTTTAATATCACGTCTGACGAATCCGCCACCTCTACCCTCGCTTTGGGACAGGGCAGCCCCAGCCGTACCGGCTTGCCCAATGACTATAGTGGGCTGTTGGATGAGGTCTATCTCTATGGATCCATAGTGCAGGGCGACGACTTGCCCTACATCATGAATGGTGCCACCTGGAATCCGCGTGCCCGCGATCCTCAGCCGGAATCCGGTGCCTTTGTCGAGTCTACCTCAGTAACCTTAAGCTGGAGTGCCGGCTGGGCCGATACGGCACTGGGCGAGCATCTCAGCCCAGTCTCGTATCGCGTGTATCTGAGTGCGGATTTCAACGATGTCAATGAGGCCCTTGATACGGCCCTGGTCGCGGACACCGAAGAGACAGCCGTCACGGTCAGTGATCTGCTGTCAAGCACCACCTACTACTGGCGTGTGGACGAGGTGAATGACGTTGCGACCGGTAGCCCCTGGCCTGGTCAAATCTGGCAGTTCCAGGTCCCGTCCCTGGGCACCCAGAACCCCAGCCCCGCAGACGGCGCAAAATTCCAGCCCCTAACCAAGGTCCTGACCTGGACTCCGGGTATTGGCTCGACAAGCAATACCGTCTACCTGGGTGGCACCTACGAAGAGGTGGAGAATGCCACCACCGGCGGTATCAACGTCACCGAAGCCCGTTACGATCCGGAACTGGCTTCGGACAAGGTCTATTACTGGCGCGTCGACGGTTCTAACGGCAGCAAGGGTGCTGTCTGGAAATTCAGCACCGTACCGGTTGGTCTGGGTGAGATTGCCGATCCCAACCTCTTTGCCTGGTGGAAACTCGATGAAGGCGAAGGCACCCTGGCTGTGGACTACTCCGGTTACGGACACCACGCTACTCTTCGTGATAATGTACGCTGGGAGCCGGCCCTGTATGGTTTCGGTGTGCGGGTATGGGATGGTACACCCCTGGGCAAGATCACCCTGCCGGATATGCCGGACTTCACCTCAGACTCCACGACATTGAGTGGCTGGATTTACCAGACCGAAGTCATACCCACCTTCACCTACTTCTATGGCTCACGAACTGCCGAACCGGCTGGCTTGCTCAATGTGGATGGCCAGATACGTCTGAACTGGCCCGGCGCTGCCGGCTGGGATGTGTCCACCGGCATCGAGATTCCGCTGAACGAATGGGTTTTCGTAGCTGCTTCGGTTTCTCCCACGGATTCAACCGTATATGTAAATAACGATACTTTTTCACGTCAGGCCAATTACAATACCATAAACCTGTCCACGAACTGTTTCCTGGGCAGCGAAGGCGGAGGCAAGGCCAACAAGGTCGTACGCGGTTTGGTGGACGACTTCCGTATCTATTCGGCTGCCCTGACTGCCGAAGAACTTACTCAAGTCATGCGCGGCGAACCCTGGCTGGCCTGGGACCCGCAACCGAGTCACGGTTCCCTGGTGGATGTTATCAAGGGCGGCACCTTAAGTTGGCAGGCCGGTGATGATGCCGCCTCCCACGATGTGTACGTTGCCACGAATCCGGATGCCCTGCAAAACGCCGACGCCAGCGACACCACGGGTGTCTATCGCGGTCGTCAGGCCCTGGGTGAAACGAGCTATGACCTCAGTGCTGAGATCGATCCCAACGTAGTCTACTACTGGCGTATTGACGAGGTGCAGGCCGACGGTTCGGTGCGCAAGGGCAATCCCTGGCGGTTTACGACCACGGCCTACCTGATTGTGGACGACTTTGAGGGCTATACGGATGAAGACGATAACGCCGTGTGGATTACCTGGAAGGATGGTTTTGGATTCCAGGCTCTCGGATTAGGTGGTTCATATGCCGGCTATCCTGATATTCCTTACATGGAAACCGAAAAGGTCAATCCCGGCGGCAGTCGTCAATCGATGCCCGTGCCTTACAGCAATGACGGCAGCGACTTTGTCGATATTGACGGTAACACCACCAAGCCGGTGCATTCGGAAGTTATGCTCGTGGTTCCTGATCCGGACTGGACACGTTTTGAGGTTAAGGCCCTGTCGGTGGCCTTCCGGGGCGAGTTCTCTGAGGATGCCAACGAGGTCAGTAACGAGCCAGATCGCCTCTATGTGGTTGTTGAAGATGCCAAGGGTGCTACGGCGGTCTTCGAGCATCCGGACAATCCCAATGCCGTACAGAACATCGAATTCTCGGCATTCGAGATTCCGTTGTCGGACATTGCCGCCAAGGGTGTGGATCTGACGCAGATCAAATCCCTGACCCTGGGCATCGGCACCGAAGGCGGCGCCGCTACGGGTAAGGGTGTGATGTACTTCGATGACATCCGTCTCTATCCGGAGTCAGTTGAGCCCAATGAGGCCGTTGATCCTAATGCTCCGTAGAACTAATACCTTCAAATCCGGTGCGTGTAGTGTGGCCAATATTCATCCTAAGGCCCCTCGCTGTATCCGGGTAATGGATTCTTGGAAACAAGGCGGCCCGTATGATAAAGACGGGCCGCCTTGGATTTGTTCATGCTTACAAGGTGTTATAGGTGTTATATAAGATCAGAAGGAGAAAAGTAATGAAGTCCAGAATACGAGCCTTCACGCTCATCGAACTTCTCGTGGTAATCGCAATCATTGCTGTGCTCATGGGTATTCTTATGCCCTCCTTAGGAAAGGTGCGCAAGCAGGCTCGCTCCGTTGCCTGCCAGGCCCAACTCAAACAGTGGGGGCTGGTCTTCAAGATGTACACGGATGACAACGACGGCAAGTTCTATCGGGCCTGGACCACCGGTGATGAGGGGCATATCTGGATTGGCGCACTGAAAAACCTCTATCAGGACCAGGACATCACCTATTGTCCCTCCGCCAAAAAACTCGGAGACGATCCCCTGCTCTGGGGGGGGATTAACACCGCCTATGGTATCTTTCCGGATGACGATCAGCGTGAGGCCTACCACGGCCTGGGAGGAAGCTATGGCATTAATGACTGGGTTGGAAATCCCACCATCGGTAATGTGGTCAGGGGGGAGAAGAGCTGGTACTGGGCCAGCCCCGATGTGCGCAACGCCAACAATATCCCCCTGTTCCTGGATTCCCGCTGGCTGGGGGGCTTTGGCGAGCATACGGATCCCCCGCCACAGACACGAGACAGAATAGGCGGTGAAAAGGGCATTGCCCGTCACTGCATCGATCGCCATCAGGGCAGTATCAACGGTCTGTTTGTGGATTTCACCGTGCGACCGATTCGTCTCAAACAACTCTGGCGACTGCAATGGCATCAGAAATTCGATATCAACTACTACAGTCAAGTCGTATGGCCCGAATGGATGGCTAACTTGCCGGAGTAGAGGCAAACATGCTTGTATTTTCATGCATGTAAAATAATGTGGAGAACGGGTAGGGTGATGCCAAATTATTCCTTAAGAATCACATTGTCTGTTGGGGTAATGGCTTTTACTCTAACTCAAAGCTAATAAGGTATCAGATGTTATTAGAGTAGAATTCAGCGAGGACTTCGATCCAGAGCCGTTCCGCTTTAAGCACTGGTAGGAGAATAAGCGCTATACCGCCTTTGCCGGCAGTCCTTAATTGACACATTTTGTTGGTGGGATTATAGTATTTTATGCATTGCCATATTCGACAACTGATTCGTGCCTTATTATTGTGCAGTTCTACAGTATGCGCTGTTGAGCGGGGAGATATTGTCTTTAGTGAGATTATGGCGGCCCCTTCTGAGCGTCTCTTATATTGGTCTGAACAGGATGTTCCCAGGGTGGGTACAGGCCCCTGCTGGTATAGCCCTGGGTATGAGGATGAGGGGTGGTTATCCGGGCAGGCTCCTTTGGGTTCTCCTACAATCGACACGGTGCGCACGGTGTTGGACCTTGCGAATGTGTATACGTCTGTTTATTTGCGTTCGGACTTTGAAGTTACCAGCCTGGATGCTAATCGATGGGACAGTCTAATACTGGATATCTTTTATGCAGATGGATTTGTAGCCTATCTCAACGGTCATGAAGTTGCACGTCGCAACCTGGGGCCGTCCTTGGGATTTGTCTACCATGATCAAACGGCCTTTCAAACACATCCTCCCGATACGCTGGAGTCCATTTCTTTAGTGCCTGCAGTGGATCTGTTACACACCGGGACGAACCATCTGGCTGTACAGGTCCATAGTTATGCTCTCTGGGACGAGACGATTTATTTTGATGCAGGCTTACGTTTTGGTGGGCGCTTGAATAAAGTTCTGAAACCTCAGCAGGAACAGTGGCGTTATTTTTTGGGCATGGGGGAACCCTCCGGGGGACTCATGTCTGGGGACCTGTATGTGCCCACTTCCCAACAGATTAATCCTATGTGGACAACGCTGGCCTTTGATGATTCTACTTGGTCGGAGGGGCCGGGTGGCCTGGGTTATGGTGATGGCGATGATGCCACCGAGATTGTTATGCAAAACCTGGCCACCTCACTGTATGTGCGCACGGTGTTTGACGTTAGGGATGTCGACCTGCAGTCCGAACCGTTGTTGCAGTTGAAGGTGGATTATGATGATGGCTTTGTGGCCTATCTCAACGGCCGTGAAATAGCCCGACGGAACATCGCCACCAACCTGGATTTTGTTCCTTATAATGAAGTCGCAAGTAGCGGACGCGAAGCCGGGGAGTTTGAAATGATTGCTTTAGGGCAAGCCACAGAGTTCCTTGTACCTGGAGAAAACTGTTTGGCCATCCAAGTCCATAACACCTCTCTGACCAGTTCAGATTTAACGCTGATTGCGGATTTAGAATATGACGTTGCTCGTAGATCCCCCTTGGTCCATCATAGTCGCATGTGGCGATATTTTATTGGGACCGAGGAACCAACGCCACTGCCCACCAGTGGACAGCCGGACCCGGATACCTTAGAGGAGCAGGGCAAGTTTGTGGATTGGCTGGAATTAAAGAACCAAACGGATACTGACATTGATTTGACGGGTTTTGCCTTATCTGATCAAGCCGGACAACGCGACCGCTGGGTGTTTCCTGAGATTACCTTGCCGGCTCAGGGGTATCTGGTGGTATTGGCCACGGGAAATGACTCTCCAGATGCAAATGCGCCTTTACAGGCCAATTTCAAACTCAAAGGCAAAGGCGAAACCATTACCTTGTATGATAACAGCACGGCACGTGTCAAAATTACAGAATTAACCTACCCACGTCAATTGCCCTTTTACTCATATGCACGTATAGAGGATACGCAGACATACTACTACACAGAGGTTGCTACTCCAGGAAGGGCTAATGACCTGGATAGCTGCTATCAGGGCATTGTACAAAAGCCCGAATTTAGTCGATCCGGTGGTTTTTATGATGGGCAGATGTTGGTGGCCCTGTCCTGTGAGACCTCCAATGCCGTGATAAGCTATACCACCGATGGAACGGATCCGACAGTGGCACAGAATGGGCACACCTATGATCAACCCCTGCAAGTTGACCAAACCATGGCACTGCGCGTGCGTTGTTTCAAGGAAGGGTATATCCCTTCAGACATTAAAACCGAAACCTATCTGTTAAACCAACCGGAGGCTATCAAGACTTTGCCGGCTCTATGCTTGACAGCCGATCCAGGCCGGGCGTTATATGATCCTTACGGTATCTTAGCCTTTTCTCCCCATGGAGTATCGGCTGAGCAAGCGGACTATGCCTATCAGCGATATCGAGGCCGTGCCTTTGAACGCCCGGTGACCTTAGAGTTATTGTTGCCTACCGGAAAGAAGGCCTTTCATGAAGACTGTGGGATACGGGTGGCCATGGGAGACCAGGCTCGCCGTACGAAATGGCCACCGCAGCCTGAGGGTCTCTGGGTCAATCCACCGGGCGAAAACGATAAACAGAAATATGGTTTACGTTTCTACTTCCGCAAGGATTACGGTTCGGAGTATCTGCATTACCAAATGACACCGGATTCTGCGCTCAGGCAACACAAGATCTTACAGATCCGTTCCGGGGCCTGGGAAGATGCCACCAATCCGGATGTGACCGATACCCTGTTGAAGCAGTTGCACCAGGACTGTGGCCATATCAGTCCGGTAGGCCGGTTTATGAACTTGTTTATCAATGGCGAATTCAAGGCCTGTTATCATGCGATTGAATACATAGATGAGGCCTATTTTCAGGCCCATGCCCGCAGTGACCAGATGTGGGACGTACTCAAACGCCGCAGCCACAAGCACCCGCCTCCGGTACAAACGATTTGGATTATTCGCTCAGGTGACGATGTGACCTTTTTTGATTTACACACCTTGCTGCTGTCTCAAGACATGACCACCTATGCTGGATTTCAAGCGGTTGAGGCATTGATCGATTTGAATGAATACATTGACTATTTACTGATCTCGGATTATGGAGTCACCGTGGACTGGCCCTGGAAGAATTGGATCTATGCGCGGGAACGTGTCCCCGGGGGAAAGTTCGGCCTCTATCTTTGGGATTGCGGTTGTGCCTTGGGTAAGTTCAGTGAAGGCCCGGTGGATTATAAGCTGTTGCGGAAAAAGTGTTTAAGCGATGATTATGTGCCCATGATATTTAATCGCATGCGTCATAATCCAGAGTTTCGACTAAGGTTTGCGGACCGAATCCAAAAACACCTGTTCAACGGCGGTGCCCTGACCGACGCCCATATTCTAAAACGATATCAGGAACTGAAGGCCGAGGTCCAAGCCATGCGTGAGTATGTGTATGGCCGGTTTAATAATCGGATTGAAATCCAGTGGATTCCCCAGCGCAAGGCCCATATGTTTGCTGAATTCAAGGAGTTTGGGCTCTGGCCCGATGTCGTGGCTCCCACGGTGGATATACCTGCCGGTCCGGTTGTTCCGGGGGCTCGGATTCAGCTTACTCATACCAATACAGGCGGTATCCTGTATTTCAACACCCAAGGACTTGACCCGCGATTGCCAGGTTCCGGGAAGGTTGCTGAACATGCAAAAATCTATGATCAATCCTTGCTCATCGAACAAAGGACCCACCTTAAAGCACGCGTGCTTCTACAGAACCAGTGGAGTCCGCTTTTAGAACTAACCTGGATCCTGGCAGACCCTTCGGGCCCTCCATGATGACAGCTATTCCTGTTCAGGCGAAGCCTTAATTTCTCTACGGCCTCTGCGTGCTCGAGCGAATGTAATAAGTGGGTGAGAAACAATTAGCTTAATATTGACGTTAAACGGATAATTTCTTGAGTTATATGGATTTATATTATAAAAGTTACTTTGCGGATAGGGAGCTGTTCTTAAGTATTGATGAGCTAAGAGATGTTGCAAATCGTTGGCGGATGGATTATAATCATTACTGGCCGCTCAACAGCCTGAATTATATGGCTCCGGCGGCATTTGCAGATGTATGTCTTGAGCAAGGCTCGGGTTCCTCCCGCCTTACTCAAGACAAGTAGAATTATTATGAACTACTCTCATTATGGCTGGACCTATATAAGGGGACAGGTCATCACAAAGGTATAATATGCGAAATAGCATCTATCGCCACAATGGATACGTCAATGCGCTTTGCGTTGATTTCTCCGTACGTAAAGTAGGGCTCAAAGAGTTGTGGACCTTGAAGTGGCATCGCGAGTTTGACGTGGCCGGCCCTTGGACAACGGCCGGCGGCGCCCAGCCCCAGGACTGGCCGGAATGGATGAGAAGGTTTAAGGACTGCTGAAAGAAGGACATATATCGTTGCAAGCCGAATGGGCAGAGCTTGAATACCGTGTCATTCGCGTCAAAGAACTGAAAGAGTAACGACATCCAGAAGTCATATCTTTTTGAAAGTGAAGAACAAATGAAGAAAACATGTTTCGTACTAACGACTTGCGTTTTATGGGCAACCGTATCCCAACATGTCATGGCGCAAACAAAGAGCCAGAGTGGATATCGTCAGGCGATAGATCACATCAAGACCTTGCCCAAGCCCCCGGCCGGCTTCAAGTGGACTGTCAACCCGGATTTTACCGATGAATTCGAAGGACATCAGCTCAATGCTGAGAAATGGCACGATAAAAGTCCGTACTGGACGAATGGAAGGCCCCCTGCGACGTTTAAGGCCTACAACGTCAGCGTCGAAAACGGTTGTTTGCGCATCAAGAACAACCGGCTAAATCCTACAGAAGGAAACGACGGAAAACCCGGAACCAAATATTCCTATGCGGGAGGTGCCGTAGCGTCTAAAAGCGAACAGGCTTGGTATGGTTATTACGAAGTACGCATGAAGGCGTCTTCTACCCCCATGTCTTCCACGTTTTGGTTAAAAAACCCGTCCAATACGATAAAGTATGTCGATGAAACCGGCAAATTGATCACCGAACACCATCGCCAGGAATTAGACATCATTGAAACTATAGGAACACCGACAAGATTTCCCAATTGGAACAAACAGTTTAACGCGAATACCCATTATGGCTTGAGGGTAGCAGGAGGGGGGAGTCCTCCCAATCTGAGTGTATCGGGTCCGAAAGACCAACGTGCCGCCACCGATCCTTCGGCGGAGGATTTTCATACCTACGGGCTCTGGTGGGTCGATGCCAATACGATGCATTTTTATTACGATGGCAAATTTATGTTCACCATTCACCCGGGCACGAAATACAATCCGCAATCCTTCGCACGGCCTATGTATATGCACATGGTAACAGAAACGTACCGTTGGGAACCCAGCCTTCCTACTGATGATATGCTGAATGACGAAACAAAAAACAGCACTCATTATGACTGGGTACGTTCCTACGTTTTAGTAAGAGAATGATCCGAGAAGTTCCCTGAGTAAGGAGTTTTTTTGTGTTTAGCAGCAACGAGCGTTTCCAATGGCAGTGGTTGATCATAGTAGCAGTGTGGACCGTGTTACCGGGTGCCGTGCAGGCAGCGCGCCCGAACGTGGTTCTCATTCTCATTGACGACCTGAATCACTATGGCGTAACCGCCTACGGCGCCAATCGCATTAGTGAGTGGTCCGGACTGTTTACGAACAAAACCTTTAGCACGCCTCGCATAGATCGGCTGGCTTATGAAGGCCTACGTTGTGACAATGCCTATGCCTATCCCCTGTGTGAGCCAACGCGTATTGCCCTGATGAGCGGCCAGTACAACAGCCGAAACTTCCTACGCTGTAAAGCTCAACACGCATCGGAGATCACCTTTGGTGACGTTTTCCAAAGAGCCGACTACGCCACAGGTATCTTCGGCAAGTGGAAACAAACCCGGGGCACCAAAGAAATTCACGGCAATGATTATATCTTTGAGTTCGGTTGGGACGAGTTCTGCTGTTTCGATGTGGTGGGCGAAGGCCAGCGATTCATCAATCCCAATCTCGTGATCAATGGCAAACAGGCCAACTACAGCCAACGAAAAGACCTGGACCCGGCCACCGGGCGGCGCTGGTACGGGCCGGATATCTGCAACCGGTATGCTCTGGATTTCATTGACCGTCACAAGGATGAGCCGTTTTTCTTGTACTATCCCATGCTGCTGGTACACGCAGAACATAAACCCACCCCGGATACTCAACCGCGTTCGTTGTTCGACAACTTCGACGAGGCTATAAAACATGATGATCGACGCTTCTTCCCTGATATGCTTATCTATATGGACAAGCTGATTGGCAAAGTCATTGACAAGCTGGACGAACACGGTTTGCGTGACAATACTCTGGTCGTGGTGATGGGCGACAACGGAACCAAGGAGCCCTTTACCCATGTATTGCCCGATGATTCGGTTTATCCCGGTGGCAAAGGGGGCAACAAGGACAACGGTCTGCATGTTCCATTGATCTTTTCCTGTCCCGGCAAAATCCCTCATGGAAAGGCCGATCAAATTAGAATCTATCAAGGCCTGGTAGATGTTACGGACATTTATCCCACACTTTGCGAAGCGGCAGGCATCACGATCCCCAATCCGAAGGCCATTGATGGTATCAGCTTCTGGCCCCAGGTCCTCGGTGCATCGGGGGAACCACGAGAGGTTATTTACACTTGGTATAACGGCAACAGCCCGTCGACCGATCTATCCAAAACGCTACGTTATGCCTTTAATAAGGACTTCAAACGCTATGCCCCGCATGCTCACTTTCCGGAAGGGCGTTTCTTCGATTTACGAAGCGATCCCTTTGAGATGGCTGGGGATCGTAAAGTTAAAGTCGGCTGGGTCCACTATCATCACAGCGGTCTCGATATCAGTCAACTCGACGCCGACCAGCGTGCAGTGTATGAACAGTTGGGACGCGTAATCGCAGCCCACGACCATGTGCCTGTGACCGGTCTTAAAATCACCACGCCAGACCTCACGCTCGATGTGAAAGCCTCCGTTAACCTGCAGTGCGAGATTATTCCAACTGAGGCCACGCGTCAGAATATCATCTGGGAATCGAGTAATCCTGCAGTAGTCTCCGTCGATAAGTTTGGCGAACTCACCACCCATGCACAGGGCACCGCACGTATCTCAGTGTACTCCTGGGAAGATGCCACTCCCGTGGCTTCCAACCTACTGGAAACCTATTCGCGCAACGATATCCAGGATTCCATCGAGGTAGTAGTGGGGAATCTACGCTCTTCTGGAAGACGATAAACACTGCTAATCTGCCCTCTGCTCACATTTTAAAAGGAGAACATAAAGATGTGACATTGCACTTTCTTCTGGAGTCGAAAAAAGCTGCAATTGACATGGTGACAGTCTGATACCAAAATGTCTGCACAGATACTGATTTTTCTCAAATCGAGTCCCAAAAAATGTTAGATTTTAGACCAAGGATGAAGTTTTTTATATCGCCATCGTATTCAATGGCCGGTTCCATTTCACTCAATAAACCTGCCACAAGCTGATGTTTTGCAGATAGTTATGAATGTGGAGTGCCGTTGAGGTATTGGAAAAAAACAACCGTTGGTACAACTAAATCGCGATTATCTGTCAAACCAATCACCATTTTTTTAGGAGGTAGAAAACGATGAGCAGCGCCAAGGAAGCTGATGTGAGCAAGCTGGACAATCCAGCCTGGTCAAAGACTAACCACCAGGCCAGATACGGCAAACTTGGTGATGTCGGGATTCTTGTCCATGATGTCTCTTTTATGTTCCTCCAAGGTATACAGAAAGCCAATTTGAGACAGAAATTACCGTAGAAAGTGGGCAAAATGAAGAGT
>Ga0307378_10007061_pt1 | contig 15172 bp, 14 predicted proteins | sample UN1MG_FD_202238 | JGI IMG/M metagenome (GOLD analysis project Ga0307378, IMG submission 202238) | Soil microbial communities from Risofladan, Vaasa, Finland - UN-1 | ecosystem: Environmental > Terrestrial > Soil > Coastal area > Acid sulfate soil | place: Finland: Risofladan, Vaasa | collected...
TGGGAGATAGAAAGAGCCCAACTGATAAGAGAGGGAAAATTAACACAAATGATTCCTGCATTATGAATTTTGAAAGAGGAAGACCAGCAAATGTATCATTAGGGATCGGAAACCTTGGTAGACGAAATCTCTACATAAAGTGGCCTTATGTCTATAGTACGGACAAAAGTCTAGGTAGCTTTCACGGACAATACCATATTAGTGAATTCGTTGATGTACTTAATAATTGGTATAAAAAGGAAGAACTGGGAATTGCTATTTTTGGATTCCCTGCTCCAAGGGGTCAGGATAGGATAAGCGAATTTGTGGTGACTGCTGCACCTGGAGAAGAAACTCACTATAATTCCATTTATCGGAAAATTAACTATGATGAAATTTTCTCTCGGTTCTTCAAAATCTTTAATACACAAGTAAGATTCAAACTCTGGTTGTATAATACAAATGAGCATTTAGCACAATTCTTAAAAGTTGTTGAAGTACCATAATGAATTTTGAAAGAGGCATAGATCCTAAAAAAGCTATTAGTATTGGCTTAAATGCTCCACCCCAAGTTGGAAAAAAAATTCTTGTTAGATTTAAGAGTCAGGGGGAAAAAGAAGGATATAAAAAATGTATGGAACTTGAAAAACAAGGTAAACCTGTTTTAGCTTTGGTAAAAGGAATTAAGCCTGACCATTATGATCCGTTTACTTTTGATCTTATCTCTAATAGGCTTATTTGTATAATAAATGGAATACCTCATGCTAAGTTTATAGTAGATTGGAATGAGGAAGAGCAATATTGGGAAACAAAATTTAGAATATCATCCATATGAGATTTGAAAGAGGACAAGAAGTAACAAAAGCTGCTGGTATTGGTAGAATAGCTACGGGGGTTCACATTATAGCCACTAAAGATTGGGGTAGTCATGGGGGATTAGTTCGTACAAAACTGAAGACAACTCGTCGGGTTTTAAAAAATTTGATGTTGGATCCTAAGTGGTATAATGGATATAATGGTCATATTTTTATTGAATTAGCTCCCCAGACTAATTTTGAGATTAAAGAAAAGTATGGGGAATTAGTTAGACCAAGGGAATTAGCTGGTAAGACCCTTATTTACAAAGGTCGCCTTTATCCATTAGTTCCCCTACCAGAAGAACCCTAATATTCAGGTTAAAGAGACCGTTAAAAACTGAAAGAAAGTAAAAAGTGAAAAGAGGGGCCCATCGCGCAGGGCGCTTAAAGCCTCAGAAATATAAGTTAACTTCTAAACAAAAAACAAAATGGCAGACATTAAAAAAGTAATGGCGAGACACATGTACAATTCATCAAATGGTTTGGGGATGACAGAAGAGAAATTTCTGAAGTGTTTAACCAAAGTACCAACAGAACTTTTAAATGATTTCGTCTCTACCCTTGAGGTTATTGCTCAAGAAAGTGGACCGGGTGGATTTCATCCAGGAGTAAAGATCTAAGATTCCTGAGGCCAGTCGGATAATGGAATTCGTTTCCATTTTCCAAGTTTTGGAATCCAGACATACAAATAGTTCTCGTCAACAGAGATGTGAGTTTTTGGTGAGATAGGGAGAGTGCCGGGATTAGAGGTAGGTTTTGAATCTAATTCCAAATACTCTACAGCAGAAATGTTCTTACTAGTTATGTCTTCATCGAGCTTTAGCTGCAATGCATCACCAATCATTTCTAGGGAAATTGTAGACGGTTTTTTAAAATCTGTACTATCTACTAAAACAACAGTCCGTTCAAGATTTAAATCAGAAGAAACTTGTCTATACCCTTTATAAAATCTTTCATCAGGCTTCATCAGATACTATTATTAGTCCCTCGAAGTATTGGAGTTTCAAGTTTCCGTATGAATCATAAGCTTCGACCTGTACATCAAATACTCCAGGCTCCGTAAAGATATAAGGAACTGATTTATTATGAACCCTAAATAGGATCTCATCACTTTCTTTCCATTTTACAGTCCATATATTCTTCTGATTAAGCATATAATTAGAAGGATCATAAAAGGTATCCAAAATAACTAGGGTAGAAGGCTCGATAGTAATAGAATTTGTACGTGGATAGAATGGTCCTGTTACTAAGTACCCATCTGTAGAAGGATCGTACCATTGATCCAGAACTCTTTCCTGATCAAATAATATATTTACATAAACAAATGTATTGTCCAAATAATATTGATGATAATAAGTATCTTCAAGATAAATTTGGAAATTGTTATCAACTTCTGTAGCACTGTCTACGTTAATTCCAAAATCAGCATAAGTACTAAATGAATGTTTAGCTGTGACCTCATATCTGGATGAGTCTGCAATGATAAATTCAGGAATATTCCCCTGGAATTGATGGTGATAGCCATCCGGACCCTCAACTGAAGATGAATCAATTACTCTAAATGAACTTCCCCAGGAGTATCCCGTACACACATCATCTATTATTATTCCGACTAGCTGAGTTGGATTAAATCGATATGATTGAATGTCAATATCCACGGTTTTATTATCCAAATCATTTGATGGATTAAGCGTTCCTCTTCTAGTATCATTTAGGACATAAACTTCCGTTTCCGAATCAGTTACAAATTCAGCAGGAATCCCAGGTATAGTCAGAGTATAAATATCGTCGATGGATGTTATACCTGTTATATTCCCAGAAACTTCATTAATAAAATAGTATTGGCCTTTATCAAATAATACGAGATTTAAAATGTCATCGTAGTAAAATGATTGAAAATCTGAATCTACAATAAATTCGTCCCCGGATCTGGATACAACTCTCTCGGTCATATTATAGAATCTAGCTATAGAACCAGGATCTGGAAGATCTATAAAATATGAGATAGAAGGAACCTTGATGTAATATTTTCCTTCTCCATCTTGTTCTAAAGTTAAGTTTTGTAATGGAACTTGTCTATCGAATATTGGATATAAATTAGCTTCCGCTAGTATTGAAATATCCGTCGGGGATAGCATAGAGCTTGGACATAAAATTAAATTTGGGCTTGATCCACATGAAGTATCCAGATAACTCCAAATAGTTGGAAATTTAGTCCAAACATCATAGTTTTCTCTTAAAAAATTTCTATATGAAGTATTTTGTCCATCCCAACCGAAAATTTCTATGTGGTAAGGACCAATATGATTCACATACATATCATAAATACTATAGTCAACAACTTGAGCATCCTCAATATCATTATTAGAAGGATCCACTTTAGCTGCATAATAAGCTGATGGATCATATAGATACAAAGGCCCCCTTGGTGAGGTATACACCACATTCAACGTAATTTTTTGTTCTAGCAGAGAAGTATCATAATTAAAGTTGATGAAATATTCCTCTTTTCTAAAAACAGAAGGATCGTTAAATAAAGACGATGGCTCCCTTATATAGCTTTTCATTCCAATATTGCCATCCAAAATATCTAAATAATAAGCCTTATCCTCTCCAAATACTCCGGAATCTATAACATTTCCAGATACATCTGTAAATTTGAAGTTTTTCATAGTTAATAAAGGTGCCTTATAATTGTCATCAAAAGCATATTGTAATAAGGAACTAGTATCCGGGGTCAGAGAAACATATCCCCAGGTTTTCCATTGGTATCCCATAGAAGACTCTACAACATATTTGCTATTATCGTATGGGTCTGAATAAATGGAATAAGCTACAGATTCCAGCCAATTATCATTACTTGCATCCCTTAAATAAGCTTCTTGTAAATATATGTTTAAACCGGTAGAGGCTTCATAGAAAACCGAAGATGAATCCAGAACATTATAAAATTTTAAATCATTATCGTAAACAAATAACGGATTGGTCACAAACTCTGTGCCTAATACGCCTGCTTCGGTTTTTTCAACGGAAGCTTTCCATTGAATATCAAATAAATCATAAAATGGATAACGAAAAGGAGACCCTATCGAAACTGTGGAAGGATCCCACCAAAGCGCCGAGGCATCCTCAATAGAGAATGCACCATTGGAAGGATCCCAATAATATTGTAAAAGATCCTGAAATCTTAATTGACTATAGTCTGTGACCTCTGTTTGAGAAAGTTCTCTAAGTGTTAAACCAATAGAGGCTTCACCCATAGCTAATTCTGAATCCTCCCCAACAGTTTTCGGGGTTAATGATTGAGAATAAATAGCTTCATTACCAACATTCTGAGTAGCATAAATAAAACTTCTAAATCTTTCAAAGTATACACCCTCTCCAGTTACATCTGTGATTCGTGCATTAACCCCAATGATATTTTTCTCAAGCCAATCCTTTAAAGCTTTGAGTTTAGTGAGTATTTCACTAATATTATATTCATAGCATTCTTCTACAAGAGGATTTCCCCACTCATCAATTTCTCCAGTCTCCCTAGTAATACAATAAACAAGGGATAACTCGTTTAATTTTTTTAGATTCTTTCTTTCTTCGGGAGTGAAGTATAAAATAGTTTTAGTTCTATCTGCAGCTTCATAGGGAACATATAAAGATAACTTTTTGTTTTCCTTTACGTTCTTGAACCATTCTTTTACTTTAATATCTTCATATCCAAGCCACTTTATCGAGTTGATAAGAGCTTTATATGTGCCTATGTAAGGCATTATTTGGGCCTGTTCAAGAATAATATGTTTTCCTTTGTAATTTAGAAGTTCCCAGTCGGGCATATCTTCATTGATGTCGGCCGATTTAAATAATTTTGGTGTATCCTTTGGATTTGGCAGCCCAAAATCTTGAATAATTGTATCGAATCGTTCGTCCGGTCCTATAGACTGAGAGTTTACCAAAATTTCTAAGAACTGGTGATCAACTCCATTTATTCTGTGATAACCTCGAAGTTTTCTTTCAAATACCCCCTCATCTTCGGATCTAAATCCAATATTTAAAATAAGGGGAAATCCCGAGACATACTCTGAAACATCGAATATAAGTTCCTCCGCCCATATTAAAGTTTGTTCATCCTGATTTACATCAAATAATTTTATTTCTGGATCCCCATCACTAAATTTAAAAACAAGAGTACTATTGACGGGATCATATGGACGAATAAAAGATCCCACTGATACCTCTTCCAAAATACTTAAGTGTTCTGTTTCTACTAACTGAATAGAAACAGGATCCATAAAAACTGCAGATGCAAAAACTACTGAAGGATATTCAAAATTAGTAGATACTTCCACTGGATCTATATAAACGGATCCTATCCCCGGAGCATTATCAGGCTCTGGATTAAAAACAGATACGTCAATAAAATTTATAGATGCTTCGGTCGAGGATAATATTTCACTATAATCACTAAAAGCATAACTCAACTCTACCTGAGTGGCAGGATCATAGTTCCATCCAGAGTTAGTTATTACGGTATCGTATATTAAACCACTGGGGTCTGTAAGTGCATATCCTTCTGCTCCATTTGCGTTCTGTGCATCTGTAATAAATTTAAGATCTAAGAATGCATCGGCATAAACGTTTAAATTACTACCTTTCTTATCAAATATTTTCCAGTTATCGGCTCTCATTTCTTAATTGATATTAGTAGAGTTTTTATTATGTGCTATTGAAAAGGTTTTCTTAATTATCTTTACCTGTTCAATTAAAAAATTAATTAGGCCTTCTATCTTTCCATAAAAGGGAATCTGAATATAGTTTGCCCAGAGTTCAGGCGAGGTCATTTTTTTCATTATCTTCCCCCTGTAATCATATCCAAGATTTTTATATTGATCATTTAAATTCTTTGCTTGATCATAATATCCAGGCCTTACTTTATAAAGTAATTGGTTTCTATTTACGGCCGATTTCTTTTGAATGTTAGTTGCCATTATAAATTAGATACGATAGTTTTGTTTGTAGCTGAGTTAAGATCCACTGCAGTAATACCCCTCAATTGAATATTTACATTACTTAATTTCTCTTTGGCTATGGAATCATCATAATAAACTCCGCTGGAACTTTCCCAGCCTCCTCTTATTAAAGGATATAAATCCCTGACCGGAACTTTATTTCCAAATGCATCATCTACAAATCTAGCTAAAAGTACATCCCCATAATCATCGATTCCATATCCTGATCCATAAATTTCGATATTTTTCAAATCTGCATCAAACCAAACGGTTACAGAATCCACCCCTTCTATATTTTCTATAATTCTAACAATATCAGATGCGGGAATCCTATCTCTACGAGTATTTTTTAAGAAATAATCAGAGGTTTTTGAAATTATCTTTTCCCTGATTGTGTTTAGCTCAAATCCTTCATAAATAATTAAGGAAATATTTAATACGAACCTTGGATATTTTAAATTCATGATGGCATTATCTACAGTTAATACTCTTTGGCCAGATTCCTCGATAAGATCTAGTATTCCTCTTTTCTCCGCTCCTGTTAATATAAAAGAATCTAGATTACATGTGTAATAATTTTGATTGGCTGCGATTCTTTTGTTTACATCCGGTACTAAATAGAGATAAACAGTATTATCATCTTGTTTTTGCTCATTTATTTTGCCTTGCCAGTAATAAACTTGATTTTGAGCTGCATCTAATTCAGTTTTCTTAGTCATTGACTTAGCTGCACTAGCTCCAATAGTAGAAATCAAGTTTCTATACTCTTCATTTACATTTTCATACACGGTTCTTGCCTGATTATACTTATCTAAAGCATATCTGTCCTCAAAAGTTGCAAATCCTGGTAAAGCATCAACAATCGTGAACATATTTAGCTTACGAAGGAAGTAAATGTAGCTGTTTGTGTTTGCTAAAACAAAACTACGTGATACATGAGGAGCTAAAAGCCTTGTTAGATAAATAGGTTCCTCTAATGCCCCGAATAATATGGGTTTTTCGATGCCTATTCTTATTATTTTGTTTAAATCTACCTCCTGGGAGTTCAACGAATATCCTTTTGTCTCAAATTTCCAGTTTTTTTGCTGTTCAGAGGAAGAAGTTGTCAAATTTCCAGCATCCCCATCTGTTAATAAATATTCTACAAGTATGGTAGATCCTAAAGGGGGTATTTTTCCATTATATCCACTTCCGAAGAAGACGTCTATACCTCCAGTTTGACCCGTTTTGACCATTACGGACTCCTCGTTTCGAATCATATCCAAAATAGAGTCCCTTTTTTCCCATCTTTTACCATCTACAAAGATATTTACAAAATAATTATCAATACTTGCTCCTTTTTTACTCTGAAAATTGAAAGATTGTAAAGGATCTCCTGTTCCCGTTGATTGCTGGTACTCTAAAACCCCCTGAACTACGTCTACATTCACAAAATTCGTTAGGGAAGTAAGATCTAAACGAACTTCTTCGCCAGGAAGCACAATAGTATAAATTAATCCATTGATCGAGGAGGTAACTTGGGTATAATTAGGGATTACCACCGTATTTCCATACATATTTATCTTTTCCCCATTGTATGTGAGTCTTAAAGTCCCCCTAGCTGCTTGTCCTCTTGAAGGATTGTGCCCTGTCAGCGATGCAAGGCCCTTAACGCTGTCTGGCCTTGATGCAGTATTAATATTTAGCTCTGTAATGGAGTCTTCTACATAATAAAGTATCATTCTACCAAGGTTTAAGATCACCTGAAGTAGCTGACCCATTGGAGAAGCCATTGAAAAATACTTTCCTACTGATTGATAGGAAGTTTTTACAAAGTTAATACTGTCTTGATAAAGTTCTGAAAGGCGTATTCTCGCCGTTTTTATCATACTCATAGTTAAAAATTTTATTTTACGAGAATACCCAAAGATTTCACATTGTTAATGAAAAAATCAATGACACAAAAGTCATATCCTTCAGCTTTTCCAAAGGAAACTTTAGGAGCTATCTTATATTGAGATGCTTCTGAGACATATTGAGTAATTTGCCCCCTAATTTTCTCCTCTAGATCGAATTTATTGACCCTAGTTTCAAATACTAGGTCTTCTATTGACACCCCAAAGTTTACATCCCCTAAAACGGACCCCTGACGGGTACCGAGTATCATTTTTATCTTGGAAATAATGCTTTCTATAGCATCTTCATGCTCATAGACACCATATACATAGTTGGGGTCGGATGGATTTCTTATATAGAGGTCCTTGATCATTCAACTTTTATTTTATATATCCAATCTTTTTAAAAAGACCCTATTTATAACATATACATTCTAAGGATATATAAAATAAACCTATTTTCATGCTTGTACGCGAGTCTTTAAGCCGTTTCGACCTTCTAAATGAAGATTTTTTAGCAGAAAATGTGCTAAATGAGAAGTTTGACATTAATCTATTGAGCAATAAGGCCCAAAAGCTTGCAGTTTTAGCGTCCATGTTCGTAATGTTTGCTGGTGGACGAGCTCCTGATCTTGCAAACAACCTAGATAAGAAAGAAATCGCTAAAAAACCCCTAATTATGAAGCTAGCAGATGAAGATTTTCTTGAAAGAGATGATATTTTCACCGGTTTTAATGATTTATTAAGCATTTATAAGCAAAAAGAAGAGAAGGCCGCGGCCCCTAAAATAGTTCAAGCAGATGAAAATTTCATCAATGCTATCAATAAAATCAAGCCAGGAAGGCTAGATTCTGCGTATATGGAGAGATATAATCAATATGATGATGATATTTTACGTGCTGCAGACAATTTAAGAGCAAAAGGTGAAGATCCTAACGTGAATTTGATAAAAGCTATCATGTTAGTTGAAACCGGAATGAAACCCACAAAAAATAATCTAGGATTTGAGGGATTTCCGCAAACAAAGGAATATATTCTCAATGGGAGGAAAACAAAGGATGGAAAATTTCACCCAGGGATAAATCAAAGATATGGTACCAAGTTTACGATGAATGATATGTACAATGCTGAGAAAGCAGCGGAATTTATTCATTATTATCTAAAAACGGTAGCTAAAAGCGATTATGTTGAGGACCTAAAGGATATGATCATCGCATATAACTGGGGAGTTGGAAACCTGGGTGCATATAAACGTGGAGAGAAGGAATTACCGAAGCAATCCTCTGATTATGTCAAGATGATTGACGTTATGCAAGATTATTTTACTTCTTAATAAGGATCCTCGAGAAGAATAATTCGAAAGTCGCAGTGAATGCAAAATACATGGCAAAAATATCTAGCCACCACTTTTGTATTGGAGAATAAAAGATAATCGCCGCTGAAATACACACCAGCATAAGCATTTTTACAAGATGCCAGAGATCTGTCACCCAAACTAATACCGTAGACATAATCAGGTCGCCGATCTTAGTCTTAGGCCTCCATTTATTTGTCCATGAGAGGCCTGGATTGATCCACTGCTGAGCTTTCATGTCCCTAAATATAGATAACTTATACCTATGCTTCAAAACGTCCATACAAGCATTAAACACGCCTGCAAGTACCATTAATATTATTGAAATCCACCACATAATTTATTAATAAACATCCCCATTTACTTCTAGTGTCTCAATCATATCGCTAGCAGCTATTTCTTTTGTTGGCCATCCTCTTCCGGAAGAATTCCACCGAGGGTGGTCAGAATAAGAGAAATATGTATATCTGCCATAGGACTCAGGATCCTTGACAACGAATACATTCCATTCTTTATATGGAATCATTTCTATTAATTTATAGTCTGGATCATACCATCTGTGTTTTCTCCAGAGGCTTTCTGCCCCAATACCCATAGCTCCTTTAGGATCTTTTCCTCTTTCAAAGTCCATTGATTCTTCCAATGATTCCGGTACAAGAGCTTGTTGCCATGCTAAAGGTTTCTCCGCAGCATATTTTTTAGATCCACCAACTTTATCTCGTTCTTTCTTCTGCATAGGGGATTTTACATGCTCTTGACCCAGATCTTCCGCGGATCTTTGAGAACTTCCCTCATAATCTTTGACTGGAATGAGTTCTGAATGCCATACCTCTGGATTTCTTTCTTTTACGTAAGCTAGACCCCTCCATGCTTCCTTTTTTTGTGGAAGAATTTCAATTTTCCATTCTGGGTCCCTCAATATATCAATATTTTCATTGTAATATCGACTTAATCGAGCACTTAGTCCCTCAATCATCTTAAAAAACAAATCTTTTTCAGGATATACCCAAAAAGAAATCATTTTTCTCTCTTTCCATAGTCTTCCTGGATAAAAATCTTCAGTATGTCTTATATTTAATGGATGAGCATCTCTAGCTTTTCCTAGAACCAATTCCCCATCGGATAGCCAGATAGGATGAGAATCATCATCGCCAAATTGAGGAGACCATTCGTTTTCATCAACTGGTTCTCCATAAGCATTATACTGTAGATCCGGATATGAAATTATATCAGGACTCTCGAATATTTGTCGAGCTCTCATATATTTTCTAACTGATTTTCTAACTCCGTTTGAAAGGTTGCTGGATCCCAGTCTGCCATGTAATATTCTGGTTCAGTATGCTTAATGGGTTCTTCCGCATTATAATAAAAATCCATAATTCTTTCTGCCCCTTGTTTAGAAATTCGAGCCTCGTATATGTCTTCTTTCTCTAGATATTTTGGCTCTCCTAGATCATACCAGTTTTCAATGGATTTTTTAAGGCCTTTCCATGATTCTCCTTCTTCGGCACTTGCTGTGGTATTTGCTGCTGCAACCTGAAGAGCATTTCTTATATCCTCAAAATCTTCTATATCTTTGTCGTATATTTGTTCCCACATTTCCTCAACATCTTTTCCTCCGTATTCTTCAAATTTTTCTATTAATGGTTCTTCATCTATATCATTATCAACGATAAAGCTTTCTATTTCCTCCCGGCTGTAAGTTTTATAACTATTATCTTCAAAATATTTCCATCCATCCCCAGATAAAACATCCTGGAAAAATGCCTGATGATCATTATCTCCGAAAAAAGTCGAGAAATCAAGCCAATCAAATTTTATAGTATAAGTATCTCCCCTTTTTCGGAGTTTTATACCATTGTATTCTTTATCTAACTCTGGGATATTATCCAAAACATCAATTCCTTGCTGTCTTAACTCATAATACTCATTTTCATCGAAGTCATATCCCTGCGATAAGATATATTTAGTCCATTTCTCCCTTGTTTCTCTATCTAAGTTAGAATCCTCTAAAATATCCTCTAAAACCCCGATATTATTAATACTCTGGTCATGTTCTTCCCCCAAATACTTTTCTATTTGAGCCTTTATTCCTATTCCCATAGAAGATTGAGGGCTCTTCCCTCTTTCAAATTCGATATATTCTCTTACCAGTTTCATCTTATAAAAATGGGGGAAGCTATTCTTCCTAACCTCCCCCTCTCTCTAAATTTTTATATTTTATTCTATTCCGGCAAATTTCTTCATTAGAAGCTCTAATCCGGGTGAATATTCTTGTCCACCTTTGAATAAATCTTCTATGATATAATCATTTTTTGATATAAACATTTTCACAACAGTCATTAAAGACTCGGGAGGGATCTCATTCTTCATATCTCCTATCCAATTACAGATATTCAAAAATTCTTCTCCCGAAAGCTCTCTTCCTTTCAAATAATCTGTCAATTTTGCCAGCTCTTCTTGAAGCTGTCTGGTTGTCGTAATTGAAGAAGCCCCTTCTGGGTCAGTTAGAATATCATCTGAAGAATAATTTTCCTCAGGTACTCCTCTCTCATGTCTTTCAATTTCCTTGTCAGCCCATTCATCCTCTGCTCGAGTAAAACGTTCAGCTAAAAATTTATCTAGTGATTCTGATACAAATGCCATTTTAGAATATATGTTTGTATTTATCAATAAAGAGCTCTACCCCTTCTTTGTACTTATCTCTTCCTTCTACCTCACCTAATTCTTCATGAATAGCTGGATGAGTATCTGCCATAGCTTTTAATCCTCTTGTTGCAAGAGAAGCATTATCTAATTTAATTAAATATTTGCAGAAATTAGTAAATTCTTCTGGCGGTAACTCAGTTCCTTTGGAAGAAGAAACTAATAATGATAAAAATGCAGCACCTTCTGATAAATCAAAGCTGCTGCCAGCTTTCTTAGGAAGACGAGCTTTATCTGGATCGGTAAATACGCCCCTAATGTCTTTTTTACTAAAGGTCTCCATTATTCTAAAAAACTTACCAAGTTCAAGTGCAACGTCTTCTCCGACACTTCCTGCAACGGTTTCTTCTATTAATCGAGCTGTTACTTTATATCCTTCTTCTTCTGCATCATTTTCTAGATCTTTAATAGCATCTGAAGCAGCTGCCCATGATCTTGGAGATGCAAATGCACTATCCATAGTTTTTTCATCGTCTAGCGTATAAAATAATTCTTGATTAAATTCTAGGAAATCCAATATTCGACCATCTACTTTTCCAACGGCCCATTCTTTCCATTCTTCATATTTTGGAACATAATTATATTGTTGGAATCTATTACCTAAGGCTGAAGACCATTCAGGCAATGTAGCTGGATCATCAACTGTTCTATTTGAAGCTGATATAACTACCCATTGTGATCCTAATTTAGCATCACCAATAATACGTTGGTTTACTAATTTTAAACATGTATTTTGAACTGCTTCATTTGCTCTAGAGAGTTCATCTAAGAATAATACTCCTTTTCCTAAAGCTTCATCTAATTTTTTATCTTGTTCCGGATCGCCAGAAGGAATATAAACAGGGAGCCAAGATTTTGGTATATCTATAGCTTGAGGACGCCCGGATGCTCCTTCTCCTTTATCATTTAGTGATTGTTTTATACCAATATCAAAAATTTGACCAGCTGCTTGAGTCATAACATAAGGAAGTGCCCAATCGTCGGGGGCCATTTTAGATGTCTGGACATCAACTAATCTACCAGCTCCTTTAGCTTTAACTAATTCTTCGACAATTTGAGTTTTTCCAATACCAGGAGCCCCCCATATCATTAAAGGAACAGCGCGTGGATTTTTTAGAGCGATTCGAACAACACGGTATAAACTCTCTCTTCCAACATTTTTCATATTCGGATTTGGATGTTTTAATGGAACTACTTCTTCATTAATTTCAGCATTTTTTTCCATAGCTTTATATTTAGCTATCAGCTTTTGATCATTTTCAGATCTTAAGTTTGGCTCTAGAGCTATATCATCTTTGTCAGCTATATAAGAAATATAATCAGGGAGAGTATGGTTTTTAGACATTATTCCAATATTAATTGGAAGTACAACAGGATCTACCTGGCCTTCTTCTGTTTGAAAGAAGAAAAATTTACCAATTTTTTTGAAGAAATTCTTAATAGCCCCCATAGCTTTATTAAGAAAATTAACTTCATTTAACATTTTTCTTTCCCTGAATTCCTGTATAGATTCGCTAACTAATTTTCTCATCGTTTATTTTTTTATTTTTATATATATTTCTTTAATTATTTATCTGTTAATTAGTGGATAGTTTTACCAACTGTCCAAATGGCTGACGAAAATTATCATCATCATAAACCAGCCAAATAAATTTTTGATCATATGGGGGTTTTTTAGGCATATTTGCAATTCCGTCGGTAAAAAATACCAGTAATGAAACATTATCCTTTAGATTCTCATGAACCCAATCTAATGGTGCTTGAAAATTTGTTCCTCCACTAGGTCCTCTGTATTGTTTGATAACTGCTTTCCCCGATCTGGTAACAACCTGTATATTAGGTTTATCCACATCTCCATCAAAGGGAAGCAATGTAATTTTTTTGACTTTTTTTGTGAATATAAGAGCATTTACCTCATTAATAATTCTTTCTAGTGTTTTATCACTCATAGAACCAGATACATCCACTGCTACGACTATATGCTGTATTGCATTTCTTTTTTGATAGATTCCTCTTAAAACATATGGTTTGCCTAAATGTTTTTTGTGAGGTATTCTATATTTCATCTCTGGACTTAGTGCTTTTGCAATTGCTCTTTTAAATATAGATTTCCAATTAACATCAGATTTATGGAGTTCTCTTAATCTTTTTAGCAATCCATCGCCTTTTCCTTTTCCAGAAGATTTGGATTTCATTTCATTATACATTTTTCCGGATAAATCCCCCCACTTTTCTCCTGGATTTGCATCAGGATCGCCTGCTTCCCCTTCTTCTACATCATAACCAGATTTTCCTGCTATTTCATCTCCTTGTTCTTTAGATATAATTGATCCTGTCCCTGCGGGATCGGAGTTTTCCATTTCCCTATAGATAACTTCGTATTCATTATCGGACATACCCGGCATATTTTCTTCATCATACTTTTTTTCTGTTTCAGATCTTTGATCCTCCTGTTCCCCTCCGGCAGGATCTGAATCTCCTCCAGCACCGCCTGAAGGTCCTTCTATAATAGGTATGATCTCCTCTCTTGAGTATGATTCTTTAATCATTTCTCCGAATCTTAAATAGAAGGATTCGGTAACTGGTCCAACGTCGAAAGTTCCATCAGGATTAACCGCAGTAACAACTCCTTCTTCTCCCGTAGCACGAATTTTTACTTTAGAGCCGACCTCAATTTGTGGAGGCTGGTTTCCTCCACCTCCTTTACCCTGACCTTTACCTTGCCCCTGTCCTTGCCCCTGGCCTTGCCCCTGTCCTTCACCTTCGCCTTCGCCTTCACCAGGATTTCCTTGATTATTAGGAAGTTTTGGCATATTTGGAGCACCGTTCTCAGCTATGTCCTTATAAATCTGCTCTACAGCGTGATTTAGATATTTAGAATCATATAAACCCCCCAATTTTTTCACAAAAGCTTCATCAAAATCCTTAAGAGTATCTACAATTAAAGGGTTGATTTCATAATCCCCAGCAATATTAAATAATTTCTGATCCCTTCCTTGTAAACGATCCATGTGAAGAAGGACACAATGCATAATTTCATGAATAATAACAAAAATCTTTTCATGCCAAGATAATTTATGAGCGAATAATGGATTAACAAAAAGCCTAATACCATCTGTTGCCATAGTAGGAACTAACCATGTATAAATTGGGGTAAATTGATGAACATATGGAGCAAATAGGGGGGACTGAGAAACAATCGCGGTTTTTGCGCTTTCCATTTCTTGATCAACTTCCCTCATATTAATGATAGTTCCATCTTTTGCTTTTATTTTAGCACTAGCAGGGATTTTTGGTAAACTCCCTTTCGGAACCTTTGATTCATTTATGAAATTTATAAAAGAGGGATAAAAATTATTTAATTTATCCGACATATTTTTATACCCAAATTTTTCCATGGAC
>Ga0307378_10007062_pt1 | contig 15171 bp, 24 predicted proteins | sample UN1MG_FD_202238 | JGI IMG/M metagenome (GOLD analysis project Ga0307378, IMG submission 202238) | Soil microbial communities from Risofladan, Vaasa, Finland - UN-1 | ecosystem: Environmental > Terrestrial > Soil > Coastal area > Acid sulfate soil | place: Finland: Risofladan, Vaasa | collected...
CCTTCTAATGCATAGAAGTTTCCTTGTGGGGCACCAGGGAGTTGATACTGTATAAATATATCTCCTTTCTTAATATGAAAAACCTTTACAGGTTTAGAGAGATCAATACCATCCATATATGTGTCTGGATTAACATCCTGATTTATAAAATATGACACACTCAATTTTTTATTATTATTCTTGAAATGATATTGAGTATAGAAAATCGCAAGTACGGCTACTACAACAATAGCGATAAAGTGAATGTTTCGATTTTGTTTCATCCTCCCCCTTTAAAGTTTGTATTCGATTAGATAGATGTTGTACCAGGTTGATGTTGAAAGTTTTTCTTTCTCCCTTTTAAAATTTCAATAGCCAAGTCCAAACACCTAGTCATCTTTTTCATAGCATCCAGTTTTTGAAATGTCTCGTATGTTGTCTCGGGTTCAAACTTCACAACCTTAGAAGATATGATTTCATAGTTATCGGTATCATTTATCATGAGTTGGACAAGCGTATCGTCGTCGATTTCATTGATGAACTGCACCGATGCTCGATAACTGGCCTTCAGATTATATGTATAATAAGTTGTTGCAACTGTCGCTGCTAATACAAGAAACCCTAAAACGAAATATATTGTTTTCTTCATGACTCAACCTTTCTTCTTAGGTTAAAAATAGGGCGCCTGTAACAGCACGCTCCGGTAACTTGTTTTTGGGATTAACTACCCCCAGTCCTCATCATCTTTATCTCCAAAGAAATCATCATCATCAAATGCACATTCCAACGATGCCATTTGATCTGCTTGTTCGTCGTCCATTCCGTCTTCAATAAATTCTTCATAATACTGGTCATAATAACTCATTTTAATATCCTCCATGATAGTTGTTTGTGGGCGATCACCTTTCACCATAGCTGCGGCAATTCTAATTCGGGGAAGCATTGCCCCACCGGACCCACATGGTATTGTTATGCGTGTGAAAGTTTAACAAGCAGCACGCCGTTTGATTTCTCTTTCTTACCACACTCGTCTTTTTTACAGTTAGATTTAAATTGAACCATATCTAACTTTTTCTTCCAGACGTAATCTTTCAATCTACATTTTTCATTTTCAAGATTTATTCTCATGATGTCCTCCTTTTATATAGAAGTTTTTAATATAATAACGAACCAATAATATCCTATCATACATTAATATATATAGTTTTAGAAAATATATATGACCAATAAAAAAAGATGGGGCCAAAGCCCCACCTTAAATTAATTACAGGTAATAATGTCAACTACCTTTTCTGTGTATGGATTAATTATTATCCCCCAACCACATTCCGACTTTACTTGTAAATTAAAATGGTTATCTATAATATAATTTAATCTCATATTAACTGAGAACGATATGATTTTTTTTAATTCCTTCCTCTTTTTATTTTTAACTAACTTGATGAGATACAAATAATAATCTCTCATCTTTTTATAAGAGTAAGGACAGCACGATACTACAAGACAGATACTACTATGACATGGATCTGTTGTCATTCATAATCCCTTATAGCTTCTGCTTCAGGAATCCCAACAGGTTGCAACGGAATTCCGTCTTCTGAATACTCTGCAAAACGAACAGTGAGTTTCTTTCCAATTACATTTGGAAGATTAATAAACATCTGTTGGCGATCTTCAACTGTTCCACGTGGGCGAGCATCAAATTCTCTTCCGCTTTCTGTTATGCATCTATATATTATACAACCTGAGTCGGCACCAGTTCCCTCTTTTCCTCCGACGATTTCAAATTCAGCATCTTCAAATTCTTTAACCTTTTCAATTTCATCAGAGTTATATTGGAATATATAGATACCATCAATGTTTTTAAGCATACCACCTTCAAAACCATTTTGTACACATTCGTCATGATACGCTTTTGCTTCAGCATAGCTGCTAACTATGACAGTCGGAGTAAGTTTGATTGGACTATCCGGACCAAGTTTATCTACATTCTCTTTTAACCAAGTGAATCTTCCAGAAAATTTTGGTCCTATCCATGCCATATCATATAACCAATATTCTAATAGGTGTTGATCTGGTTTGATTTTCTTTGTGTAGGATCCGATTCTCTGAAGACTCCATCCATGTTTGTATAACTCGCCATGAATTGGAGAAGGCGGATTTAACATTTTAATCCAAGGATCAAGATGTGCGAGAGTTTCAAATAAATGACCGCCTCTTGAATGATGTTGGATTAAATCTGGTGTTGGTGAAAATTTTGGTGGAACCATTGGTGGCTCAGCCAAGTTACATATTCCATTTAGTTTTGGTTGCATATATGCAGGAAATTTAATCTTGCCTTTCTTGGGACCTTTAGCAAGTTGTGGAAGCATTAACCTCGGAATGTAATTGTCTGGATCCATTTGTTCCGGTTCATAGTTTTCATCTCGTTTGGCATTCCATTTGGATTGAGCTTCAGATAAAGCTTGCTCAAATGGAGTTGTCTCATTTGCCCTACCGATATTCTTGCCAGCTTTAATATGTTTGGGAATCTCACGAATCTTTCCGTCAACATATCCACTGTTTACAATGATAGAAGCTGTTTGATCTTCATGCTCAACAGCTCCAATTCCCCATTGTTTAACTTTTCTTGTGCTGGCAACTCCGTATAATGTTGGTAATATTTCCTCTCTCAATATATTCTCCTTTACCATCCGTATTTTTTGTGCGGGAAGGCATCCTTTAGAATTTTTTGTTTCTCTTCCCATGTTGGTAATGCGTTCCAAGCTTCATATGCTTTCTTATCGTTTCCGTGATACATCATATAGCTGGCATCAGATACAGCTTCAATAACTTCATCTCTGGTCATGACGTTTCCTTCTCCTATCTCCTCCATGATCGTGAGAATATCGCCGCCAATCACATCCCATGTTCTGTTTGCCATTTGATGAATACGTTTGACCATTTCTTTTTCCATTATTACTCCTTCTTTATGGATTATATCCAGCCACGCTTATCATCGGATCCCAATTTCTAGTATCGGGATTCCAATTATAATCATTGTTATCACCAGTGGCATAGAAATCAAGAGCTCGAATTGCCCCTGCTCCATACCCAACTCGTGTTAATGCGTCTGCTGGAGTTTCTCCCTCACACATAGTTCTCCTACCATCCAACCAAAAAAATGTGAACTGTTCCATCCTTTCTTCCTCCTTAATTTATGTTTCCAAAGCCCCATCTGGACCATATTTCTGTTGTAGATGTAACAGATGACTTTTAAATACCATTAATTGAAATTCTCTTACTTGTCGTTTGCACCACTTACTTACAGTTGCTTTGTTTTGATTTAAAGTTATCATGCCTAGTAAAAGTGATATAGTAAGAATCATTATTATTATTGTCTTTTTTATTACTTACACCCCCTTCTTTGAATTAAGACTGGTAATAATTTCCTTTCACTAATTTATATATATAGGTTTGAAAGGTATTAATGATGCTTGATAATTTTCAGAACAAAATATAAATTACTCATAAGGATGGTATCTAATCATGGCTGAAGATCAAACAGTTATCAGCGCATTATATGCTGAAATAAGTAAAATGTTTTCTAAGTATAAAGATAAGATTGCTACCGATTGTGCGACAAGACCTTTTGGTCAAAAGAGTAAGTGCAAAGCTATGTATCGGGTGGCAGCATATACAAAAGCTATTCCTATTGTCAAAAGAAGAATGTCCCAATGTAGAAAGGACATCTGGAATGGTGAAGATAAATGCAGAAAGAAAATGACTAAACTCATTAAGACATATGAAGCAAAGATCAAACTACATCGTAGAGAGTTTAAACAATTGAGTGCTGTTACCCCAACAAGAAAAGCTCAAATGAACAGCCTTGAAATTGATCCGATTACAAAAACAATTCTTGAAAAGGATAATACCAATGGATGAAGAATTTGATAAGGTTGAATTTTTAGTTAAGGGCGACGAAGGACAAATGGCTGCCATGATTGAGTACATCAATAGATGTTCTGCTGTTGGTCACTCGTTTGACATTGTAGTTGATCCCGACTTAAGTGAGTATAAAAAGTCATTCTTTGCTGATGGTGATGGTAGGTTTCGTATCAAAGATGTTAAAAAGAATGGAGTTAAAGTTGAGTTGGATAAAGAAGGGGACATTCTTGAATCTTATCTTAGGAGTTTATAATGATTGATTCTATTACACAATATATATTAAATGAAGATGTTAAAGAGACTGCCAAACGTGCAGCTAGTGCGACTGGTTCTGCTGCTAAACAAGTGGGTACTGCGGTTAGTCGTCAAGCACTCAATAAAACTGCCAAGACTAGTACGTATGTTGCAAATAAACTCAGATCAAAGTTTCCTGGAAAGGTAACCGATGATAAATGCCTTGAGTTACATAACACGCAATTAAAATATGGTAGAGGACAAGGTCAATGTAATGCGGCCAAATCTGAGTATTATAGACATCTTACACATATATGTAAGGATGGTTTTAAACTTCAAGGCGTTCTAGATCAAATGAATAAAAGATTCAGAACACCAAAAGGGCTAAGAGACGAAGCAATGAGACTCAAAGAAAGAATAATGGCATCGAAAGAAGAACTAAGTAATGCAAAGATTGTGATAGATGAAAAATGTAGAGAAGAAATGGAACGGTCAGTTAAAGATAAAGCCGAGCAAAAACGTAAAGCATTAAAAGCAACTAAAAAAAGATAAGAAGGACCGAAGAGGCCGTCTTATCTTTTAAGTATCGTCAATTAGATTTTACTCCCCCATTTTTCTTTGAAGGTGTCATAAATCTCTTCTGCCAGGCTATAATTATTAGCCCTCATTAATCTGTTTACAACGGCTTTGAAGCCGTCACGACTTTGTTTTGCTTCATTGTGCAAGGTTAATTCTTCTTCACACACATTAGTTTCATACTGCTTGCCGTAGCCGTAACGTCCTATAAACATAACCTACCTCCTGTTATAAAAGATTAAAAGAAATAAATGCTTATCATACATTAATATATTATAACTAAGACTCCTCTTTTAATAACGGAAAAACATACTCATAATGATGTTTCATGTCTTCACATGAATAATTGCACATTGTTTTTATTATGCATTTATTACATGGACAGCGGTTTATTGCTAAACTGCCACTTGTTAAAAATATACATGCTGGAAAATCACGACACCCTTCACATTCCATATTTTAATCCCTCGAACTACGATTTCAATTTTCCTTCTAACGAACATCCTTTGCAAGTCAGTAAGTTACAAATAAAACATTCATCTGGTAGATTGGTTTTGTTATAATCCATGCAGATGTGCTTTTCCCAAAAACTTAAGAAGCCCTTTATTAATTTTTCCATTGTAACCACCTTTCTGTTGTATGATTATTAGTTCCAGTCTTCTATGAGCTTCAGAGTTCCATTGAATGCTTCAACGGCTTCACGACAAAGCTGTGAGTTAAAAGACGCTACACTTGCAGTATCCCAATCATCCTTTTTAACCGCTTCGTTGCTTATGTTGTGCCATTGTTTCTGACCGCGAATCATTTTATCTTTCATTTCCTCGCTCATTGACTGACCAAATACAATTGCTTCTTGCGTGTTTTTAAATGGTATATCGTTCATAATTTTTATATTTCCTTTCATTTTAATAGTCTTCGGAGTAACCCCGGCACATGACCAATTCACATGCCGAGGTTTCCGAAAGGAGGTACACATAATTGATTTCCCTAAGTGGGAGATCCGCCATGTGTTAGGGCGGAAGAACATAATTCTTTTGCTGCCATGCTCCAAGGCTGCATTTGATACAAGAGCGCACATTGCTATCCTAATGGGATTTTCCCGCCTGCGCTGTGGCGAGTCGACTAACTTTTACAAGGGAAACGACTTGTCCCTTTTTGTGAACAATGAATGAGTCCGGATAAGTCGATATAATCCGGTTCGTAATAAGAAACCACTTCAATTTCGTGGGCAATAACTTTCTCTTGTTTATCTTCTGCAGACAGACAAACAATTGAAATGATACTGATAATACATATTAGTAAGATGATGATAATCATTTTTCCCTTCTTTTTTTTATGGTTAAAGTAAAACTAACAATTCCTTTTCAGTTATTAATATATATAGATTTAGAAACTATACTTAAGTTAATTTTTTTAGAACAAATATAAAATAATGTACTTGCTGTGAGGATGGTGAATGAAACTCATTGATAGTTATTTAAATATAATTCAAAAGGAATATGGTTATGAGAATCCTATTCAAACAAGACCCCGACCAAAACCAGGTATTACAGGCGAAGATCCAGATAAACCATTACCACCTGGGGTTCGTGGTCCTTCTGGTAGTCAAGTAGATTTAGATAATGATGAAGAAGTTGGATTTGATTTTAGAAACTTTGCTCAAGCAGACTATAACTTTGATGGGAATAAAAAACCATCTAAAAAGAAAAATGAAACTTAATATTTTAATTATCTAACGTAAAAAATGGGAGCAGAGATATAATGTCAGAATCAAATAAGGAAACTATTCACTTACACTTTAGCGACCTAAAATTGCTAATGGAGAACTATCAAAATGTAATTCAACTGAATACGCTTCTTTTAGAACAGCAAAAACAGATTATTGAATTGCAAAAGGAATTGGTTAAAAGTCAAACTATAATTTCAGAAAGACAAGCAAAAGTTTATAGTAATATAGATGAGTTGGTCTCTAAAGTTAATTCTCAAAAAGATACATTTGTACAGCTAAGTAATTTAGTCCAAAATAAAGCTAGTGATATGGATTCCGCATTTCATGATCGTTTTAATATGACAGATAAGAAAGTTGATGATACAAAATCTGCGGTTTCTAGTATGAATTTGGATATGGTGAAACAACACTCTGGTATAACAAATAAAGTTTATATTGCTCTTGTAGGTTCTGGTTTAATAGTATTATCCCTTTTAGGAATGCTTACAACATATTGGGAAAAAATGAAACTTTTAGAACAATTACATCAAATGATTAATAAAATGATGATTTTCTTTAAAATAGTTTAGGAGAATAAAAGTATAATGATAAAGAAACTTGAGTCCGAATTAAAAGAGGCTAAAGACAAATTAAAACAAACTTCTATGAAAAAAGAAGCTCTTGAAAAAGCTATATGGGATATGATAAACTATGCTAATATATTTGTTTTACTTTTAGATTCTAAGATGAATGTTTTATTGATAAATCAAAGTTTTTCCAAAACTCTTGGATTTGATGATCCTAAAGAAGTTATAGATAAATGTTGGCTAGATTTTATAAAGCCAGAAGATAAGGAATTTATTAATATTGTCCATCATTCATTAGCATTTGATAATGAAAAAGTGTCTAAAAAATACATGGAAGTTGTAAACGATGTTGTAAAAACAGACGGTGAAAGTTTGTCTATTAGGTGGTTTAACTTTCCTATAAACCATCAATATAATTTAATATTTAGTTTTGGACTTCCGACTGAAATTCCAGCTGAGATTACAGAAGAGTCGATTAGAACTTATTATCAAGAGATTTTACTAAAAGATAAGACAATGATTTTATCACTAAAAGATATGGCTATTAAAGATTTACAAACTCTTGATAATTGTGAAAGAGAATTGACTAAACTAGATGGACCTTTTGATACTTAAATTTACTACTTTCGCATTTTGATTTTTGTTTGGATAAATATATTTTGTATAGGCGCTGATGCGGATTCAGAAATAAATATTGGAGAAACGAATGAATGAATGAGAATCACAAACTTGTCATCCTCGATGATAATAAAGCAGTATTAGCTTCATTGAATGACATGTTAAATAAGAGCTCACTTTCTTGCGATGTATATTGTTTCTTGAAGGCACAAAAAAATTTTTGGGATATAATTGAAGATATTGATGTTGATTTATTTATCATAGATATCCGTCTTGGTGATGAAGATGGTCGAAATGTAACTGAGCAAATAATCGAAAAGAAAAGAGGATGTGTATTTCTATTTATGTCTGGATATGATTATACAATTGATTCTCTTTCAAATTTTAAAGGAAAGTGTATTTATGATTTTATGGCAAAACCAATTTCTCAATATTCTTTCATAAACAGAATAGTTAGTTTATTAAATATAGCAAAAACTTTTAAACCATTAGCAAAAGAATATTTTCCTCAGTTAATAGAACCAGATGATTCTGTTAGAAATCAATTTAATAAAATGGTACAACGAGATAGAACTATGATTAAAAATTTTAGAGAAAATATGACCACTCCAATTTTTACACTCGGATGAGAATGATAGTGAATAAGAACAAAATGAAAATCATATGTGAAAGGAAGCTAAATGGGAATTCAAATAGTAGGACACACTTCATTTTTAGGACACACGGGATACAACAATCACAGTAGAAATTTTTTTACACATCTTAATAAATATGTTCCTACAAGGGTACGCAATTATACATACACTCCAGATCTATCATATTTAAAACCTGAAGAATACCAACTAATCATTCAACAAAATTTAGATGGCCATTCTGCTCCAGTTGGACGTCCATTTATCCCAAAGCCAAGCGATCTGCAAGTCAATATTGTTTTAAATGAAAGTCATCATTATTTCTTTTATGATAAGTATGACTATCCTATGATTGCTTATAATGTATGGGAAGCCACTAAACAGCTTCCAGAGTATTTCAATCGAATTTTAGAGTACGATCAATTCTGGTGTCCAACTGAGTGGCAAAGGCGATGTACAATTGACCAAGGATACCCAGAGGATAGAGTAAAGGTTGTACATGAAGGTGTTAATGGAAACTTGTTCCTTCCTGGTGTTAGTTCAAAAGAAAAAGATGCTCTGTATAACAAATATAAAATCCCTTATGACGCTTACGTGTGCATAATATTTGGAAGGTGGGATTATAGAAAATCGACTGAAGAAATGATCAGATCTTGGATCAATGTTTTTGGAAAGAGAGAGAAATGTTATTTAGTTCTGTCAGCTGACAATCCTTTTTCTTCTGATGGGTTAAAAACTACAGAAGAAAGATTAAAGCACTATAAATTAGAGCATAAACGTATCAAGGTTTTACATTTTCCCGAAAGAGCCGAGTATGTAAAATGGATGCAGTATGGAGCATGTCTGTTGAGTTGCTCACGATCTGAAGGATGGAATCTTCCTTTGATGGAAGCCCTTGCATGTGGCACTCCATCTATATGCTCAGACTGGGGCGGACATTTAGAGTTTGCAGATGGTATCGCTTATAAAGTTGATGTTCCAAAAGAACTCCCACCGAAGAATGTTTATATGTTGGGTGACAATCATGACTTAGGTGTGTGGGGAGAACCTGATTTTAACAACTTAGAATTTGTTATGGACTATGTTTATACTAATTATTCTCAATGTAAAACTCACACAATGCAATTATCAAAATATGTTCGTGAGTTATATACATGGGATAATGCTGCCCGACAAGCAGAGAAGCATATCAATGAGTTAGTCACAAACAAATATCACTATATCAAAAACGAAGTGAAACTTTCTAAACCGAAAATCAGCTTTGTTACATCATTTTATAATGCAGAGAAATATATCAATGATTTAGTTCCGAGTGTTTTAAATCAAACCTTCAAAGATTGGGAATGGATTGTAACTGATGATTTTAGCGATGATTCTACAAAAGAAATGCTTCGAGATTTGTGTGCAACAGATCATCGCATCAAATATATTAGTCAACAGTTCAAACAAGAAATATATTGGAATCCTCATAAATATGCTAGGGGTGAATATATATTAACGGTTGATGCTGACGATCAATTAGTTCCAAAAACCGCAGAGATTATCGCTCATTATTTTGATCGATATCCTGACATAAGTTGTATTCATACAAATGCAAATTACTATTATGGAGATTTTAACAAGTCAAATTTTAAGAACTCTTCATATTGTAGATTTGAAGCATTTGATAGTATATTGGATAAACACCCAATTTATTTAGAAAATGAAAGTGGGCATGAACGGGTTGGGTTTATGTTTGGTACTATTCGAGCATATCGAAATCCAGGATCTTCTTTCAATTTCAATGATGGGGATTTCAAACTTGGACGCCATGAGGATCTTGTTAAAATTACTAGATTGGAAGAACTCGGACCCCCGCTATATTTGAACCGAACATTATATAAAGTGAGAATGCATGAAGATTCAAACTCTAAAAGTTGGGGAGATGAGGGAGGCGAAACAGAGTTTGAAAAAATATATGAAACAGTCCGTAAGCGTAGGGTAGTTGCTTATAAACATGACACAAGATATGATTCAATAAGGGAAGAGTTATATGCGTTTTTATATAGCGATTTAAATGATGAAACAACAAGAAAAAAAGTTGCATGCCTTGGATTTACTGTAGGCGATGAAGAGAAAAAATTAATTCAAGAAGTTTATTATGATCACGATTTTGTGTTTGGAGAAATCCCCAGTGAATGTGATTATATATTTGTATTTGTAAAAGATGTGACGACAGCTGAATTATACTATGATGTAGTTCGTAAAAAATATAATACCAAAGTTCTATTCTTTATGGTTAATCATAGCTGGGAACCTGGATTCTATGACTTAGAAGACGGAAGTAACTATTTTGAATTATTCAATTCAACAAGAGATTTCTTGGGGAAACGTACTGTTTTCGTATATGGTACATACCTTTACAAATATTGTTTTATGTATTTCAAAACTCCTAAGAAACCAAAAGTAAAACTCAATTTGGGATGTGGTAATGATATTCGAACAGGATATATAAATGTCGATAAGTATAATAATACAGGTAATGTTGATCACCAATGGGACCTGGCAAAGATTGAAATGGGTGATGAGACTGTGGATGAAATATTTACATCACATGTATTTGAGCATATAATGATAAATGATGTTTATGGTGTTTTGGAAGAATGGCATCGAGTATTAGTGCCCGGCGGAAAAGTTATTATGCATTTGCCAAACCTTGAAAGAGAGGTTAAGATTTGGCTTGAGGCATCACCTGAGAAAAAGTGGTTTGAAGTACACCGTATATTTGGAAGTCAATCACATGAAGGTAATACACATTTCAGTGGTCATAGCCCTGCAAGTATTGAATGGCTATTAGAAAGATTTGACTTCAATGTTACACAAGTCAAAATAGGCAATTCTGGATATGGAGAGGAGATACAGGTACATGCTGTTAAGAGTCCGAAGATTGACTTGGTTCCCGCACGTTGTATGACTCATTTTGTAGGTGGTCCATTTGCAGAAGTCAAAGGCGATCCAAATGATAAAGGATTTTATATATTTGATTTTCTTGATCCAGATAATAATGCAAGTGTTCATCAGCAAATGATGGGTATTAATACATGGACAAGACCACACAGAAAATATTATACTAATTGGTTAATCCGTATATCACGAAATGGAAAGTTGGTACATGAACATAAGTTTAATTTACAAAGAAAAAATGTATTAATCGGCATTGATACAAAATCAATGGGCGATAATATTGCATGGATGCCCTATGTAAAAGAGTTTAAAGAAAAACATGAATGTAATGTTTGGGTATCAACGTTCTGGAATAACTTGTTTAAAAATGCAGATGAATATAAAGATTTGCATTTTGTTGAACCCGGTCAAGTGGTTGATAATTTATATGCTTCATATTCAGTTGGGTGTCATGATAATGATTTTCATAAGAATAAAAACAATTGGAGAGCGGTCCCTTTACAACAAGTTGCATGTGATTATCTCGGACTTGAATATAAAGAGATAGTTCCTTCAATTGGAATAAATACAGGTCAACGCCCAATGAAAGAAAAGTATGTAACCCTTTCTGAATTTTCAACATTTCAATGCAAGTTTTGGAATTTCCCAAACGGGTGGCAAACAATCATTGATTATATTATAGATGAATTGGGTTATAAGGTGGCGGTTATAAGCAAGGAAGAAACTAAATTAAAACGAGTAGTTAATTGGACAAATAGATCAATTGAGCAAACTGTAAAAAATATTGCACATGCAGAATTTCATATGGGAGTCAGTGCTGGTCCTACATGGTTGGCATGGGCATTAAAGGTTCCTACAATATTAATATCAGGATATAGTGCAAAGTGGGGAGAATATTCTACAAATATTCAAAGGGTTATCAATGAAGATGTTTGTCATGGATGTTTTAATGACCCAAGTGCTCCACTTGAGAGAGGCGATTGGCATTGGTGCCCAAGAAAGAAAGATACCCCACAACAATTTGAATGTTCTAAAACAATCACACCTGACGTGGTTATCAAAGCTATTTCAAATATTATCTAACGAATAGCGGGTAAATTCAGAACAAAATACAAATCCGAGCATGTACCGGTTGCATCATTATTATAGGGAAAAATTGTAAATGCTTACAGTGGATGCTACAGAATGTGGTCAGTTTACATACTGTAACTCAGTAACAAGTTTAGAACAAAATATAAAAATGTAGGCACTTATATGTTTGTAGGACTGGCCACCAATGGAAACGATAAATGCTAAAGATAAATTATTTAAACATATAATTGTTAAATTAGTCGACGATGAAGACTAGGAGGAAAAAAATGTTAAGATTAAATGTCAATGAAACAAAACAATTGACTTTTGAAGTCCAAATTGGTGGAGTTCATGGGAAGCAGATTGATAGTTTCTTCAGAATTGTAATTGAAGATATCGAGTATGGTTTTCCTGCAAAAGTTGGTGGAGAATCAATTGTAGTTGACCTTCCTCCGCTAAACCAAGTTATTGGTAAGAAAATTAAAGAAGGTGATGAAGCAAAAGTTAAGCTTGAAATTATTGCTGATGGACATTATTTAACAGCATGGTCTGACCGAGCTAAACTATCTAACTCATTAGTAGTCGAAGCTAAAATTATAGATAGCGGGTTTGTTTCCAATCCAACTGTTGAAGTTAAAAGCGTAAAGATGGAATCCATTAAAGAAAATTGTGGCATGAAGCATGTTAAAGAAGAAGCCGATGAAAAAGATGAGACGGATGAGCCGCCGCCACTAGAAGATCAGGAAAATGTTGAAGAAGACAGTCCTGTGACAGCTACTACAATGGAAAAGATTTTAACTCAAACAATTAGCAAACTTGGCTTGCATACAGAAGGCAGTAAAACAACAAAGAAAAAGAAAAAAATAACTTTGGAGCAATTCAAAAAGAAACTTACACAAGAAGATATTTATAAATATATAGAAAGAGCCGGAACAAAAAATCCACAGATTCAGGAGATCGTTTATGAACAAGCCGTTCTTGCTGCCGGAAATAATAAACCTGTTGAGGTATTAAGACAAGTCATTAATATAATGAAAAAGAAAAAATCTTAATATCTGGGGGTGATATCTATTAAAGGCTGTATCAGATTAGTTTGGAGACTCAGACGTAGATGGCAAGTTTGTAAGTACCCAGTTTCAAGTGTAAAAATTAAAAAAAGAAAATCAGGAAATATGAAAAATGGACAGTATTGTAAATCTATGTAGATTGAGGCGTAGTGATCAAGGTACAGCTGGAAGGATCTTTTATGGGGATTTTCAATGTGAGACCTTAGAACTACCTTGGCGTGAAAATAAAAGAGGTATATCATGCATACCTGCTGGTGACTATCATACAGAAATAAGGATGTCCCCAAAATATGGTCCAATATATTGGCTTAAAGATGTTCCTGAGAGAACTTTCATTTTAATTCACTGGGGAAATTGGGCAGGAGATAAAAGTAAAGGGTACAAATCAAATGTAAATGGTTGTATCCTTTTGGGAAAACAACGAGGTTTATTAGGTAATCAAATAGCCGTTTTAAATTCGAGAATAACAGTTAAACGCTTTATGCATGAAATGAATAAAGCTCCATTTACATTAAGAATACTCGAATCATTTTAGGAGGACCGAGCTATGATGGGCTTAGATATATTATTCGGTGGACTTACAGGTTTAATAGGCACAGCACTCACCGAAATATTGAAATACAAAAACAAAAAAATGGAATTTGAGCATGATCTAAAAATGGTTGCTCTTGAAACAGCAGCTATGAAAGAAGAAGCCAGAATGCAAATTGCTATAACCAAAGCTGAAATTGAAGGAGAAATTGAACTGGCTGATGCTCAAGCGTATAAAGAAAGTTTAAAATCTGGACAAACTCCAATATTCAGCGAGTTGTGGATCGATAGACTTTTCAGTGTTCAAGGAAAATTTGGTCGTTTCTTTGCAATTCCAGTTGCTGTACTTATAGCAACAGGGTTTGCTTTTGTTGATTGGTTGCGAGCATTTATGCGACCTGTATTGACAATATATTTGACTGGTATGTCAACTATTATAACATGGATGGCGTGGGAAATAATGCAAAAAAATAGCGTTGTTATGTCCACTCAAGAGGCTATTGGAATTTACACAGAAGCAACTTCAATTGTTATTTACTTAACAGTTAGTTGTGTGACTTGGTGGTTTGGTGATAGAACAATGGCTAAAGCTGCTGTAAGAAGAATGGAAAGTCAGAATATGGGAATGGATAATAGAATGAATGATAGAATGATTTCAAGGTAGGGGGGTAGAGAATGCCTGAATCTGAAAAGAAGAAAATGTTTTCGATTACTAAAACACAAGCTATAGTTGCGATAATTGTAGGATTAATAGTTATTGGAGGAAGTGTGCTTGGCTTGTTTAGAAATTATGATAGTTCATTAGTTCATGTGCCAGAGTATACAGCATTTAAACAACAAGTAAATGAACAAACTCTTCAGAATAGAATAGACTTTTATCAAAGAGTTGTGTGGGATCTCGAAAAACTACATGATACAACAGATCCTCTAAAGATGAAGGATGACCATGAAAAATATAGAGTCGCAGCAAAGAATTTAGATACTGCGACAAAACAATTAGAAGCAATACAGGCAATGAAGGATAAACCACAATGAAAAATCTATTTATAATAATCATCATGGGAATTATTGTTATATGTGGTTCTTTGGTTATAACAAATGATGCTGAGGGCGGAGGATATAGTTATACTACTACACCTGAAGCATTACAGAGCAGAATAGATTTTAATCAGAAGATAATATGGGAATTGGAACATAGATATAACACTACAGATTGTCGTAGAATGAGTCCAAGAGATGCTGAAAGATATACAGTTGCCAAACGAAATTTAAAGAAAGCAATTGCTGAATATAATTAT
>Ga0307378_10007064_pt1 | contig 15171 bp, 10 predicted proteins | sample UN1MG_FD_202238 | JGI IMG/M metagenome (GOLD analysis project Ga0307378, IMG submission 202238) | Soil microbial communities from Risofladan, Vaasa, Finland - UN-1 | ecosystem: Environmental > Terrestrial > Soil > Coastal area > Acid sulfate soil | place: Finland: Risofladan, Vaasa | collected...
GCATCACGCACCACGCACTCGATGTGGCACGACGGGCGGTCAGGTCGGGTCTCTACGACACGCTCCAGTTTCCGCTCAATCACATCTCGTCGGAGGAGGATCTCGCACTCGTCGAGGCGTGTCGCGAGCACGACGTCGGGGTCATCGCCATGAAGGCCCTCTCGGGCGGCCTCATCACCGACGCGTCGACCTCGTTCGCGTTTCTGCGTCAGTATGACAACGTCGTGCCGATCTGGGGCGTGCAGCGTCCGGAGGAGCTGGAGCAGATCCTCGCGCTCGAGGCCGACCCGCCCGCGCTCGACGACGCGATGCGGGCGGCGATCAAGAAGGACCGTGCCGAACTCGCCGGCGATTTCTGCCGGGCGTGCGGGTACTGCCTCCCCTGCCCACAGGACATCCCCATCCCCATGGCCGCGCGCATGGGACTCCTCCTCAGGCGGATGCCCTACCAGCGGTTGCTCACGGAGGAATGGCAGGAGAAGATGGCCCGCGTCGAGACCTGCACGGAGTGCGGGCAGTGTCTCGAACGCTGTCCCTACGGCCTCGAGGTGCCTCAACTCCTGCGGAAGATGCTCGACAACTACCGTGCGTTCCTTGCCGGCTCGTGACGTCCCGTGCCGGCGGATTGGCGCTTGCGCCCCGTCCCCTCCCCCGCTATTCTGTGGCCGACCCGTTCCAGAGCCGAGAGGAGAACCGCATGCACCGAAGACTCATCACGGAGCTGCCCTCGCGCGTCATCAACAAGTGGCAGGTGCAGGGAGGCGACGTCTGCATCCTGCCGGTGGGCTCGGTGGAGGTGCTGGGGCCGCACCTGCCGATGGGCGCGCGCACGTTCGTCGCCGAGGCGTTTGCGAAGCTCCTGGCGGAAGCGGGCGACGGGCTCTATCTGCCCCCGGTCCCCCTCTCGCCGGTCGCCGGAGCCGCGGGCCTGCCCGGGACCGTGGACGTCTCCGAGCCCCCGGTCAACCGTCTGCTGCGTGCACTCCTCGACGACATGCTGAAGACCGGCTTCCGACGCATCCTCCTCGTGACGTACCTGGACTACGCCCGCTACTACCTCCCGGTGGAATTCTACGAGGACCACGAGGTGGCCGCGGCGGGGATTCACCTGAACGAGGCCCTCTGGCGTCCCACGGAGAAGCGCGGCATCGGGAACGATTCGGTCATGCTCGGGGCGCTCAAGCTGCTCGGCCGCGACGAACTCCTGGCGAAGTGTCTCGACGCCGCCGAGCGGTGGAAGGCGGAAGGGAAGTCCGCCGCCCCTTTGCCGGAGGCCTATCAGGAAGTCATCAAGATCGGCGTCGCCGGCGTGCGCTTCCCGAAAGGCTATTACCCCATGCCCCCGACGGGCGTTATCGACCCCGACGCCGGGGCCGAGGTCCTCCGCGAGGCGGCGGCCGAGAAGGTCCCGGCACTCGAGGACCTGCGGGCCTACAACGAGTACCTCGCCCGACGGGGCAGTCGGGGGTTCCTGCGCGGCGGCTGGTTCCGCGACGAGGAAGGGGGTGCGCGATGACCGACCGAGGGACCGCAGGCGTCCGCGCACTGGGCGACATGCTGCCGCGAGAAATTGAAGCCTACTTCGACGAGGGAGGCGACCTCGCCATCCTCCCCATCGGCAGCATCGAGCATCACGGGCCGCACCTGGTGAACGGGTGCGACGGATACATCACACTGGCCAAGGCGCAGGAAGTGGCGCGACTCTCGGGCGGCGTGCTCTTTCCGATGATCAGCACCTGCTGGGAGGGCGCGACGAACGTCTACTCGGGGGGCATCGGCGTGCGGGAGAACGTGTTCGTCGATTACCTCCTCGCCGTGGTGCGAGCAGTCAGGAAGGCCGGGTTCAGGCGCATCCTCATCATCAACAGCCACGGCGGGAACTTCTACGCCATGCGGGTCTTTCCGCAGCACTGCCTGCGTGAGACGGGCCTCGCGGTGATGACGGTCTACGGCTCGGCCGGGTGCGAGGAAGCCGACCATGCCCGGAAGGAAGGCGTGGGTGAAGCCGCCTCGCTCCTCGGGGCGCTCCACCTGCTGGGTCAGGACGACCTCGTGAACGAGATCGTCGAGTACACGCGCAAGGCCATCGAGGAATTCGGCGACCGGCGCACGGTCGACCCCGCGCCGGCCTCCATGCAGGGGGCCCGCAGACTGGGCGTCGTCGGACAGGAATACTTCGAGGAATACCGTCACGCACAGCCCGACAGCCGACAGACCGACCCCCGTCCCGGGGCCGAACTCATCCGCAAGATCGCCCGGCACATCGTCAAGCACCTCCCGGCGCTCGCGAAACACGTCGAGGAGACGGAAGCCAGAGATTAGGGGAAAACCGGGACCGTCCCCTCTGTCCGCGGACCGTCCCCCTTTCTCCACCTCCGGAAAGACGCCGAACCATGCAGAAGACCATCCTGCACATCGCTGAAGAGCTGCTGGCGCTCCCCGCCGTGCCCTTCAGAGAGGAGCCGGTGCGCCGGTACATCAGACGGTTCTGCACGAGCCGCGGCGTCGCCGTCCGTGAAGACGACATGGGCAATCTGATCGCCGTCTACGGCCGGAATTACCGGAACCCCGTCTTGGCGTTCGGCGCCCACATGGACCACCCGGGGTTCATCATCGAGAAGGATTCGAGACGGAAGCGGACGACCGCACTCTTCTACGGGGGCATCGAGGAGGAATATTTCAGGACCGCGAAGGTGCGCGTGTTCACCGGGACGGGTGACGTCCTCGGACGCGTCAGGCGGACGGCTTTCAACCGCCGGAAACGCATCCAGCGCGTGTGGCTGACGCTCGACGGCAGCGTGAAAGCGGGCGACACCGCCATGTGGGACCTGACGCCCTTCCGCGTGAAATCGGGGAGGCTCTACTCGCGGGGCTGCGACGACGGCGTCGGGTGTGTCTCGGTGCTCGCACTCTTCGACGAACTGGTCCGTCGAAGGGTCCGCAAAAAGGTCCTGGGCGTCTTCACCGTCGCGGAAGAAGGCGGACTCAACGGTGCGAAGTACCTGGGCCTGAAACGCCGCATCCCCCGCAGGGCCACGGTCATCGCCATCGAGACGAGTCGTGAGCTGCCCGTCGCCCCGATGGGTGAGGGTGTCGTCATCCGTGTGGGCGACAGGGTCCGCGTCTTCGACCCGGCGGTGACGCGCTTCATGGAACAGGTCGCCCGGAAGCTCCGGCGTCACAGCCGGCACTTCCGGGCCCAGCGTGCGCTCATGGACGGCGGCACCTGTGAGGCGTCCATCTACCAGGCGTCCGGGTATGCCGTGGGGGCGGCCTGTGTGCCGCTCGGCAACTACCACAATCGGAACTTCCGCACCGGAAGGATCGCGCCCGAGTACGTCTCGGTCACGGACCTCGTGAACATGGTGCGGCTCTTCGTCGGCATGGTCCGGCGTTCGGGAGATCTCCCGAAATTCGCGTACGAGCGCCCGCCCCTATATAGAGAGGAACGTCGGGCCCTGGGCGAGCGGCTCTTCAACGCGGCTGGAGCGACCGGCCGACGGAAACCATAAGGAGAACCGTCATGAGAAAGCGGGTCCTGACCGTCATCGCGGCGGCGCTGGTGCTGTCGATGTCGCGTGCATGGGCAGAGAAGTATCCCGAGCGCTGGGTCTACCTGAGTCAGTCTTTGCGGGATGACGAGGGCGCCGCCAGGGGCGTTCAGCTGCTGCGGGACGCGAAGGCGTCGGGGTGCACCCACGTCCTTTTCGTCTCGACCCGCGGACACCGGCTGCCCAAGGAACCCCCGGCCTACGTCGAACGCGTCAGGAAGTTCCAGGACGAGGCGAAGAAGCTCGACATGAAGATCGTCGTCCCCGCCGTCGCCACGGGATATTGCGGACGCTATCTCGACGTCGACTCGAACCTCGTCGCCGGCGTGCCCGTCAGGAACCTGGCGTTCATCGTGAAGGGGAAGACCGCCGAGCCCGACCCCGCACAGAACCTCGACGTTTCTCTGCTCAAGCCGCAGCGCCACGGCAAGGGCGTCGCCGGCACCCTCAAGTGCAAGCCGTTCACGTGGTACCGCATGACCTACGAGATCGTCCCCGCCCAGGAGGGACGCATCGGCTCCTACTGCTCGATCTCCTCGAACGGCCACAAGCGCCGGCACAGCCGCACCGAGCCGGCGGTCAAGAAGACCGACGAGGGCCGCTACATCTACCAGAACGTCTTCAACTCGCTCGAAGCCGAAGAGGTCCTCGTCGACATCTACCACAACGTCCACAAGCTGGAGAACGTGCGCATCGAACCGGCCGGGATGCTGCTGATCATCCGCCGAGACCGCATCCCGCTCACCGTCACCTCCGAGGACGGCAAGACCGTCTACGAGGAGGGACGCGACTTCAAACCCGTCGTCGACCCGATCGTCGCGGTGAGGCCCTTCCCGGGCGAGTTCCCGTTCGACCACCCGGCCCCGGTGCTGGAGCTGACCGAGAACTCCCGCATCAGGGACGGCGAGAAGCTGCTCGTGAGCTTCTGGCACCACCAGCGCATCGGTTCCGATCAGGACAACCTCAGCCTCCAGGAAGAGCGGGTGTGGCCGATCCTCGAGAAGGAAATCCGCGAGATGCAGAACCTGTGGCACCCCGAAGGCTTCATGCTGAACTACGACGAGATCCGCGTGGCGATGTGGGAGCCGCCCGAGCCGGGAGAAGAGAAATTCACGCCCGGTCAGAAACTCGCCAAGCACTTCAGGCGGGCCTACGACCTCACCCGCAGGATCGCCCCGCAGGCGAAAATCTACACCTGGAGCGACATGTTCACCCCGCACCACAACGCCCGGCCCTTCGAGAAGGGCGGATACTATTACCTCGTCAACGGCACCTGGGACGGCGCGTGGGAGGGACTGCCGAGGGACGTCATCATTCTCAACTGGTACAGTCCCAAACCGGAGGGGATGAAATTCTTCTCGGACCGTGGACACCTGCAGGTCCTCTGCGGCTACTACGACGGCCGCAACACCGACGCCCTGAAGAAGAACATCCACCAGTGGAGGACGGTTGCCGAGGGTGTGCCGAACGTCCGCGGGGTGATGTTCACCACCTGGGAGCGACGCTACCCGTTCATGAAGGAGTACTTCCAGCTCCTCGACACCTACGACCGGTGGAAGGGGGAAATCCCCGCACCGGCGAAGAAATGACCGCCGGGAGGAGGTGAAGGAGCCCATCGGATGCGCGAGGTCGTCACGGTCTTCCTCCTTTCAGGAGCGGTTCTCATGACAGGCGCAGCGGACGCCCAGGTCACCCTCAACCGCAAGGACACGGGCTACCGCGGCATCTGGTACATGAACCAGCCCTCGCACGACGAGTACGTCTACAAGTACAGCGGCGGACTCGGCACCTACTGTGCCAAGCACAAGCCTTTTGCGGTCTACGCCAAGGCGGCCGACAAGACGTTCTTCACCTGGGGAGGCGTCGCGGAGGCCGGGAGCGGCCGACTGCTTCACATGGCATCCTTCTACGACCACGCCGACGGGACCGTGCCCCGGCCCACCATCGTGATGGACAAGGCGACCTCCGACGCCCACGACAACCCGGTGATCTCGCTCGACGACGACGGCCACGTGTGGATCTTCTCCACCTCGCACGGACGGGAACGGCCGTCGTTTATCCATCGCAGCGTCAAGCCCTACGACATCGACCGGTTCGAGCGGGTGTCGGCCACGCGGATGCAGGACGGCGAGCCAGTCCCGCTCGACAATTTCTCCTACATGCAGGTGTGGCACGTTCCGAAGCGGGGCTTCGCTGCGTTCTTCTCGCGCTACAACGACCCCGCCGTGCGGACCATCTGCTTCATGACCAGCCGTGACGGCCGCGAGTGGTCCGAATGGACGCGTCTGGCGGCGATCGAGCAGGGGCACTACCAGGTGAGCGCCTGCACGCCACAGGTGGCGGGTTCGGCCTTCAACGTCCATCCCCGCGGCAAGGGCGTCAACTGGCGTGCCAACCTCTACTACATCGAGACCACCGATTCCGGACGAACGTGGCACGCCGCCGACGGCACCCCCGTCGTCGTGCCGATCACCCGACGCGATCCCGACGCGTCGGGATGCCTCGTCCACGACACGCACAAGGAGGGGCTGCTGGCCTACCTCAAGGACCTCCGCTACGACGCGGCCGGCCGGCCCGTCATCCTCTACCTCACGAGCAAGGGGTATGCGTGCGGTCCGCAGAACGACCCGCGCACGTGGATGACCGCCCGGTGGACCGGCAGACGGTGGGAGATCCGTCCCGCGATGCACTCCGACAACAACTACGACATGGGCTCGCTCATCATCGAGCCCGACGGCCTCTGGCGCATCATCGCCCCCACCGAGCCGGGGCCCCAGCCCTGGAACACCGGCGGCGAGATGGCCCTCTGGACGAGCGCCGATGAGGGCAAGACGTGGACGAAGGTCCGGCAGATGACCGCGAAGAGCCCCCGCAACCACACCTATGCCCGCGCGCCCGTCAACGCACACCCGGGTTTCTACGCCCTCTGGGCCGACGGCCACGCACGACGGCCGTCCGAGTCGGCACTCTACTTCTGCGACCGTGAGGGCAGCGTCTTCGTCCTGCCCGACCCCATGGACGGCGACACCGCCAAGCCGACGCGACTGCCGTCCCCGGGCGATTGAACGTCCCGCCCGGCGGACCGGGATTCTCCCTTGCACCTCGGCCCGCGCCCGGCTATCTTCTTATGCCCACACGTGAGGACATGAGGGGACAGCATGCTTGCGAAGTGTTGCAGCGTCGCGGTGTTCGGGATCGAGGCCTACGCGGTCAAGGAACGTGTCGTGGAAACCGGCGCGGACCGGCTCGTCATCGAGCGCGCGCTGAACCTGTGCCGCTGACCGGGAGGATGCCGGTGAAGTCCGAATGCGGATCATGGTCGCGCGTAACACCGAATCGAGGCGAAACGCCGACCTGGCCAGCACCCCGGGCCCGCTGGTGTCGTCGGGCGGGACTGCTGCTTGTCCTTATGGTGCTGGCGCAAGCGGCATGTCAGGCAGCCACGATCGAGGAGGCCCTGACGTTCAAGCTGACCTTCGACGACGAGAAACTCGCGGCGCAGAAGAGCGCGGGCCCGCCGGAGCCCATAGAGATCACAGGCAAGCCCGCCTTCGTCGACGGCCTGCGCGGGAAGGCGCTCTTCCTCGGGGAGAACGTCTCCGTGACCTACGCGAGCAGGAGCAACCTCGCAGTGCCCGGGGCGATTTCCTTCCGGCTTCGCGTCGACCGCGACCGGCTCCCCGGCAAGGGCATCCCATTCCGGTTCACCCATTTCTTCCTCACGCGCTACAAGCCCGACGGCTATCTCGGCGTCCAGGACAGCGTCTACGGACAGCTCAACCTCTTCCTCCACGGCTTCCCCGACATGAGGATGTGGAACGTCTCCGAGGCGTTTCCCTGGGAGAAGGGCCGGTGGTTCCATGTCCTCGTCAACCTGCACGGCGACCGCGTCGAGCTTTTCCTCGACGGCACGCGGCTCGCCGGCGCGACGCTCGAGCGTCCGCTCAAGCCGGAGGAGTTAGGGCCTTTCGTCCTCGGCTCACGGGGGCCGAACGGGTTCGCGATCGATGAGGTGCTGCTCTTTTCCCGGCCACTCGGCTCCAGCGAGGCCAAGCGGCTGGCTATGGGGAACAGGCTCCTCGACGGCAGGATCTGCTGGTTTCCATCGCTGGGGTCCATTGCGATGGAGGCTTGGGGTGACGCCGGGGTCAGACAACTGAACCTGCGGGTCGTCGTGACGGACAGGGACGAAGCGAAGCACGTCCTCGCGGACCCGCTGACCGCGGCCGACTGGACCGCCCCGACCGCCGGGATCGTACAGGCGCGGAAGATCTTCAAGTTGCCCGCACTTGCCGACGGCGTCTACAAGACCTGGATCGAGAACGACGGCGAGCCGGACGCCGTGAAGCGCCGGCTGCTCGAGCGAACGTTCGTCGTGAAGCGTTACGAGTGGCTTCACAACCGTCTCGGCGAGAGCGACGTCATCATTCCCCCGTTCACCCCGCTCGTCATCGACGGCGGCACGGTGAAGTGCGTGCTGCGGGAGCACGCGCTCGGGGAACTCGGGCTGTGGTCGCACGTTCGGAGCCTGGGCCGGGACGTCCTCGCGAGGCCGATCGCGCTCCGGGCGTACAGCCGGGGCAAGGCGCTGGTGTGGGAAGGCGGCGCCCTGAACGTCACGGAGGCGAAGCCCCACCGCGTGAGGGCGGAGGCGGCCGCAGCCAACGCGCTCATGAACGTGGCGTCCTCGTGCGAGTTCGACTATGACGGCATGATGCTCGTCACACTGCGCATCGCGCCGAAGTCGGGCGAACCGCTCGAACGCTTCTTCCTCGACATCCCCATCAGGAAAGACGTCGCGACGCTGTTTCACGCGGTGGGAGAGAGGATCCGCGATAACCCGGCCGGGGCCGTTCCGCCCGGCACGGGCGTCGTCTGGGAGAGCCGTCGCATCCCGGCCCACGACGTCGAGAACTTTATCCCGTACGTGTGGGTGGGCGGCGAGGAGCGCGGGATTTCGTGGACGGCGGACTGGGACAGGGACTGGGTCCACTCGAAGGACCGCTCGGCGATCGAGTTGATCCGCGAGGAGGACGGCACGGTCGTCATCCGCGTGAATCTCATCGACGGGCCGGTCGCTCTCGCCCGCCCGCGGGAGATCACGTTCGCGCTTCAGGCCTCCCCCGTGAAACCGATGCCGCCGAGCTGGCGGGAACAAGTCTTCGAGTTCGAGAACCCGGGCACCGGCAAGTACACCATCCTCTGGCCGCCCTCATGGGGTGGGCACTACGGCTGGTCGAGCCGATATCCTCTGGACCATGATTTCTCCATTGTCCGCAAGGTCGCCGAGGCGAAGAGGAAGGGCGATTACCCCGCGCCGGCGTACACCCGCTTCATCGAGCAATGGGTGCGCCGGGTGATGGAACAGCCCGGCCGGCTCGAGGCCCGCGACAGTGCCGATTTCGTCCGCAACCACGTTCTCTTCTCTTTCAATACCGCGCGGGCCCAGCACGCCGTTCGCGGCAGCAAGCTCCTCTTCTACTCCGTCGCCTGCGAGACGACCGACCTCCTGCCCGAGGACGAGGTGTACCACGACGAGTGGCAGTTCCGCGGCGGGATGCACGCCTCGGCATCATTCCGCGACTACGCGGTGTGGTACGCGAACCGGATGATGGAGGAAGGGATGGAGGGAATCTACGTGGACAACTCCTTCCCGATGGCGAAGTTCACCTGGCCGACGGGCGAAGGCTACGTGGGCGACGACGGCGAGGTGCACCCGAATTTCGGCATCCTGTCCCGCACGCGCCCGCTCATCCGGCGGCTGGCCGTGATGATGCACGAGAAGGGACGCGAGCCATTCGTGCGTGTCCACATGACCAACGCGAACATTCTCCCAATGCTCTCGTTCGCCCAGTCAAGCCTCGGTTGGGAGTGGAAGTACGGCACTAGCGACTTCCAGGAGCGCTTCACGAGCAACTACGTGCGCGCGGTGAACATCGGCCGCCAGTCCGGCACGGTGCCAAACGTCCTCGGCGGTATCGAGGGGGTGCCCCTCGACGGCATGGAGGGCATCCGTCTCACCCGCTCGGCGCTGGCCGCGACGCTGCCGCACGAGATGCTGCCCTATGCCCGCGTCCACAGCCCAACCGCTGTCAGGGTCCGGGACATCGTCTACGACTTCGTGAAGGAGAAAGGCGTTGAGGCGTTTCCGTACTGGGAGGACGGCGGCCCCGTCCGCGCGCCGGAGGGACTGCTCGTGACGGCTTACAGGGCCGGGCGGCGCCTCCTCTTCGTCGTCGGCAACGCCGGAGGGGAAGGGAACTACACAATCCGGGTCGATCCCGCCCGGCTTGGCTGGAACATCGCCGGCGCGGTGAACCGAGAGACGGGCGCCGAGATCCCGGTCAAGGACAACATGCTCACGCTGCGCATGGGAAGGCACGACCTGGCTCTCATTGAAGCGCGAAGAGACTGACTTGGTCGCTGCGCGACAGCGTCACTAGAGTCTGAACCGCTCCATTCTCGGGCAGTGCAGGAGTTCCTGTCGGGGGTGAAGTGAAAGCCCCCACGCTTCTTGCCGACACCGCGTGACGAATGTGGGGCTTGTATTCACACTGCTGAAGGCATCCAGCCGCTCGCGTTTCCGACGGCCAAGCGGCTTGCGGAGGCAGTCGGTACTCGTTTGGAGGGAAAGGCGTGAGGTCGGTAGTCGCGCTCGTCGCCATCGCGCTGGCACTCGACGCGTCGGCCTTTGCCTGCAATTGAACGCCCTGCCCGGCGGATGGGGATTCTTCCTTGCACCTCGGCCCCCGTCCTGCTATCCTCCCATGCCCACACTTGAGGACATGAGGGGACAGCATGCTTGCGAAGTGTCGCAGCGTCGCGGTGTTCGGGATCGAGGCCTATTCGGTCGAGGTGGAGGTGGACGTCCGCGGCGGGCTGCCGGAGGTGACCGTGGTGGGGCTGCCGGACGCCGCGGTCAAGGAGGCCCGGGACCGCGTCCGATCCGCTCTCTCCAATTCCGGCTACCGAAATCCCCAGCACCACACCATCGTCAACCTCGCCCCCGCCGACATCAAGAAAGAAGGCCCGGCGTTCGACCTGCCCATCGCCGTCGGGATGCTCGCCGCCACCGGACAGGTGCAGTCGACGCTGCTCGAGGAATACGCGATCGTCGGTGAGCTGGCCCTGGACGGCCGGACGCGTCCGGTGCGGGGCGTCCTCTCGATGGCGATGGCGGCCAGGGAGCACGGTCTTCGCGGCATGGTGCTGCCGACCGAGAACGCCCCCGAAGCCGCCGTGGTCGAGGGGCTCGAGGTCATCCCCGCCTGTAACGTCGCCGAGACGGTGGGGTTTCTGAACGGCCGGCTTCCCATTGCACCGCACCGCGTGGACCTCGAGGAGCTGTTCCGTGAGCGTTCGGAATACGACGAGGACTTCAGTGAGGTGCGTGGACAGGCGCACGTGAAGCGGGCGCTCACCGTCGCCGCGGCGGGCGGACATAACGTCCTCATGATCGGGCCCCCCGGCTCCGGCAAGACCATGCTCGCCCGTCGGCTTCCCACCATCCTCCCGCCGCGCGGGCTCGAGGAGTCACTGGAGACCACGCGCATCTATTCGGTGGTGGGACTGCTGGACGGCAGGCGGTCGCTCATCGCCACGCGGCCGTTCCGCTCGCCACACCATACCATCAGCGAACCGGGACTCGTCGGCGGCGGCACCGTCCCCCGCCCGGGCGAGGTGAGTCTCGCCCATCATGGGGTGCTCTTCCTCGACGAGCTGCCGGAATTCAACCGTCACACGCTCGAGGTGCTGCGTCAGCCCCTCGAGGACGGCTCGGTCACCATCAGCCGGGTACAGTCGAGCGTCACGTTCCCCTGCCGCATCATGCTCGTCGGCGCGATGAACCCCTGTCCCTGCGGGTTCCTCGGTCATCCGAAGAAGGAGTGCTCCTGCACGCCCCGGCAGGTGCGGAATTATCTCTCGAAGATCTCGGGACCGCTCCTCGATCGCATCGACATCCACGTCGAGGTGCCCGCGGTGGAGTATCGTGAGCTGCGCTCGGGGGTCGAGGGCGAAAGCTCGGCCTCCATCCGTGAGCGCATCGTCGCCTCACGGAAGATCCAGACCGAACGCTTCGGCCGGTCCAAGGTGACCTCGAACGCCCAGATGACCACGAGACACCTGAAGAAATTCTGTCCGCTGGACGCCGAGGGGGAGACCCTGCTGGAGCTGGCGATGCACGAGCTGGCCCTTTCCGCGCGTGCCCACCACAAGATCATCCGTGTCGCGAGGACCATCGCCGACCTCGACGGCGCCCAGGACATCGCCGCCCACCACCTCGCCGAAGCCGTCCAGTACCGCAACCTCGACCGACAGATGTGGCTGTAGCAGGGCCACCGCTCTCAGGTCGCAAGTCAAACGCAGGAGGCAAACCGGGAGGAGCCTGGGCCGATGGGGAAGTTCCTGGCGGGGGTGAGGTGAGGTTCCCCCTTTCGCTGTTATCCGACATGCCAGTAGCGAAGACACGAGATGAACGTCGACGACAACGAGCTGGAGAAGAAGGCCCTGGAGCATTTCCGGAAAGGGGAAAGGGCCGAGGCCTTCCGCTGCCAGGATGAATTCCTCGCGCAGGTCAAGGCCTGCGGCGTGGACCACTGCACCTGCAAGGCGTCGTGCAAGTATCACGGGAAGTGCGTGGAGTGCGTCGTGATCCATCGCGGACACCAGGACCAACTGCCGGCGTGCTTCTTCGAGATGGTCAACCGGCGGATCGCCGCGATCTGCGGCCTGACGGAGACGCGCCCGGCCAGGCCGGAGCCGTCGAAGCCCAAGTGACGCGGCGGCAGCCCCGAGCGCCGACAATCTCCGCCCGTGCCGACGGGGAAGTTCCTGGCGGGGGTGAAGTAGCAGTGCTCAGGCGACATTGCAGCAGGAGGATGGCGCCAACAGTTGGTGCCGGAAGCACCTGGCTGTTGCCTAGAACGTTGCAAGGTTTTCACAGGAGGCATTTTAACCCCTGCTATAGTTCCCGCCCCGCTACTGCCGAAATGCGTCGTAACTCACACTGAGCACGCGGTTTACAGTGGGGCCACTAACCGTTGATGACGGAAGCACCACTTCGGGGCCTCGACGCAGCTTTGCTCCACACGCCTAATATGTCAAAAATAGCATTGAGAACTTCCGCAAATTGGAATATAATGGCTTTGCATGCTGGACGTCGGTTCCGGACGTATATCGTCGTTAACCTCGAATGCCTGAATGGAGGAGCGTTATGAAGAAGATCCTCATTGTTGTCGGCGTAGGCTGTGCCCTCATCGGCTTGGGTCTTGGCAGTGCCGTCCTCGGAAACGGGGGGGTCAAAGGCAACGAGCCCGGTATGATGGCCTCACCGCAGACGATCGTGCTCAGCAAGGTCAGCACCCTCACCATCCACACGAATATCCCTGAAGTGCGTGTGGCGCCTGGAACAGTCACTCTCAACGACATCGCACCGCTGGCCGTCTGGGCTGATGATTGTGGCCATCTGGCGGCCCGGTTCTCTGTCGCCGAGCTCAAACTCGAGCCGGCCGACGAGGTAACCTTGACGTTGTGCGGCGACTACATTAGCGGATCAACCTTCACCGTCCAGGACGTCGTCAGGGTGAAGTAGCTCGCACGGCTTCACGTAGGTTAGGGAACCCGCTCCCCTGTGACCTTATCGAAACTGCTTTCACGGTCATGGGTTCGCTGGTATATGGCCTTGCAGGCAAAGGGGTCCAGGCATCGGCTGATGAGTCTGCCCCGGTGCTTCCGTCATCGACTGTTGCTCGGCTGCTGCCAGTTGCCTATTCATTGGAGGGCTGGACGTTCTGAAGTCCACTACGGTCAGGACATCAAAAAAGCATCCTCTCCACCGATGTGAATATCTCCCGGAGACTCAGCCGCCGTGCCGTCATCCCCGCCTGCATCGCAGGCGTTGGTGATTCACGCACACCGCTGCGAACCCACGACCGAGCGGCTGACCGGCCAACCGGGAGGCCCCCGGGCCCCGCACATCCGCGCGGACCCCGCAGCAATGCCGCCACACTTTCAACCAATAGGCTTAACCTGACGGGCCAGGAGGGACGCCTCGTCTCCGCGGAGCGGGACATGAGAACCGCAGTCGCAATATCTCTCGTTTGTGTAATCGGTCTGCCGCTGTCCACAATCACCGCCGCCCAGACGTCGGCCGTCGCAGCTCACGGGGGACAAATGGGTTGCAGTATGCCCGGCAACAGTCGCTGACGGAAGCACCATCATCAGAAGGGAGCATGGGCCTCTCGTTCACTTGTTCCTGGACTGCCAAGGCACGGCGCCGATGTCGCCGCCGTCATGGGCGGCGCCCTTGAGCTTCGGGTTGGTCGGGGCATAGCCCGCGCGAATCCACCTGACCATGTGCAGGATGACGTCGTCGTCGCCGAACTTCCGCTGCGTGCGCACGCCCTCGCGGATCTCGTGCAGACTCGCCCACTCCCAGCTTTTCCGCCACGCGTTGGCGTCGCCCTTCGCGGGCGTGCCGAGCCCGGGTTCGGGGTTTTCGCCCGTGCCGACGTAGCGGTAGAGCACGGGCAGGCCCCAGAGGATCGTCGTCGCGTGGAGCACGGTGTCGCCGACGACGTAGGGCTCCCCGGGTGTCGCGGTCCACTCCCCGCGCGTGGGTTTCACGCCGAGACATTTCGTCGCGAAGAGCGGGACGTCGCGCCGGTAATCGACGAACTCGGGGTCGACGTCGAGGTCGTGCTCGCCGGGCGTGCGCGACCAGTTGCCGATGTAGCCCTTGCCCCAGTTGCGATAGTGCGCCTTGTTGGGGAAGGTGATGTCGGCGTCCTTCTGGCAGTTCCAGCCGACGTTGTAGTCGAGGTTTTTCGGATCGCCGACGTTCTCGACGGGCGGTCCTGCTTTCTGGTCCTTCGGCAGGCTGTGCACGTCGCACATCTTGACGAACGCGGCCTCCCTGCCGGGCAGCTGCGGGTTCCACAGGATGTTGGACCGGAACGATGCGACGTCGCCGGGACTGTTGTTGCCGGTCTCGGAATACTGGAACGCCGAGAACCCGGGCCACGTGCTCCACTGCTTGCCGTGTCCGCCGAACCACGTGTTGTGCTCGTACACGAACTTGATCTTGCCCGGACCGCCGCCGCCGGTCGCGGTCATCTCGCAGCTGGAATAGCCGTAGAGGTTCGGCAGGAAGATGCTGCGCCGGATGCCGGGCATGGCGAAGACCCATTCCCCGGAGTCCCCGTTGTTCGTCCCCGCGTGCGACAGGATGAGCCCGTCGAGGTCGATGGGGTAGCGGCTGGTGCCGAAGATGACGTGCGGGTTGACCCAGTCGCGGTCGAGGAGGACGACCGAGTCGGCGAGACGCTTGCCCGAGACCCAGCACCACTGGTCGAAGATGCGGTAGAGGTTCCCCTCGCACCTGGCCCACGGGTCCGACTGCCACAGGACGTTGAACCCGCCTCCGAAATAGTTGCCGGTGATCGTGTAGCCGTCGGCCATGGTCTGCCCGGTTGTCGCCACGTCGAAGACGTTCCCGACGAGTTCACGGACGCCCTTGCCCGGCGCGCCGCCGGCCGGAATGGAGGAGAACACGGACTTCGACGCGGTTGCGCTGTGGACGTTCCCGGCGTGTCGGAACGTGCCGTCCGCGTCCATGACC
>Ga0307378_10007066_pt1 | contig 15168 bp, 16 predicted proteins | sample UN1MG_FD_202238 | JGI IMG/M metagenome (GOLD analysis project Ga0307378, IMG submission 202238) | Soil microbial communities from Risofladan, Vaasa, Finland - UN-1 | ecosystem: Environmental > Terrestrial > Soil > Coastal area > Acid sulfate soil | place: Finland: Risofladan, Vaasa | collected...
TTACCCATTCCGAATTGCTCGACGCCTACAACCAGGTTCGCGACGAACGTTACGTCCAGCCCACACGGGTGCGGCTGGGTCTGGTGGCCATCCAAAAGAGCCAGTCGCCCTCCGTGACCGAGGCCCGGGCCGTGGCCGAGGCCGTCCAGAAACGGGCGTCGGCCGGCGAGGACTTCGGCCGGCTGGCCCGACGCTACAGCCACGACCCCATGGCCGAGAAGGGCGGAGACTGGGGATTCGTGACCCAAGGGGCCTTTCGCGTCAAGGCCGTCGACGTCGTCCTCTTCGCGCTCGAAGAGGGCCGGGTGGGGCCACTCGTCGAGACCGACGACACCTTCTACGTCGTCAAGGCCCTCGAACGGAAGCCCGGACACACCATCCCCTTCACCCAGGTCCAGGACGAGTTGGAAGACGAGGTCCGCGACCGCAAGTACAACGAAACGGTCAGCCAGTACATCCAGGACCTGTACCAGCGCGGCTACGTCCGCGTGATGCCGGAGAACATGTAGGAGCAGCCGCATGCCCGAAGTGGTTTTCCAGCCGTACGATCTTCGCCTCCAGGTGCCGCGCGGCACCAGCCTGCTGGCCGCCGCCGACGAGGCCGCCGAGATGGTGGACGACGATTTCTTCGCCGGCGAACTGTGCGAAGGACGGCACGAGTGCGGCAACTGCGTGGTCGAGGTCATCGAGGGCGCCGACGCCCTGTCGCCCATGACGGAGTCCGAGCGGAAGTTGCTCGAAAACCTCGGCCAGGGCACCGCCGCGCGAACCGCCTGCACCGCACGCGTCTACGGCGACGTCACGGTCCGCATCCCCAGCCCCGTCAAACACACCGACCCGCAGGGCCAGGCCCAGATGCAGGCCCATCCGTAGGACGCGTCCCCTCGGAGCGAGCGCCCCGTTGCCCAGAACCGCCAAGCCCGGCCCCTTCACGCACGTGGCGATCATCGGGCCGGGCGCCGTCGGCCTGTGCCTGGCGGTCCGCCTGGCCGGCGCGCCGGCCGCGCCGCGCGTCACACTGATCGACCACGACGCCGCACGGGCCCGGCGGCTGAGCGCGCGGCCGATCCAACTTCGCTCGCGCTCGGGCGACGCCAAGGCCGACGTCCCGGTCCGCCTGGCGCCCGATGCCCCGGCCGACCTCGTCATCCTGGCGACCAAGGCCCATCACGCCCGCGCCGCCGCCTCGTCGGCCGCTGCCTGGATAGGCCGGGCGCCCCTGGTGACCATCCAGAACGGTCTGGGCGCAGGGGCCGAGGTGGCCGACGCCCTGCCCGCCACGACCGTCGTCACGGGTGTGACGTACCTGGCGGCCAACCGGCTGGCCGAGGGCGAGGTCTGCCACGTGGCCGGCGCCGTGACACACCTGGGGTACGAAGGCCGCCCCGCCGACGGCACGGTCGAGCGGGTGGCGGAGTTGCTGGAGCGGTCGGGCCTTCCGGCCCGGGCCGAGGCCGACATGGTGCCGCGGGTGTGGGGCAAACTGCTCGTCAACGCGGCCATCAACCCCGTGGCGGCGCTGGCCGGCGCCCGGAACGGGGAGGTCGCCGTCCGGGCGACGCTGCGGGCGATGGCCGAGGCGATTGCCCTGGAAGGACAGGCCGCCGCGACAGCCGCCGGCATCCGGCTGCCCTACGCGAGCGCCGCCGAGGCGGCCGTCGAGACCGCCCGCCAGACCGCCGACAACCGCTGCTCGATGCTCCAGGACCTGGAGGCCGGGCGGACCACCGAGATCGAGTACCTGAACGGCGCCATCGTCCGCGCGGCCGAGGCCGCCAGCGTGCCGGTGCCGGTCAACCGCGCCGTGACCGCGCTGGTGCGGCAGGTTACGGCGGCACAACCGGGGGCCCCATCATGAACCGTGAAGACACGCGACGCCGACAACGACTGGTCCGGCTCGGCATCTGCGGTGCCGTCCTGGCCGCGCTGGTGACGGCGCTGGCCGCCATACCGGCCGTCGACCGGAACTGGGCCAAGGAACTGGCCACCTCGCGCACCCCGCTGCACGAACCGCAAGAGACCAGCATGGACCGTGTCCAGGAGCCACCGTACGTCGCGGCGCTGGTGGTGTGCGCGGTCATGGTGGTCCGTCTGTGGCGGCGGCCCGACCGGCTGCCCTACTGGGTGCTGCTCGCGGCAATGGTGGCCTGGCTGCTGTGGCGCGAACTGCCGTGGGACGAGCGCATCCTGGGCGCCAACACGTTCAGTTGGGCCAAGTACCTGAAAGACCCGGCCGTGCCGCTGCTGGCAAGGGTCGGCCTCGGGGGCGGGTCGATAGCCGTGACGGTCGCCCTTATCGGGTACTTCGTGTGGCGCCGCCGGGCGCTCGGGCGGCTCATCCGCGAGAGGCTCTTCTCGCCCAGCACGGTCTTCGTCGTGCTGGCGGGATTGGCGCTGGTGGCCGCCCAGATGGCCGACAAGCACCGGTCGGTGGACAAGTTCCTCGGCGTGAGCCTGTCGGCGTGGGACCTCAAGGATTACCTGGAGGAATCCCTGGAGTTGGTGGGCCCGGTGCTCCTGGTGATGGCGTGCATCCTGGCGGCGATGGAAGAGCCGCGCCCGGAGCGTCCGTCATAGGACGGGCGGGGGTTCGTCGCGCGGCGGCCCGCCGGGCGACGGCCCCGGGCGGCCGGGCCTGTCCTCGCGAAACGGGCCGCGCTTGCCCGGGCCGCGCTGGCGCGGTTCCGGCCGGTCTTCCATCGCTTCTCGGAGGCGTTGCTCGACGATCTCGCGACGGTGCTCGGCCCGGTCGCGGAGTTCGCGGCGGAGTTGTTCGATGCGTTCCTCCAGGCCGCGGATGTGGGCCTCCTGGGTGGCCATTTCGAGTTCAAACATTTCGTTGATGACGCCCCGAAGTTCCTGAACCAGGGCTTCCCTTTCCTGCTGGTTCTTGGTCTCGCGGACCCGCTGGGCGAGTTCGGCCGCACGCATCCGGATTCGCCGTTCCTCGATGGCCTTGTGGAAGGCCGCCTCGTCGCGCTCCTTCAGGTGCAGCAGTTGCGAGACCTCGAACCGCAGTCGCCGGCACAGTTGGCGGAACCGCTCGGGCTCCGACTCCCGCATCTTCTGGAGCGACTCCAGACGCCACGGCATGTGCTTGCGGACGAAGGCCAGGATGTTCTCGACCTGCTCGTCGGTCACGTCGCGGAAGATGGCCGGCTCGCGGCCGCGCATGAACGGGGGCGGATCGAGGGACCCGCGCCGGTCGCCCTCGCGGGGCCCGGGCGGCAGCGGACCCGGAGGCCGGTCGGGCGGACCCGGAGGCCGAGGCGGCCCTGCCGCCGGCTCCACTACCCGCGGCGCGCCGCCCGGTTCCTCGGCCGGCGCCCAGCCCGAAATGACCGTCGTGGCCAGGGCAAACGCCAGCACCGCCAGAAGATGTCGCATGACTGCCTCCTCGTCCGCCACGCCGCGCTCGCCGAACCAACTTCCCGGCCGGCGCGGCTGCCCCAGATTCGACCCGCTATCCCCTCTTATCCCTGGACGCCCACCTCGTCGGCCAGGCGGCCGAGGGGCAATCGGCCCTGGCCCTTGATGGCCTCGGGAACCGCACCGCCGGAACCGTTTCCGCTATCCCAGGTGGCGGCGAACGTGTTGAGTTCGAGCATCTCCAGTTCCGCCGAGATCTCGGTGATCTCGTCCACCACGTAACTCTCGTCGCGCCACGCCGGCTGCGTCACGTCGGAGGCGGGGAAAAGGGTGTACGTCAGCGCGGCCGCGATGAGAACGGCCGCCGCGGCCACCCACCGATAGCGGTACACCCGCCCCACCACGCTCGGCCGCGACACCCGGTGGGCCGCCGCCACCGACAGGCGCCGGCGAAGCATCTCGATGGCCTCGGGCCGGACGGCCGGCGCGGCCGGGAGCGCCGTGAGGGCCTCCAGGCCCCGCTCGACGGCGCGGCACTCGGTCCGGCAGGTCGGGCAGGTCTCCAGGTGGGCCGCGAGGGCGCGGCGGCGGCGGGCCGACACCTCGCCGGCAGCGTACAGCACCCACTGGTCTCGATCAGGGCAACGGTTCATGGCTTTCCTCTGGAATCAGGTCCCCCAACTTTCTCAGCGCCCGGTGGGCCCGTGCCAGGACCGTTCCGAGCGGCTCGCCCGTGGCCCGGGCAATCGCCTTAAACGTCAGGTCGCCGTAATAACGCATGAGCAGCACCTCGCGATCGGCGTCCGGCAGCCGGGCCAGGGCCTGTTCGACGTCCCGGCGACGTTCCCGGCCGAGGGCGTCGGCCTCCGGCGGCACGTCCCTGGCGAGGACGGCCTGGGCCGGCGCCGCGGCGGCATCGTCATCGAGGCCCGTGGCGGGCTCGCGCGGGCGACGGCGGATCCAGTCGCGCGCCAGGTTTACCGCGATGCGAAAGATCCACGCCCGGAACTTCCCCTCCGAGCGATACGTCCCGAGGCTGCGGAAGGCACGAAGAAGCGTTTCCTGCATCAGGTCTTCGGCCACGTCTGACCGGCCGACCATGCGAAGCAGCAGGCCGTAAACCCGCGGCGAGAACGCCACCAGCAGCCGCTCGACGTCCTCGGAATCGCCTGTCTGTCCGGTCATGCCTTCCGCCTGTCTGAACGGCCGTGTGGCCGGATTATTGCAGGCGATTCCGCCGGCCCCCGGCCGGTTGACACCGGGCCGCCCCCCGGGCTATCATCGGCCCATGCGGACGCTCGGCCTCGACCTCGGGCAGCGGCGCGTCGGCGTCGCCGTCAGCGACCCCGATGGTAGCATGGCGCACCCCCTCCTGCAATTCGAACCCCGGGGCCGCCGCGACCTCGTGGCCACGGTGGCGCGGCTGGTGGGGGAACAGGAGGCGGGGCGGGTCGTCGTCGGCATGCCCCTGCTCCTGGACGGCACCAAGGGCGAGCAGGCCCGCCGAACCGAGGCCGTCGTGGCAGCCCTCGAGGAGACGCTCGACGTGCCCGTGACGACGTGGGACGAGCGGTTCAGCACCGCCCAGGCCGACGCCGCCATGCGCGAGGCGGGTCTTGGGCCCCGCCAACGCCGGTCGCGCCGCGACAAGGTGGCCGCGACGCTCATCCTCCAGTCTTACCTGGACGCCGGGCGCCGGCCTTAGCCGGGCCGGCGGCGACGGGCTGGCTGTCGACGCGGACTTCCTGGCCGCGGTCGTCGAGGCAGCGGTACGAGACCTGGTCCATGCCGGCCGCGGCGTCGCCGATGAGGCGGATGCGGCGGTTGTAGGTGCTCTCCATCCGCGTCAGGCCCGTGCGCCGGGTGTTGTTGACGTACTCGGCCACTTGGGGATGAAGCCGGACCTCGACGGTGCTGACCTGGTTGCAGCCGGCCAGCAGTTTCATGTACCGCATGACCTCCAGGGCCATCGACTCGGCGTTCTTGATAATGCCGGATCCCTTGCAGTAGGGGCAGTCCATGTAGGTGGTGCGTTCGAGGCTGGGCTGGACGCGCTGGCGGGTCATCTCGACGACGCCGAACTTCGAGATGTGCGCCATCTGGTACCGGGCGCGGTCGGTCTTGAAGGCGTCGCGGAAGCCCTTCTCGACGTTCCGGCGGTTGGCGAGTTTTTCCATGTCGACGAAGTCGATGATGAGCAGGCCGCCGAGGTCGCGCAGGCGGATCTGGCGTGCAATCTCCTTGGCGGCCATGAGATTGAGCTGGTGGGCCGATTCCTCGGCGTCGCGGCCGTGGCGGAAACTGCCGGAGTTCACGTCGATGGCCACGATGGCTTCCGTCTGGTCGATGACCAGGTTGCCGCCCTTCGGCAGGGGGACCGTCCGGCTGTAGACGCGTTCGATGGCCTCCTCGATGCCGTAGCGGTGGAACAGGGGCACGTCGTCGTGGTAGAGTTTGGCGCGGTTCTGGTAGCGAGGCATGACGATCTTCATAAAGTCGCCGACGCGGCGCAGGGCCGCGTCGGAATCGACCCAGATCGCCTCGATTTCCGGCGTATAGATATCGCGTAGAGTCCGAAGCACGAGGTCGGACTCGCGGAAGATCTCGGCCGGGGCCTTGTCGGTCTTGGCCCGGGCCTTGACGACCTTCCAGAGGCGCACCAGGTACTGGAGGTCTCGCTGGATTTCGCGTTTGCTGCGCCCCAGGCCGGCCGTCCGGATGATGAACCCCATGTCGGGCGGGGGATCGAGTTCGGCCAGCAGGTCGCGCATCTGCCGACGGACGGCCTCGTCCTCGATCTTGCGCGACACGCCCAGCCGGCCCAGGTGGGGCATCAGAACCAGGTAACGCCCGGGAATCGACAGCGCGGTCGTCAGCGACGGGCCCTTCGTGCCGATGCCTTCCTTGGTGATCTGGACGACCACGTCGTCGCCGGGCCGGAAGATCTCCTGGATGGTCCGGCGGCGGTGCCGGTCGCGGCCCTTGCCCTTGTCCTGGTCCTGGTCCTTGTCCGGGTCCTTCGGCTTCCCGTTGCCGCCGCGGAGGCGTCCGGGGTAGGCCCGGGGGATAACGTCGCTGACGTGGAGGAACCCGTTCTTGGCCATTCCGATGTCGACGAAGGCGGCCTGGATGGAGGGTTCGACGTTGTTGACGCGTCCCTTGTAGATGTTGCTGACGTGCCGCTCGACGCTGGCACGTTCCATGTAGAGTTCTTCGAGTTCGCCATCGCGGGTGATGGCGATGCGGCACTCCTCGCCCTCCACGACGTTGACCAGCATTTCGGTGCTCATCGCGACCCGTGTCCTTTCGGGCTGTCGGTTTCGTGGGGCGGGAGGCGCATCCGGCGGGGCGTTCAGCCCAGGCGGACCTCGACGCGGCGCAGGTCGGCCCGGGCGACGGCCTCGCGGTCGAAGCCCAGCAGCCGCAGGACCTCGTCGGGCCGGACGGTGCCGCCGGGGCCGGTGGTCAGGACCATGCGCACCCCTTGGGCGCCGACCGGTTCGAGTTGCTCGATGAACGCCCGGGCGTCGAGGGCCTTGTCGCCCTTCGGCCGGTGGCGGACAATCGGCGCCTCGGATTGCCCGAGCAACCGGGCGATCCGGTCTGGGAGGTCGGGACAGGGCGCCTCGATCATCGCGACGTAGATGACGGCAACCGGCCGTGCCTTGTCGGTGGGGCGGATCAGGTCGAGCGAATCGACCCGGACGTCGGCGGGAACCTGGCGGCGAAGCTCGCCGAGTACAGCCTCAGGATTGACCCAGTCGGCCAGTTCGAACTCCAAAATTTCGGCCTCTGAGGCAATGCCGACGCTGCGCGGTTCCACGAGCGACATCTTCGGCCGCGGGTTGAATCCCTGGCTCATTCGCAGTGGCAAGGCCGCGCGGCGAAGCGCTCGCTCCCACACTCGCATCATGTCGTGATGACTGAGGTACCGCTTGTCTCCTTCCACGCGAAACCAAAGACGAAGCCGTTGACGAAACAAACTCGCTCCTGATACAGCGGATGCCTCGTATACCCCTGCCGCGACCGTCGCGGTCCTTGTCGTACTCAGGATACCCTATTGTAGGCCGTTCGCCCCCGGGCCACAACCCCGAATCCCTCAGACGAGTTCCGTCACGCCCGGCACGGGCACCGGCGGCACGGGGTTCGGGCCGAACTCGTACTTGGCCGGCGCCAGGTCCAGTTTGGACGACTCCATGACCCACTTCCAGGAGATCTCGCGGCCGGTGTAAGCCGACATGCGGCCCATGACGGAGGTCAGCGACGTCTCGGCGATCTGCCGGCCCTCGTTCAGGGGTTTGCCCGCGCGGATGCCGGCCACCAGGTCGGCGTGTTCCTGGACCGACGGGTCCGGCACGGTCTTCTCGTACGTCCACTCGTTCTGGCCCGTAATGACCCCGCGCGAGGGGTACGCCATGCCCTTGGAGCCCACGATGACGGCGTCGACCCGGTGGGCGGTATTGTTGGCCTGGCGGCAGAGGCTCATGACGCGGACCCCGCCGGGGTACTCGTACTCGACGCCGAAGTGGTCCCAGATGTTGCCCCACTTGGGGTCGGTGCGGGTCTGCCGGCCGCCCGTGGCGATGCACTTGACGGGCGTGGCCCCGAGGGCCCAGTTCATGATGTCGTGCTGGTGGACGTGCTGCTCGACGATGTGGTCGCCGGAGAGCCAGGTGAAGTAGTACCAGTTGCGGCACTGGTACTCCATTTCGGACCAGTCTGGCTTGGGCTGGTGGTGCCAGAGTTCGCCGGTCAGGAAGTAACACTCGCCGGAGCGGATGTCGCCGATGGCGCCGTCGTGGACGCGCTGGATGGTCTCGACGGCGTTGGCCTGGTGGCGGGTCTGGGTGCCCGCGACGATGGCCAGACCCTTCTCTTCGGCCATGCGGGCGGTCTCGATGACGTGCCGCACGCCCGCCGGGTCCACCGCCACGGGTTTCTCGGCAAAGACGTGTTTGCCGGCCTCGATGGCGGCCCGCATGTGGATGGGCCGGAAGCCCGGGGGCTGGGTCAGCAGCACCAGGTCCACGCACTCCAGGACCGCCTGGCAGTTGTCCCAGCCGTGAAAACAGCGGTCGGGCGTGACCTGGAACTGGTCGGCCGAGAGTTCCTTGGTTCCCTTGAGGCGGTTGAAGCAGCCGTCGACGCGGTCTTTGAAGAGGTCGCCCAGGGCGCGGATCTGAACGCCGGGGGCGGACTTGGCACAGTTCACAACGTCCTGGGTCCCGCGGCCGCCGGTGCCGACCAGGCCGATGCGGAGGGTGTCGGTGCCCGCGGCATGGGCGACGGCGGCGAGGCCCGCTGCAACGGTTCCGGCCGAGGCAAGGCTCTTGGCTGGCTTCATGGTCCCACCCTCCTTGGTGCGGGAGCGTCGGTCCACGGTCGCCCTCTGGACGGCGGCACAGAAAGAGCCCGCGCGGCGGATCGCGAGGACCCGCCGCGCGGGGCTGAACCTTAGATGAGTTCCACCTTGCCCGGAATGGCAACGGCCGGCGGCTCGAACGGCCCGAACTCGTACTTCTCGGGGCCGAGTTTGAGTTTCGACGTCTGGGTGACCCACTTCCAGGAGATTTCGCGGCCGGTGTAGGCCGACATGCGGCCCATGACGGCGGCCATGCACGATTCGGTGACCTGCTTGCCCTCGTTGTAGTGCGGGCCGGTGCCGAGGATGCTCTTGATGAAGTCCTCGTGCTCGACGACGTAGTGGTTGGGGTCTTCGCCCTTGAAGTCCCATTTATTCTCGCCCGAGATGTTGCCGTTGGCGTTGGAGGTGCCCTTCTCGCCGACGAGGCGTTCGGAGACGCGGCCGGCGCTCTTGGGCCAATGCGAGCAGTAAGACGCGCAGCGGACGCCGCCGGGGAACTCGTACTCGACGGCAAAGTGGTCGTAGATATTGCCCGGCTCCTCGCGGGTCTGGCGTCCGCCGACGGCGATGCACTTCTCGGGCGGGCCCTTGAACGCCCACAGCATGATGTCGAGGTTGTGGACGTGCTGCTCGACAATGTGGTCGCCACAGGTCCAGCACCAGGCGTACCAGTTGAGGCACTGCCACTCGATGTCGGACATGTTGTTGCCACGTTTGCGGTTGTGGGTAACCGGCCCGCCCATCCAGTAGAACTGTCCGCCGGTGAGTTTGCCCATGGCGCCGTTATGGATCTGCTCGATGGTGGCCTGGTAGCGTTTGGAGTGGCGGCGCTGGGTGCCGGCGACGACGGTGAGTTCCTTCTTGTCGGCCTCGTCGGCCGCCGCGAGGTTCTGGCGGTAGCCCCAGGGGTCGACGCAGACGGGCTTCTCCATGTAGACGTGCTTGCCGGCGGCGATGGCTGCCGGAAAGTGGATGGGCCGGAAGCCCGGCGGCGTGGCCGTGACGATGGCATCGATGTCGCAGGCCAGCACCTTCTTGTAGTTGTCGAAGCCGCCGAAGCACCGCTCCTCGGTGACGTCCGTCCGGTCCTTGTAGTTGTCGTCTTTCTTGAGGCTGTTCATGAAGCCCTTGGCACGGTCGACCCACAGGTCGCCCAGGGCGACGATCTTGACGTTGGCGTTGATGTTCTTGGCGGCGTTCAGGAAGTCGCGCGTGGCGCCGGTGCCGCGGCCGCCGCAACCGATGACGCCGACCTTGATGACGTCCGACCCGGCCGCATGGGCCACGTGGCCCGCGTACCCCGACATCAGGACGGCGGCCGACGTGGCAGCCGTTCCTTTGAGGAAGTTACGGCGACTTACCTGATTCCCTGCACTTGGCTCAGCCATGGACACACCCTTTCCGTTCTGTGCGACGCGTCGTTCAGGCGGTCGCTTCTTCCCATTGGGCCTTGAGGAACTTGAATGACTTGGGGATCTCGACGTTCGGATCGCCCTCGACGTGGCATTCGAGACTGCAATAGTCCTGGTAACCGATGCGCTCGAGGCCGCGGAACCCGTCGACGAAACTGCGCTCGGGCTTGTTGGGCTCCTTCCGCTGGTCCTGGCCGGGCAGCCACCGGATGCGGCTCGCCAGGTGCACGTGGTGGCACCACTTGCCGGCCGACAGGAAGGCGCCCTGGTCGCTCGTCTCCTCGATGCACATATGATAGAAGTCGCCCATCATGCAGACGCCGTCGCTGCCCGAGTCGCGGCAGAGTTGGGCGGCCAGGGCCAACTGGTTCAGGAAGCGGGCCTCGCCGCGGTTCAGCGGTTCCATGAGCAGGCGGCCGCCGACCTTGGCGGCGTGCTCGCCGACCTCGCGCAGGTGCCCCAGGATGACCTTCTTGGCCTCGTAAAACTCCAGTTGCGGATGGCCGTTGAAGGCCGGCACGAGAATGACGCCGGTGGACCCGGCCTCGGCGCCGACCTCGACGGCCCGCTTGAGGTCCTCGACGGCCTTCTGACGCTTGGCCTCGTCGGGGTCGATGAGGGGGAAGTAACCCCAGCACAGCGCGGCCACGCCGCAGCCGGTGCCTTCGAGGTCCTTCCGTGTCTGCTTGGCCCGGTTCAGGTCCATGCCGCCGAACTCCAGGCCGCAGCCGCCGAACTCCTGGACCTTCTCGGCCTTCTCCTTGACGCTCTTGCCGGGGATCTTGCCGTCCTGGCTGCACAGTTTGAGCACGCCCGGCTTGGCCGGCTCGGCGGCCGCGCGCACCGCCCGCCCGCCCGCCGACAGCCCTGCCGCCGCGCCGGCGCCGACAAGAGACGTCTTGAGGAAATCGCGTCGATCCATGGTTCCGCCCCTTATACCCGTTTGACGTTCGAAAGCGTAGCACCATTTACCGCCCGGCGTCGCCGCGATGGCAGCCCGCCGGGCCAGGCCTCACGTCACCAGTTCCGGAAACTGCCGCCGGGTAATCTCGGCCAGGTAGGCATCCACTTCGCGGTCGGAATCGAACTGGAACACCTTGTCGCAGACCTCCCGGGCCTGGTCCATCGTCACGGCGCGAATCACCTTCTTAATCTCCAACAGCGTGGCGGGGGATACGCTGAAAACCTGGACGCCCAGGCCCAGCAGGACGAGAACGTAGTTGGGCTCGCCGGCCATTTCGCCGCACACCGCCACCTCGACGCCGGCCTCGCGTGCCGCGTCGACGACGGTCTTGATGAGCCGCAGGACCGCCGGATGGCCGGGCGTGTACATGCCCGCCACGCGTTCGTTCGACCGGTCGACCGCCAGGACGTACTGCGTCAGGTCGTTGGTGCCGATGCTGAAGAAGTCGCACTCCCGGGCGAAGTTCCGGGCCAGGATGGCGGCACTGGGCACCTCGATCATGATGCCGACCCGGATGTCGGCGTCGGTGTGGACGCTTTCTTCCTCGAGGTCCTCGCGGACGTCGGCCAGCAGCATCTTCGCCTGCCGCAACTCCTTCAGGTTGGTGATGAGCGGGAACATGATCCGCACGGGCCCCAGGGTGCTGGCCCGGAGGATGGCCCGCAGTTGCGTCTTGAACGCCGCAACGTGCTGAAGGCTGAAGCGGATGCTGCGGCACCCGAGAAAGGGGTTCCGTTCGTCGTAGTCGCCCAAGAGATGCGTGAACTTGTCGGCCCCGAGGTCGCACGTCCGGATGGTCAGCGGCCGCCCGCCGCTGGCCTCGACGGCCTCGGCGTACGCCCGGAAGTGGTCTTCCTCGCTGGGCTCCTCGTTGCGGTCCAGGTACAGAAACTCCGTCCGGTACAGGCCGATGCCGCTGGCCCCGCGGTCCAGGCAGGTCCGGACTTCGTGCGGGAACTCGATGTTGCCCCACAGGTGGACCTCGTGGCCGTCCAGGGTGACGGCCGGCTCGTCCTTGAGGTGGCCGAGTTCCTCCTCAAGACGGTGGAACCGCTGCTCGGCCTCGCGGAAACGCGTGATGGCGGGCTCGTCGGGATTGATGACCACCAGGCCACGGTTGCCGTCGACGATGACGAGGTCGCCGCCGGAGATGTCGGCGGTGATGTTCTGGAGTCCGACGACCGCCGGGATGCCCATGGCCCGCGCCACGATGGTGGTGTGGCTGGTCCGACCGCCGGCGTCGGTGGCGAAGGCGAGGACCTTCGAGCGGTCCAGGCCGGCCGTCTGGCTGGGGGTCAGGTCGTGGGCGATGATGATGACGGGCTGCGTCAGTTGACTGAGGTTCTCGCGTTTGGCCCCGATCAGGTTCCTCAGGAGCCGCTTCTCGACGTCCCAGACGTCGGCGACGCGCTCGGACATGTACCGGTTCGGCAGGGCGAGGATCTTGTCGGCATAGCCCTTCACGACCTGGGCGACGGCGAATTCGGGGGTGTAGTGCTCGCGGGAGACCAATTCGCGGACCTCGGCGATGAGTTTGGGGTCGCCGAGCAGGGCGTCCTGGACGTCGAAGATGGCGCCGAGTTTCTCGCCGATGTCCGACGTCACGCGCTGGCGCAGGTCGCGGACCTCCTCCCTGGCCCGCCGGACGGCGCCGTCGAACCGGACCAGTTCGGTCTCGACCTCGCCGGGTTCGATGATGCGGCGGGGAATCCGGAACTGCTCGCTGTCCAGGACGACGGCGGGAGCGATCGCCACGCCCGGCGAGACCGCGATGCCTTTGCGCGTTTCCATGGGACTTAGGTCGGCCCCCGGAGTGGGTCAGTCCTTGTCGAAGTCGGCTACGATTCCGGCCAGGGCATCGAGGCAGGCCTGGGCGTCTTTCCCTTCGCTCTCCAGGAGGAGCATCGTGCCCGGCGCGGCCTCAAGCAACATCATCTCCGTAATGATCTTGCCGTTGACCTCCTGGTCGCCCTTGTGCACCGTGACGGTGCAGTCGAACCGGCCGGCGGTCTCGACGAATTTGGCCGCCGGCCGCATGTGCAGCCCCTGAGGATTGACGATTTTTACCTCGCGTACGGGCACAAGCATGTCTTCCCAGGGCGTGGGGGCCGACGCCGGCGGGCGTCATCCCATTTCCTCATCGGCCTCGCGCAGCAAGTCCACCAGTTCCTCGCGGGTGGACGCCTGGCACATGAAGCGGCGGAGGTGGTCGTTCTTGATGCTGCGGAAGATGTGCTCCATCGCCTTCAGGTGCTGCTCGGGCTGATCCGGGTTCGACAGCAGCAGGAAGAACAGGCGGACCGGCTCGCGGTCCAGGGAGGCGAAATCGATACCCGCGGCGCTGCGGGCCACCAGACCCACCACCCCCTTGATGCCCTCGTGTTTGGCGTGCGGGATCGCGACACCGTTGCCGAACCCCGTCGTCCCCTTCTTCTCGCGACGCAGGACGGCCTCCACCACCTTGGCGTGGTCTTTCTTCGCCAGGGCCTTGATGGTGACCAAGTGGCCGACCATCTCGTCGATCACGGCCCGGGCCGTCTCCGCCGCCAGACTGGGCAGGACGGCGTCGGGCGCGATGAATTCCATCAGTTTCATCTGGGCAGGTCCTCGTAACCAACGCCGCCTACGTGCGCGTGGGCTGATGCGGGCTCGGCCCGCGGCCTTTCCGGTGGCGGGTCCGGTCCTTGTATTCGATCAACTGCCGCTCGAGGCGGTCCACCGCCTGGTCGATGACCGCGTGCAAGTCGTGCCCCACGGCATGGGCCACCAGGTCGTGCGTCCGCTCCAGGTTGACGATCAGCTCGCAGGAGAACCCGTCGCCCCCCTTGTTGAGCACCACCCGGATCGACTGAATCTTGTCGTAGTACTTGAGCAGTCTCCCGGCTTTCTCCTTAGCCCGGTCCTTCATCTCGTCGGCAATCGAATCGTGCCGAACGGTGACTTCTATCTGCAAAGTATTCCTCCATCCCTAGAGACCGCTCGTCCGACCGCCAGGAAACGCCTTTCGACGTTGGAACGGAGTGTATCAGCCCCCCGCGGCAAAGTCAACGATTTCGCGCCACGCCCCGAGCAGGCCCCCGTCGGTCGGCCTTTTTGGGGTTGACGGTTGGCCTGGCCCGGGGTACAGTAAGCCGCTTTAGGAAACGGGGAAACTGTGCGCCGGCGCCGTGGCTGCGCGTCGGGCACTCGGGACCGGTCATGAACCTCGACGAACTGAGAAAGCGGATTGATGACATCGACACGCGGCTCGTCGAGTTGCTCAACGAGCGGGCCCGCTGTGCCGTCGACGTCGGAAAGGTCAAACGCCAAGCCGGTCAGGACTCGGTCTACAACCCCGAACGCGAACGCGAGATCTTCGAGCACATCATGCAGGCCAACCAGGGTCCCCTCTCCGACCACGCCCTGATGGCCATCTGGAAAGAGATGATGAGCGGGAGCCTCTCGCTCGAGAAGGCCCTGAAGATCGCCTACCTGGGGCCGGAGGGCAGTTTCAGCCACCTGGCCGCCCTCGAAAAATTCGGCCACAGCGTCGAACTCGTCTCCGTCCGCGACATCTCGGCGGTCTTCGACCAGGTGGCCCGCGCCGCGGCCGACTACGGCATCGTCCCCGTCGAGAACACCACCGGCGGCGCCGTCCGCGACACCATGGAGTGTTTCCTGTGGGTCCACGGGCCCATCAAGGTCTGCGCCGAGATGGCCCTGCCCATCCACCAGAACCTCCTGTCGAAGACGACCCTCGAAAAAATCACCAAGATCTACTCCAAACCACAGGTCTTCGACCAGTGCCGCCAGTGGCTTACCAAGCACATCAAGCAGGCCGACCTGGTGGCCGTGGGGTCGACGGCCGAGGCCGCGCTGCTGGCCTCGCGCGTCGAGGGCACCGCCGCCATCGGTTCCGAAATGGCCGCCGAGGTGTACGACCTCACGAACCTGGCCCCCTCCATCGAAGACAACCCCCGGAACCAGACGCGGTTCCTCGTTCTCGGCCGGGCAAGCCCCAAGCCCACCGGCCGAGACAAGACCTGCCTGCTGTTCAGCGTCGTTCACAAGGCGGGGGC
>Ga0307378_10007067_pt1 | contig 15164 bp, 14 predicted proteins | sample UN1MG_FD_202238 | JGI IMG/M metagenome (GOLD analysis project Ga0307378, IMG submission 202238) | Soil microbial communities from Risofladan, Vaasa, Finland - UN-1 | ecosystem: Environmental > Terrestrial > Soil > Coastal area > Acid sulfate soil | place: Finland: Risofladan, Vaasa | collected...
CGTACTACGGGAGCAAGTTTTAAGCTTGTTCCCGTAGTTTTTAAACCACTAATGTACCAAAAGGAGAAAGAATGAACGAAGATAAATTTCCCGGACACAAATTTTTACCTTATATACTCATTGCTCCCTCTATTGCGGTAATTATAATCTTTTTGATCGGTCCTTTTGTTCAAAGCGTATATGCATCTTTTTTTGTGTCAACCACCTTCGGTACGAAAACTATCTTTGTTGGACTGCGCAATTATATTCGCTTATTTACTTCCCCAGACTATCTGAACAGTGCTGTGGTTACTTTTAAGTTCGCAGCTTTTGTTATCATTGCCGGACTTTCTATTGCACTGGCCATTGCTCAATTACTCAACCAGAAGATTAGAGGTGTAGGTTTTTATCAAGTCGCTCTTATCTGGACTTACGCCATCTCTCCAACCATAGCTGGGGTTATTTGGGCTTCAATGTTTGCACCCTCTACCGGCCTTATCCCTTATATTATTTCTAAAATCTCTGGCGGGTATACCTTAAATTGGATGACCAACGGCCAGTTAGCGTTATTTATAGTCGCTGCTGCTGCTACCTGGAAGATGTTGGGTTATAATATTATTTTTTTTCTGGCAGGATTGCAAAACGTGCCGGATGAATTTTTAGAAGCCGCCCAGATAGATGGCGCAAACCCCTGGAAGTCATTTTGGCGTATCACTTTTCCCCTGCTTTCCCCGACTACCAGCTTTTTATTATTTGTTAATATGCTTTATGCTTTTTTCCAGGTTTTTGGGTTGATTGATATTATGACACATGGTGGACCGGGAAATGCAACAGAAATTCTGGTTTACAAGTTATATCGTGATGGCTTTATTCATCTGAATACCGGATCTGCTTCAGCCCAATCCTTTATAATCTTTTTTGTAATTTCTGTGGTAGCTATTATTCAATTGAGAATAGTTACCAGAAAAGCTATTTATTCTCGGTGAGGTAATATTTTATGACAAGAAAAACTCGACACGAAATTTTTATTCATGCCATACTTATTTTATTGGTTATCGTCCTGGCTTTTCCGGTATTTTTCGCTTTGGTTACCAGCACCTTAAGTTTACAGGAATCCTACCAATACCCGCCAAAACTTTTACCGGGAAACCAATTTATGAACAATTTAAAAGAAGCCTGGGAACGAGTTAATATAGGGCGGCTCTTTTTTAATAGTACTTTGATTTCAGTAGTAGTAGCAATAGTGAAGACTATCCTGGCATTACTAGCTGCCTTCGCCTATACCCACTTTAAATTTCGCGGTCAAGGTCTCTTATTCTCTATATGTATGATCACCCAAATGCTTCCCCTCCCCGTCCGTATTATTCCAACTTATCAATTAATGGCCTCCTTCAACTGGATAAATTCTTACTATGCTCTGATGGTACCGTTTTTTGCCAGCACAACCGGACTACTTCTTTTTCGGCAGTTTTATATGACTGTGCCTGCAGACCTTCCGGACGCTGCCCGGGTGGATGGGGCAGGCCCCATGCGATATTTCTGGCAAATTTTAATTCCTATCTCCAAGACTAACATTGCTGCACTATTTGTTATAGAATTCATCTTCATGTGGAGTCAGTATCTATGGCCCTTAATTGTCACCACTACCTCTGAAATGAGGGTTATACAAATTGGTATCAAAATGCTCCTGGCCAGTGAACAGATAGCCCCCGAGTGGAATATCATTATGGCCGCCACGGTGATAGCTATGCTGCCTCCGCTTATAGTCCTTCTGGTTTTGCGGAAAAGCTTTGTTGAAGGAATTGCGATGCAGACAGCTAAATAAAAAGAGTAAGGAGTCATTACCAGATGCGTACACATTTGAACTGTGCAAGCTGTATAATAGATGATTTATGCGGTGCTTTGCAGTTAGTGCCTTTAGAGGAAAAAACCAAAAAGGAGATATTGAAGGAATCTTTTCAATTTCTTGCTCGAGAGTTCTCCACAGAAAAAATTCCCTCTTACTTCATCACTGAAGTCCATAGAATCTTAAAGAGGATATCAGGGATAGAAATTCCTTTTAAAGAAAGAAGAGATAAGTGTAATCAGTTGGGTATGGAGATGGCAAAAGAGATCAGTTTGGAAGCAGAAGGATTGAAGGAATCAGAAAGATTTTCATTTTTAGTTAATTGGGCTATTGCCAGCAACCATCTTGACTTTCGTACAGTTGGGACCGGTTATGGTTTTCAGATGGCTGAAATAATAGAAGAGCTTCGGGCCTGTGTTTCGGAGGGATTAAAAATAGACCAGAGGGTTGAAATATTTCAGAAAGCCAAAAACTCGTCTAAAATACTTTACATCCATGATAATGTCGGCGAAATTGCTTTTGATAAACTGCTGATTAAAGAACTTATAAGATATGGTGCGTCAGTAACCTCTGCCTTAAGAGGGGGACCCATAACCAGTGATGCCACCATAAAAGACGGAGAAACGGTAGGCCTCCAGGAGGCTGCTTCAAAAATCATTTTAGCCGGACCTGACACACTGGGTATTTCTCTTTATGAGATGTCTAATCAACTAAGGAGGGAACTTCAAACTGCCGGTCTAGTCATTGCCAAAGGCCAGGCAAATTATTATGCCTTGACCGAATACAGGCCGGAAGTGCCCGGAGAGGTCGCCTGTCTTTTTAGAACCAAATGTGAGATTGTATCAAATGAGTTAGGAGAAGAAGGAAAGATCAATGCCGCCATTCTGCTCTAAGCCCTGAGGATTTGCTACAAGATTCAGGTCTCAACATTTAGAAGTTTCAGGAGTTTGGCAGTGTCTGCCAGTATAAAAGAATTATGGTAATTTTTATCATATAGATTCAATATTAATATATCGAATGATATAGAAATGTAAAAGTAATTCGGGTACAGTGATATCGATGCTAATAATTATTCTTTTTACTTCAATCTACTTTCGAAAAAAGTCTCACCAGATCGGTTATCAAGGAATAGATCATATATTGACTTATAAAAGTAGGATATAAACGCTGTTTCACATTTTCCCTTAAGTCCCTATTTTTCTTATCTATTAATGATTATCAAAAAATCTGCAAATATAAATAAATTTCACTTACCTTTGAGGTTTTTGTCAGCGCACTTTTAATTTTTAAATAACAAAGCGTATGAATTTATTGACAGGTTAAAAAAAATATGTTATACATATATTGTATACAATATCTATAAAGATAACTTAAAATTAAAATAAATTTTCCTCAAAAGTGTAATTAGCTTTAAAATTATTTTTCTTCCAGATTAGTATAAAGAAAAAAGGATAAAGGGGGGATGAAAAAAGACGATAAAAGAGATGTATTACAATTATAAATAAGAAAGAGAGTTTATAAAAAATTATTGGAGGATTATTATGAAAAAATTATTTTTATTGATTGTTGTTACATTATGTGTTTGTATGAGTTTTGTGCTTTTTGCAAGCGCTTCCTACCCTGATAGAAATATAACAAATGTATTAGTGTGGAGTGCTGGAGGCGGTACTGACGCCTGTAACCGAGTTGTTATGGCGGAAATGGCTAAAATATTAGGAGTGAATATTAATGTTGTCAACAAAACCGGTGGAGCAGGCGGTTCTGTAGGTATGAATTATGCTTATTCACAACCTTCTGATGGTTATACCCTTTGTGGCCTTTCCGAGTCTTGCGTAACTGCTGGAGTACAGGGAGGTTTTGATGAAAGGATGAACGTCTGGGAATATTTCATCATTGGTGGTTCACCAGATGTTGTTTCTGTTTCTGGGAATACTCCTTATATGACATTAAAAGATTTAATTGAAGCAGCTAAAGCTGATCCCGGAACGATCAGGGCTGGTGCAAGCGCTGCTGGTTCTATACACCATTTAAATCTTCTTGCATTAGAAGATGGTTCAGGTGCGAAATTTAATTATATCCCTTATACAGGGTCTGCTCCTGCGCAGAATGCTGCTATGACTGGTGAAGTTTCTGTAGTAGTTACCTCAGTTGCAGAACAAGCTCAATTAATCCGCGGAGGTCAATTAAGACCCTTGGCAGTATTAATTCCTGAATCATTTGTTTTGGCTGGAAAAACCTTACCTTCTGCTTTTGATTCTTATCCCGGACTTTCAGAGTATTTGCCTATTTCACAGGCTATTGGCTTTGCAATAAAAGCGGATGCACCGGATGATATTAAAGCTGTATTAATAGATGCATTCAACAAAGCACTTATGACAGATACTTTTGTAAAATGGGCTGAAGAAAATTATTATGTTGTATCTGGTGCGACCGGAAGTGAAGGAGTAGAAATATTTAATAAACTTGAATCATTATTTGCCTGGACTCTTTGGGATTTGCAAGCTGCTAAAGTTGATCCAGCTACTTTAGGGATACCGAAACCTTAAGAATTACTTAAAATATATTTGATTTAAAAAAGGCAGCTGAATAAAATATTTATTTGGCTGCCTAAACTTATTAAAAATTTTTAGGATTTAGAGATTAGATTATGAAGAAGAAAGAATTACGAAAAGCGGATTTTATCACCAGCGTTTTACTTTTGCTATTTAGTGTTTGGGTCATTATGGAAACCTTCAAAATGCCAATGAAGGATACTTTTGGAGGTGTGCAAAATGTTTGGTATGTTTCTCCCGCCTTGTTTCCTTTAATTATCAGCATTTTTATTATGGTTTTAGGAGCAGTGCTTTTCCTTCATTCTATAAAAACTGGTGGAGCTAAATATTTTTTGGATAATTTTTCATTAAGATATAAAGGACTATCTGAAAAAAATATTAGATTTATTGGTATTTTATTAGCTTTGTTTTCTTTTGTCTATTTAAATATTCCACGTATTGATTTTTTTATCTCCGTTACGCTCTTTTTAACTTATTTCATATCTGCTTTTTATTTCGATCAGGAAAACTTGTTAAGAAAACTTACTTTATTTTATTTTATGGGAAGTATAATTTTTGTCATTCTTTTTGTATTCGGCATTTCAAAAATTATTAATTCTTATTATGAATATTTTACAGATATTCTGGCATTATTTTTCTATTTAGGTTATATAATTTATAACTGGGTAAACATAAAAAGTAGTCGTATTTTTAAAAAAAGATTCATCGTTTCTTTAATAGTATCCCTAGCAGTGCCACTGGTTCTTTGCCCAACTTTCAGATATTTTTTATTGGTTCCGCTTCCAAAAGAGGGATTAATCATACAAATAATGCACAATATTTATTACCTGATAAAATAGTAGGTGTTACCATGTTTATTTTTGAACAGTTATATATTTTTTTTCAGCAAATATTTATTTTAATTGCTAATCCCATCAATGTATTAATCCTTTTTGGTGCAGTGTTGTTGGGAATCATCTTTGGGGCCATGCCCGGTTTGACTGCCACCCTTGGCGTGGCTTTACTTGCCACTTTAACCTATGGAATGGATACCAGTACTTCTTTGGTAGCCCTGCTATCCATCTATGTGGGAGCAATATATGGTGGGTCTTATTCCTCCATTCTCCTTAATATTCCCGGTACAGCTGCTTCGGCAGCTACTGCTTTAGATGGATACCCGTTAGCATGTCAGGGGAAAGCAGGAAAAGCTTTGGGCCTTACAACCACTGCTTCTGCAATTGGTACTTTTATAGGTATGTTATTCGTCATAACCATGGCTCCCCTTATTTCAGCATTTGCTCTTAACTTTACTTCATTTGAATTTTTCTTATTGGCTTTCTTTGGTATTATTATTAGCGGGACTTTGACTAGCCATGACCTAGCGTATAAAGGTTGGATTGCCGGCTTTTTAGGGTTATTCATGGCTTGTGTGGGAAGAGATCAACTTCAGTTTTATCCTCGATTTACTTTTGGACTTTATGAATTAGACGGGGGACTTGAGGTTGTACCGGTTCTTATCGGAGCATTTGGTATTCCCCAGATTATTCAAGTATTAAAGGATAAAGTAGTATGCGGAGAAGCAAAACAATTTCAAAGGATTTTACCAGAGTTTGCTGAAATTTTTCATCATTTTACCGATATTATACGTTCAGCTTTGATTGGGGTTGGCATTGGAGCAATTCCGGGGATAGGTGAAGATATTGCCGGTTGGGTATCTTATGGGGCGGCTAAAAATTCTTCTAAACATCCTGAGAGATTTGGAAAAGGCGAGATCTCGGGAGTAATATCTGCTGAAACTGCTAACAATGCTTGCATTGGGGGAGCTATAATACCTCTTTTAAGTCTTGGTGTCCCAGGAAGCCCTCCTGCAGCTATGCTTTTGGGCGCATTAATGCTTCATGGAATTCAGCCAGGCCCTATGCTGACTTTTGATCATCCCCTTTTTATATTTCAGGTTGCAGCCATACTTTTATTAGCTTCCTTTGCAATGTGGATAACTGGCATGTTGTTGGCTAAACAAGTGATAAAAGTGTTAAGAATTCCACTTCCCGTTTTTATGCCTATTATCGCTGTACTATGTGTAATAGGTTCATATTCTTTAGGTTTACAGATCTTTAATCTCTATTTGATGGTTCCTGTCGGGATTTTAGCTTATTTCTTAACTGAAATGGAATATCCTATCGCGCCGTTGGTTATTGGAGTTATTTTAGGACCCATGGCTGATGCAAATTTAAGGAGGGCTCTCATGGTTTCTAAAGGAAGTTTTTTGCCCATGTTTACAAGACCGGTATCTTTAATTTTAGTCTTAATCATTTTACTTATGGTAGTTAGTCAGATTTCATGGTTTAAAATATTTACCAATAGATTATCAAATAAAATGTTTTCGAGAAAAGTAGGTAAGAAAAATTCTTAGTAAAATATTCTATACTAAAAGAAAGTGAAAATATAATTTATGAATAAAAAAATTATTTTGGCTTTGGCTCCAACCGGTGGGTGGGGGAAAGATTATAATAATCCTCTCGAACCGGGAAAGATAGCCAAGCAAGTTATTGCATGTGCAGAAGAAGGGGTTTCCTTGGTTCATCTCCATGCACGAGATAGTGAAGGGGAGTTAACTACAGATTTAAGTAATTTCTCAAAGACAATTAAGCTAATTACCAATAAATGTGGTGTAATCATTGAAGCCTCCACCGGAGGACTTTCCAGTTTAACACCTCAGGAAAGAGCATTCCCTCTTCAGAATGAAAAAGTAGAAATAGGTTCATTAAACATGGGTTCTTTAAATTTTCTTGATAAAGTATATATAAATACTGTTCCAGATATTCAGTATTGGTTGCAAAAAATGATAAAAAATAATATAAAACCATCTATAGAGATATTCGACACTTCTAATATTATTATTTCTAACTCCCTCATTAAAAAAGGCCTAATTAAACCACAATATAATTTTAATTTTATTTTTAATTACAAATGGGGCATGTCTTTCTCCCTTTCGCTTGTTGAAGTTTTAAAGTCTATGCTTCCCAAAGAAAGCATATGGGGCGCGGTGTTTGGAGAAAGTAGAAATTTTTCGTCTCATTTACAAGCCTGCCTTCAAGGGGCAACTATGGTTAGGGTTGGTTTTGAAGACTCTAAGATCTGTAATAATAAGGAAGCAGAGATCAATCTTGAGCTAGTAAAAGAGATTCGAAGAGAATTAGAAATATTAGGGTTTGAGTTAGCTACTCCAAGAGAGGCAAGAAAGTTACTGGGGATAATATAATTTATTACTACTTTTTAACCATTGTTTTATTCACCCAAAGATAGGTATTTACCCATAGAACCCCCCCTTTTTTATAATGAAAATATATTCTTTTCTATAAATTTCCAGGTTTTTAAGTAATCCTCTCCCGATATTAATTTATTAAATTCTTTTCTGTTTAAGTTATTTAAAAGCTTACATAATTTGTTGGTAATGCGGGCATTAGCTTCAAAGGTACCTTTAATATCCCATCGGGTAGGAGATGTATCAGAAGTTATATAATCATTATAATTATATTCTTGCAGATAATAAAGGAATTCAACATAATCCAAGAAGTGTTTAGTCCCTACAAAATAATCCCAATCCCATTGACCATTATTATCATTGATGTGAATATAAAAAGGAAAGGGACTTTCCGCAATTAAAGAAACAACTTCTGCTGGATTTTCGTTACCAAACATTATTGAGTGTCCAAAGTCAATGGTTACTCCCATCTGTTTATTCCCAATCTCATTAAGCAAACAAAGGGTTTTAGCTGCGGTATCTATGAAACATCTCCCTCTGGTCTCAGCTGGTTTATACTCTATAAAAAGGGGAATTTCAGGAAGATAACTTGCTGATTCACCAAAGGCATCAATCAGGTATTTCCATGATTGTGCATAATTACAATTAAAACTAAATTCATATCCATCACCTAAAGGACAGCAGGTTACTTTATCTGCTCCAACTTTTTTTGCAAAGTCTTTCGCATCTTTAATAAATTGCACTGCTTTAACACGAACCTCTTTTTTACTCGAGGTTAAGCCTCCATTCTTGAATTCAGGCTCTGCTTTTACATTTACATTTATAGCAGCAATATTTATTTTATATTTGGAAGTTAGAATCTTAAGCTCATCAGAGTTGCTAACCTCATAAGGAAAAACTAATTCCATGCCATCCATTCCTTCTATTTCAGAGACCATTTTAAAGCGCTCTTCCAAGGTTTTATCTTGGTTATATTCATGGAAACGATCCTTTGTTTTACTTAAGAAACTGCTGATTACTGCTTGCTTTACAGGATAATTTATCATTATTTACCCCTCCTTTTTTTGAAGATAAGTTCTTTTACTTTATTAAAAATATGTTTTTTTGATATGCCATATTTGTCAATAATTTTATAATAATTTCCGCTTTCAGCAAAGGTATCATCAAGACCCAGGTTATCAAAAAGAATTGGTTTATTTTTTAAACAAAAGTTGGAAAGTTCATAACCAAGACCATTTCTTTTCTGGTGATCTTCTACAACCAGTAAAGCTCCTGTTTTTGAAATAGAATTTAGGAGACTTTTTTCATCAAAAGGTTTAATAGAATACATATCAATTACTTCAATAAAGATATTTTCTTTTTCCAGCTCATCAGCTGCTTCCAGTGCTTGAAAGACAATATCTCCATAAGTTACTACAGTCAAGTCTTTACCTTCTTGGATAGTTTTGCTTCCTGCAATTTTAAAAGTGTCTTCTTTGGAATAGATATCAAAGAGAGGGTCTCTCATTAACCTTATAAAAACAGGCCCCGGCGTCTTTATAGCTACATCAAATATTTTTTTTGCAGATTCTGTATCAGCAGGTGCAAGGACTTTCATATTTGGCAAGGTAGTCATAATACCTATGTCTTCTGTTGCCTGATGAGTTACTCCATCTACGGCAGGAGTTAATCCTCCATGCGAAGATAGAAATTTAACATTTAAATTTGGATAACAGATAAATGTGCGTATGGCTTCAAGAGCTCTCATGGTGATAAATACACCGTAACTGCAAGCAATAACTGTTCTTCCATCAGCTGCCATTCCGGCAGCCGCAGCCATTGTATTTGATTCGGCAATTCCCATGTTAAAATATCTCTCAGGATATGCATCACCGAATAAATGAGAATAAGTTGAATATCCAATATCTGCTTCAAAAACTACAAAATCCTTATTAATTGCGCCGTATTCCAACATTCTTTCGGAAAATGCCTGACGTGTGGTAATATTTGCTTTACTTAATTCCATTATTGTTTCCCCTCGATCTCTTTAATAGCGATTTTATACTCTTGTTGGTTGGGTGCTTTTCCATGCCATTCCCTTATATTTTCCATAAAACTAACACCTTTACCTTTTATTGTATTTGCTATAATACAAACAGGTTTACCTTTAATTTTTTTTACCTCTTCTAAAGCAATTAAAATTTCCTTCATATTATGGCCATTTATAGTCATAACATACCAGTTAAAAGCCTCAAATTTTTTATCGATAGGGTCCATAGGCATAACTTTTTCAGTAAAACCATCCATTTGTAAGTTGTTTTTATCTACAATGGCAGTAAGGTTGTCCAATTTATACTTGCTGGCAGAAGCAGCTGCTTCCCATATTTGTCCTTCATTGATCTCGCCATCGCCGAGAATTACATATATATGGTAATTTTTCTTAACCAATTTTCCTTCCAAAGCCATTCCTACTCCAAGACTTAAACCCTGGCCTAAAGACCCAGTAGTCATGTCAACTCCTGGAGTTTTTCGCATATCAGGATGCCCTTGCAAAATACTTTCAAATTTTCTTAGTGTTTTTAATTCTTTCGTAGGGAAATATCCTCTCATAGCAAGACAGGAATACCAGACAGGACAGGCATGTCCTTTAGATAGAATAAAGCGATCTCGATCAGGCCAGCGTGGGTTATTAGGATCAATTTTTAAAATGTCAAAGTATAATGCTGTCATAATATCTGCTGCAGATAAGGCTCCTCCGGGATGTCCTGAATGTGCTGTAAAAATCATATCAATAATATTTGTCCGAACTTCTTTGGCTTTTACTTTAAGATATTGGACTCTTTCTTCAAAATTTTGGAATTTATTATTCATTTTTTCTTCCCTTAAATTTTAGTAATTTGCTATATTGACACAAAATAATATTTGTTATAGATTTTTTTAGTAAAAAGAAGCGAGTTTAATATCATACCATTTTGATCTCTTAGATTATAAAAGAAATAGCTGAATCAAAATAAAATAAATTTCTAAATTATTATATATATTTATATAACAAATTATTCAAAAAGTCAATATTGTATACAATATTTATTGACTTATCTAATTAGTTATTATATATTGAAAAAAAGCATCAGAATAGGATTTTCTCCAGCGAGCGTTTTTGTTTATTGTAAAATCCTGGCAAATTTTATGTGATATCATTACAGGAGGAAAATATATCCTTTGTTTATAAAAAATGGGAAAGACCGTTTAGTAGAACCAAAGGGCTAAATTGCCAGGCTTTATCAGATATCAGTAATTCCTATTACTTATCTTGCAAACAACTGATTGTATCTTGTGATGATTTAGAGAATAAGCAGAAGATGTCATTATAAGACCGAAATAATTGTATGCCTGGAATAAAAGATAAATTAAATATTTAAGAAAAGCAAGGTAAGGATTTAAAATCCGAATAAGAAGAGCGTTATTTATGTTTGTTAATCTTATCATTTCATTGGGATATATTTTTTTTGGGCTAGTAACAGGCTACATTATTCAACAATTAGAAGAAAGAAAGATTATCCATTTGCCTATTAGTCTGGAAAAACTTCGTAAACTTCTCCAAAAGATTGGACTTTTGTTTTTTATGCCCATTTCTTTTATTGGGGCTTTATGGATGGTTAAAATAGATAATCTTAAAATTATAGCTCTTCCGTTTCTAGGAATTTTTGCTTTTCTGATGGGAGGAATATTGGGATTTGCTTCAGCAAAATTATTCAAATCAAACCGGAAAGATACAGGTTCTATGTTTATTTGTGGATCGTTTACAAATATTGGTTCTATCGGAGGATTAGTATGTTACTTTTTTTTGGGAGAAAAAGGGTTTGCTTTATTTCCTATTTATAAATTATTTGAACAGGTCATTTATTATGCCGTAGGATTTCCTGTTGCAAAATCGTTTAGCAATGATGTCATAAAAAAGGGAAAGATTACATCACGATTGAAAAAAGTTTTTACGGATATCTTTGTCATTGTCGCTTTGGCAAGTATTGCAATAGGGGCTTTTTTAAATTTATCAGGCATTGAAAGACCGGAATTTTATAAAACCATTAATGCTATTTTTATTCCTGGAGGAACTTTAATCCTATTAGTATCTATTGGATTAGCTATGAAGTTTGGAAAAGCAAAAAATTATATTAAAGAATCTATTGTAGTCTCTATTATAAAATTTATATTAGTGCCTTCAATTATATCTACTATGGCTTTTTTCTTGGGTTATGGTGTAATAGAGGGAGGTTTACCTTTGAAAGTTGTCATTATTTTATCTTCAATGCCGGTTGCTTTTTCCGCACTGGTCCCTGCCTCAATATATGACTTAAATTTAGATTTAGCCAATTCTTGTTGGTTAGTGACCACTCTGAGTCTAATTGTAATCTTGCCCTTATTGTTTTATATTATTAGCTTAATTTAGAACAGGAATTTTTTTGCTAACGAGCTTAGATTCTATCCTAATTTGGATATTTATTAAAAGTTAATATAAATACATCGTTATTGATATAAGATTATTAAGTTTTTAAATTATTTTGTATACAATATCTGTCTTGAATATTATTTTGATTTATTGTATCATAATATATATCAAAAAGAAGGGAAAGATATGTATAAAGTTAAACATATAGATTTATCTAAGAAAGTATATTATGCTCTAAAAAATATGATTCTTAATGATGAATTAAAATCCGGAGAAAAACTTAACCAGGAAAAATTGGCTCAAAAGCTCGGTGTTTCGAGGACTCCTCTTTTATCGGCATTTTCCAAACTCGAAAAAGAAATATTGATAGAAATAATACCAAGAAGGGGTGCCTTTGTAAAAAAATTAAATTATAAAGAATTTCTTGAACTATATGATATTAGAGCAAGACTTGAGCCCTTAGGTGCATACGAAGCGGCTAAGCATGCTACAGCATATGAGATAGAGCGGTTAAGTAAAATATTAGATGATTTTAAAAGAAATATATTACCATATTCTTCAAAAAATATTGGTAAAATTGATTATGATTTTCACATGGCGATAATGAAAATGAGTAAGAATAATTTTCTATTTAAAATGATTTCTTCCTACAATATCATTATTTTAAGTAACTTAGAAGGTTTATTAAAAAACCCTTTTCAAAGTTTAGAAGAACATATCAAAATATATGATGCAATTAAAGAGCACAATGTAGATCTTGCAGATAAAATGATGTTTTCTCATCTTATTGACTCAAAAGGTAGAATAAAGGGAAAATTTTTAACAGAAACAAAAATTAGAAAAGGTTAGGTAAGATATATGGCTAAAATTAAAAATGACCGTTTAGTTGATTTAGTTTATGAAAAAGTTAAACAAATGATTCTTGATGGGGCACTCATCCCAGGAGAAAAAATTAACAAGGTAGAACTTGCCAATATTTTGGGAGTAAGTATTACCCCCGTAAATGAAGTGGTAAATCGACTTGCCGGAGAGAAATTTATTGATAAAATAAATGGGTCTGGATATTATGTAAAAAAATTAACTTTTGAAGATTTAAAAGATTTTTTTGCTGTCAGGGCAGGACTTGAAGGAATAGCAATTAGATTGTGTATTAATGAGCTTTCCGATAAGAAATTAAATGAATTTAATAATATCTTTAATAAATTTATACTTCCGTTGAATAAAGAAGAAGTTAAGCGTTATTTAAAAGCAGACCAAGAATTTCATGAAAAAATTATAAATCTATGTGGGAATTCTATAATAATAGATTTTAACAAAAATTTTAATTTTGTTATGAAAAGTTATCAAAAAGGTTTGATAAGACCTCCAGAAGAGACTTTTTCAGAACATATGGAAATTATAAAATCAATCTTGGAACGTAATGGCCAAAAGGCCCAGGAATTAATTATTTCACATCACCTAAAATCAAGAGAAGTTTTAAAAACTAAACATTTAAAATATGAATAAAAGTTATAAATTTTCTAACGACTACTATTTTCCACGAAATAATATATTAATTTTTATTGTTTTGTTATTAATTTTAGGAAAAAGGAAAGCACTATATGATTAAGAGAAGCGAGTGGAAAAAAGCTTGCGATTGGGCGTGGAATTTTGTAAAAGAGTCAGGCTTTATTGTTAAAAATAAAGAAATTTATTCTATTGAAATTGCAGATCTCGGTTTGAATGAATTTAATATTACCGGTCTTCATATCCTCTCTCTATTTAGTACGGAGTGGGTTGGGGCAAAACTTCTTATTTTGAAACCAAACCAATTTTTCCCTGAACATAAACATCCCCCTTTGGAAAAAGAAAAATTTCCCGGTAAAACTGAAGTTATTAGGGGTCAATGGGGAGAATTTTATTTAGCAGTTCCTGGGAGTATAACCTGTAATCCAAAAGCAAATCCCCCTTCACATCGAAAAAAATATATTGATATCTGGCATGAAATTGTTATGCATCCTGGTGATCAGTATATCATTTCACCAAATACCTGGCACTGGTTTCAAGCTGGTCCGGAAGGGGCAATTGTTTGGAGTATTTCCTCAAAATTAACTGACGCTAAAGACAAATTTAAAGATCCCCAAGTTAAACGTAAAACTATCATCATAGATGATTAATAAAATTAATTACTATTGTTACTTAAAGAATTATTTTTATAGAGGTAATTTATCATATAAAAATTAGGATTAAAATAAATGAACGAAAGAAGTTTAGATTGGAATAATTTTGCTAAAAAACTTTCTCCTGCTATTCCCGAAAATAAAATAAACAAGGAATGGTTAAGTGCAGTAGACAGAATAAAGAGAAAAATTATTGTTTTAGATGATGATCCCACCGGAATACAGACAGTACACTCTATCCCAGTTTATACTTCTTGGGATTTTTCTACCCTAAGGCAGATAATGAAAGACAAGCATAAGGTAATATACATTCTTACTAACTCACGGGCTTTAATTTCTGTTGAAACCCAAAGACTCCATAAACAATTAGCTATGGATTTAAAACAGATTGCGTTAGAGGAGGGAAAAAAGTTTTTACTTATTTCTAGGAGTGATTCTACTCTTAGAGGCCACTATCCACTCGAAACAAAAACAATTTACGATGAATTAAAAAAGGAGGAAGAAATAGATGGAGAGATAATCATTCCTTTCTTTTTAGAAGGGGGACGGTTTACTTTTAATGATATTCATTATATTAAAGAAGGGGACGTATTGGTGCCGATAGGTCAGACAGAATTTGCGCGAGATAGTGTCTTTGGATATATGGCTTCAAATCTAAAGGAATGGATAGAAGAAAAGACTGCTGGACAATATCCTACAGGTCAAGTTATTAGTATTTCATTAAAAATGTTAAGGGCAAAAAATATAAAGGGAGTACTTCATAAACTTTTAGAAATGAAGAACTTTAATAAAGTAATTGTAAATGCTGTAGAATATACTGATATAAAAGTGTTTTTGATAGCCTTATCTGAAAGTATAAACAGGGGAAAAAATTTTCTTTTTCGTACTGCAGCTTCCTTTGTGCAGGTAATTGGCGGAATCAATCCGAAACCTCTTTTAACTAAAGAAACTTTGTATC
>Ga0307378_10007068_pt1 | contig 15164 bp, 21 predicted proteins | sample UN1MG_FD_202238 | JGI IMG/M metagenome (GOLD analysis project Ga0307378, IMG submission 202238) | Soil microbial communities from Risofladan, Vaasa, Finland - UN-1 | ecosystem: Environmental > Terrestrial > Soil > Coastal area > Acid sulfate soil | place: Finland: Risofladan, Vaasa | collected...
AGAAGAAGCATTATTAGGATGTTCTATGACCGGTGTTCTTAGTTCTAAAATTTTGCAAGACGGAACGCTTCTAAAAGAGGCTGTTAGTGAGATAGAAAGACAAAATATTACATGGGCAAAGAAAATCAATATAAAACAAGCTGCGAGAACTACAGCTCTCAAACCAGAAGGTACTGGTAGTCTTGTTATAGGAGTTCAAACACCGGGTTGTCATCCAGCACACTCTTCTTATTTTTTTAAACGGGTACAAGTTACTCAGGGAGATGATATTTATGAGTTCTTTAAGCAGCACAATCCCCATATGTGTGAAAAGAGTGTGTGGAATACACATGGTACAGACGATGTAATCACATTTCCAATAAAGGCCAAAGAGGGTAGTGTTGTTAAAGATGATTTGAGTGCCATTCAACACCTTAATATTGTCCGCATGTTACAAAAACAGTGGGTAATTCCTGGAACAACTTCTCAAAACAAAAAAAACATTACTAACAATGTTAGTTGTACAATTATTGTTAAAAAAGAAGAGTGGCACCAAGTAATTTCTCATATTTACGAACATCGACACACTTATGCCGCCGTATCTTTATTAGATTATTACGGAGACAAAATCTATGCTCAAGCTCCATTTGAAAAAATTACTTCTGCGTCGGAATTCAATAAGTATTGTTCTCTGCTAGATAACTATAAAGAGGTTGATTATTCTAAACTTTACGAGGTCAAAGACAAAACCACGCATAACGCGGAAGTTGCCTGCGGAAATGGTTCGTGTTTAGTGGCTTGACATTTTGAAAATTTAAGCTATAATAGAACAGAACGAATTGGGTACTTTTGACTATTTGAGCAAGGAACTATAGCATGGGACTGAGAAGATACACCCCCACACTAGATAAAGCATTAAGAGTATTGGTGTTGAATGGGGACTATTCTGCACACGCCCTACACAACTGGCAAGATGCATTGTCGTTAACCATCCAAGAAATTGCCATTAATGTTGATTACTATGATTACTACATCAGAGATTCTGTTGGCAATGAACATGTGATTCCGTCTGTGATAGCATTGAAGCAATACGTCAAGAAAAAAGCTCCTCCATTTTCTCGTAAGAATATTTTTATCCGAGATGAGTTGAAGTGTCAATATTGTGGGGCTAGAGGATATCCTTGGGAAATGACATATGACCATGTAGTTCCTAGATGTAGGTGGGACCAGTCTAAAAATGGCACTCCTACACATTGGTCAAATATTGTAACATGTTGTCCTCGTTGTAATAAATACAAGGCTGGAAGAACCCCCAAAGAGGCCAGAATGAGACTGGTAAGAAAGCCATTCGTTCCTAGTGGGGCTGGCTATATCCATGGGCTAGCTCCTTGGAATAATGTTTACGTAGACTGGAAAGCATATTTGCCTAAAATGTATGCAAATTGGGAAAAATATATAAATGGTGTATTATAGGATACCTCAATTATCATACCAAAGGAAGTCTCCATGCAACACGTTAATTCTGCTAGACAGCAAGCTCGTCGGAATATTGAAGATTACATCAATAAACACTCTGATACTTTACGTATGCTGCGACGTAGAAGGCGCCTCGGTACTATACAAAGGATAAAATATGCCACTCTATACATACCAATGCAAGTCTTGCGGGCAGTTCGACATTCAATGCAGTATGTCGGAATATCGAGAAAAAGCTAAATGTCCTGAGTGTAATAAAGTAGGTCAACGTGATTTAATAGCCGACGTTAAAACTGTTACCGGTATTGGTGACGCTTCACCTAAAACAGTTGGTGCGTTAGCAGATAAAAATAGAGCAAAGATTAGCCTAGACGAAAAAATAGCACTCACTATGAAGCATAATGACTATCGTCGTCCTAAGTCTGAAAGAGAACTACCTAGCGGTATGGAGCGTTCTCCTACTTATAGTAAGGAACAGGAAATAAAGGTGGATTAATATGTCAAAATACAAAGCCGTTCTTGTATGCCATTGTCAAATAATAGAACTAGATGATAATGATGTACCCATAAGTGAACCAGAACATCTAGACTCTAAACTATTCCAAGTTTTAGATAACACTAAAGAGAATTGTATAGAAGCTATAGATAAAATCTTTGACGATTTTTATAATAAGGTTGTAAAAAACGAAACAAGAGCTAGTATGAAAAATTTTCAAACAGCTCAAAGAGAAGAAAGAGACAAAAAACGAGAACAGCAGAAAGAAGAAAAAAAATGACAAAAAACCAAAGAGATAAAGAGCTAGAAGCTTGTAAACAAACACTTGATATAGACAAAAATCAAGCAATAGAAGAAGACACTAGAACGGTAGTAGCATATACTCTATTAGGAGTAGAGGTACAAGAAAGTTCTTCAAAAGCTTTTGCTAAGAAGATAATCACTAACAACGTGCCAACCTATTGGATATTACATTCTAGAATGGAAGAATTATGGAATCCTATGCATCCTCTTGCTGAATTCCAATATAGTAAAGGACTCCACAGAGAGCCTCAATTTAAAAGAGTCGCAAAAACAGTGTTTGACCACTATATCAACTTTTTGACAACTAAAAACGTAATATGGTTGACACATGCAGAAAGGGCAAAATCATAATGGCAAAAAAGAACGGACCACTATCAATAGTAGATAAATATGCCGTACAGGGCATGGTTGCAGAAGACAAAACCATTGAAGAAATTTCAAATCAAATTGGTCGTACAGAAATCAGCGTAGAAAAATATATTGAGTCTTGGAAAAACTCTATAGCTAAAATTAATGCAGGCGTGGCACCAGTTACTCCTCAAAAGAAAACCGCACATGATTTGATGATTACTGAAACATCAGGTAAAAAGATTAGCGGAGTTATTGTAGCGACAAAAGAATCGTCTGAGCTAGGTGACGAACACAGAAAGTCACACACACCTAAAGTTGGAAGGACGGCACGAGGTAATGTCTGGAACATCAAAGAAGGAAAACTTGCAGAATAAGTATCCATCTAGGTACTCTAATGGAAAACAAGTTACTGCTGCCCAATATATCACAGAGTTGATTTGTGAAAAGAAGGCACAAAAGGAAGGAAAAGACCTACCTCAAACCTTTTGGAAGATTGCATCGTGGTCTGGATACTTTAGACAACAAATAGTTGTGGCCAATGGCCTTCTACGCCTATACTCTGAAAAGGCAATTATCAAGGCTTTAAAATCTCAAAAGGCGTATAATATTTTCTCCTTACGTGCCCCCCACTTAGATGATATCATAAAATTGGAAGAACAAGCCTTAAAAGCTATTCCTCCAAAAAAGCACATCAAAACCGCAAACACTTTGTCTAAACCAAGAAAGCCACAACATACGGAGAATCTATTCAGTAAATTAGATGAGTAAAGAAAAGCAACGTCCTTTAGACGAATTATATGTCAGTGCTCAATCGCTCGTAGACAGACCGTATAAAATTATTCCAGTCAGCCCAATCTTGGACATGGCTCTTGGAGGGGGTATCCAAGAAGGTAGTCTGGTTATTCCAACAGGTCCGCCTAAAGTGGGTAAAACTAGTATGTGTCTGTCATTTGCTGGAAATGCCATCAAGCCAGAATATTCTTGCGACCTCAAGCCAGAAGGTAGAGAAATTTACTTTTTCAATATCGAGGGCCGCTTGAAAAAACGAGACTTACTTGGTATACAAGGATTAGCAGACAACATAGACAAGATACATTTGATAGAATCTTCTCCAGGTAAGATTAAAACAGCCGAAGAATACATTGAGACAGCAGAACGCCTGATTAACGAAAAACCAGGCGATATATTCATTTTAGATTCTGTGTCACAACTTTGCACTAAAGGAGAATTTGATTCTAGCTTTGCCGACAGATATAGGGCCGATGCCCCAGTATTAGTAGCAAGGTTCTTAAGAAGAATATGCAATGTGGTGCCAGTGAATAAATCAATAGTTATGGCTATTACCCATATTATAGCTAACCAAGCTGGTGGTGGACCTATGGCTAGAACTTGGTCAGAGGCGAGTGGCAGAAAAATACAGTATCAAGTAGATTTTAAGTTGAGAGCTACTCATAGTGAGCCGTGGGAGGGTTCTGCCGGACAACAAATTGGGCAAAACGTACATTGGATATGTGAGTCTTCTGGTCTTGGTGCGCCTCGTCAAAAGTGTGTCTCTAGACTTAGATACGGGTACGGTATTGATAAAGAGGCAGAATTAGTGGAACTAGGAACAAACTTTGCCATCATTAAAAAGGGCGGTGCGTGGTATGAATTTGCAGACGGGACTAAGTGTCAAGGATTAGATAAAGCTAGAATATATCTGACTGAAAATCCAACGCTATACGAAACTATTTATGGTCAAATAAAGGAAATGATTTCATGAGCTACAGAATATGAAGATACGGACTTTAGACGGAGATTTACTGAAGTGGAAGATTGAGGGTATTTCGAGTAAAGATACCCGAAGTAAGTCAGGACTCCATCAAATAGCAAAGGAATTGTTGCACCAAAGGTATCCTACTTTACGCATATTAGAAGAGGTTTCCATTCCTGTTAAACGTAGGACTGTTCTTTTTTTGGATTTCTATATTCCTTTAATGAGATTGGCATATGAAGTACATGGTGAACAACACTATAAGTTTGTTAAACACTTTCATGGCACGGCATTAGGGTTTTTAGAACATAAACAAAGAGATGCTAACAAAAAACTGTGGTGCGAATATAATAATATAGAACTGATTACCTTACCATTTAATGAGGTCGACAAATGGCAAAAACTGCTGCCGAACTCTTAGCAGATAGAGATAAGATTTTAGATGAGTATGAACACAACATTGGATTAGGACCATTAATTACAGAAGGGAATTCAGCAGAGTTAGATACTTATATGGCTATAGATAGAAAAACAATAGAAGCTATGAGTGGAGACGAAGCTGCGGCTGTAGCCTTTCGTCTTGCTCAATTTGCTTTTCATATTCAAAGGTCGCAAAATAGAGAAGATGCTAGAATAAAATGGGCAGACAATCAGCTCAAGCTTTCTATTGCCGATGAACTGAATAACTATAAAGGATATGGATATGTAGAAAAATCTTCCCAAGCCATTAAGCATAACAGTCACGCTTCTAAGTTCAACGAAATCATTATTTACGCTACACAAAGGTCTGTAAGATTAAACTTTATATCTACTGGACTGAAAAATATGGCAGACCATATGAAAAGCATACAGTTTAATAAAACTAGGAATCACACCAATGATGAGTGAACAAATTATTAATAGTCTGACAGGAATCTTTCGTCAGAGATTAATCGACGAGCCTGAAATGTGTGAAATGAAAGCAAATAATATGACTATATGTATAGATGAAAGCATGGAAATGGAACTACTGTCTTTCCAAGTTGTTATTGAGTTTGGAAGTGAAGAAGAAGACATAGAAAACTATAAATATCCCGTGTGGGCCGCTTCTGTAGAATCTAATATAAAAGGAGTCCATATAGGACAAGTAGTAGACGGAATAAGAAACGAATTAAGGGGGTTGTTTTATGAGTGATGAACTCAGTATGCAAGAAAAATTAGATAGTTTAGATGAAGTGCAAATTACAAAAGTTTTCAAACTAATCAATAAACTTGTTGCTAAAAACCAAATAGCAGAAGCTACCCCGCCTGTAAAAAGCGATATACACCACACCACGACCGTTTTAAGAGAGCGCAATAAAAAATCTGGCCCGGTAGGCAGCAAAACTAAAAAAAATGATGACGACGACGTAGTGATGGTTGGCAGACGAAAGAACATACGGATGGGCAAGGGGCGCGGGAGGCAGGGAAAAGCAAAAAGAGAAGCGAGAACAGAGCCTATCTCAATAAGTGGCGAAAATAAGTTTTTAACCATGTCTGCATATAACGAACATAAAGATGACGTTGATATAGATAAAAAACTAAGTCATGGTAAAAAGTTGGTTCCAAGGTCTAAGAGACACGATGGATATCTTACTGTTGAGTGTTCTGAGTGTGAAAGAGAAAAAAGAGTACATGAGAGCTTCCTTACCTCAGATTCAGATTATTTGTGCGATGATTGTATTCTATCGAGAAAATAGGAGAAGAGTGTGCTCACAGACCTAGCTGCTGAACGGGCCGTGCTGGCTGGGATATTCAAATATGGTCCCGACGCATATAATGATATTGCCGACATATTATCGGACGGTACTTTTACAGACACGGCCAACTCTATTATCTACAAATCGCTGAAACGCATTATAGAGGCCGACGACGACGCAGAGATAGACATTCCTTCTATATACGCTGCCGCAGAACAGCTAGATATGGGATATATCTTCAAAAAAGCAGAAGAGGTCAAGCATCTTGTAGCCCTCACCAACACTCCTATCCACCTAAGTAACGTCAGGAAGTTCGCCGCTAAAATAAGAAAACTAGAGATACAAAGATTACTATTAAATCAACTAGACGCAACAAAAGAGAAAATTCTTGACGAAGACGGAGACAGTCCATTAAGTCATATTATAGGCATCGCTGAGAATGACATATTTGACTTTTCTTCCTTGATAAATTCTTCTGATGACACACAACCCGAATTATTAGTAGACGGGCTGACTGAATACATGGAGTATTTAGCCGATAATCCAGTAGAGCAGATGGGTATTAGTTCTGGTTACGGTACATACGATACTGCTATAGGTGGTGGTTTTCGTCGCGGTTCTGTTTCTTTGATAGGGGCTAGGACAAAATGCGGGAAGTCGATTATCTGCATAAACATAGCTAATCATATTACAAATAACCTAGACATTCCTGTATTATATTTAGATACGGAAATGTTAAAATCGGACCAACGTCATAGATTAATGGCTAGATTAACTGAAACTCCTATCGACGATATAGAGACTGGTCAGTATGGACTGAATCCTATGTCTCGTAAAAGAGTTCTTGATATGTCTAATAAGATTGAAAATAAAAAAATGCCTATTTATTACCGCAATATCAGCGGTAAGCCTTTTGAAGAAACTATGGCTATTATGCGTAGGTGGATTACTAAGGTTGTTGGAATGAATCCTGATAGAACAGCAAAAGACTGCTTAGTAATTTTTGATTACCTTAAATTGATGTCGTCAGAAGGAATCACGGCGGACCTTAAAGAATATCAGCTTTTAGGGTTTATGATGACCGGTTTACATAACTTAGCTGTACGTTATAGCGTACCCGTATTAACAACTATACAGCTCAATAGAGATGGTATCACAAAAGAAAGCACAGAAGCCGCTTCTGGTTCTGATAGAGTTGTGTGGCTATGTAGTAATTTCAGCTTGTATAAATTTAAATCAGATGAAGAATTAGCTGAGGATGGTCCAGAAAACGGCAATAGAAAATTAGTACCTCTTGTTTCTAGACACGGACCTGGTCTAGAAAATGGTGATTATATCAATATGATTATGGACGGTAAATATGCTAAGATAATTGAAGGAAAAACAGCACTTGAGTCTAACAAAACTGACGATGGTTTTATAGTGGAAGATAATGATGACGAATCCATTCCATTTACAGGATAAACTACAATATACACAAGAACAGCTTCATACTTTATCTGAACATATTACCGACAATAGAGAGCTTATTCTAGATACATTAGACATTCCCTATACACCAAGTAAAAATATGTTCTACGGTGCGTGTCCTGTACACGGGGGAGATAAGTTCAATGCGTTCAATTGGTATAATACAGGAAATTGGAAGTGCCGCACTCATGAGTGCCACAGGATTTTTACTAATAGTGCTTTAGGACTAGTACGAGGGATATTGTCTCATTCTGAAAATCAGTGGCAAGAAGAAGGAGACAGCCTTTATAGCTTTCATAAGACTATAGAATTTGTGGGCAAATTACTCGATACTAACGTAATGAACTTAGAAGAGTCTGCGCCAACTCTAGAAAAGTTACAATTTGTGAAACGTATTAACTTATTAGCAGAGCCTCCTCCGACGAAATTTCTAAATATTAATAGAAAACAGATTCGTGCCAATTTACAAATACCAGCGCAATATTACATAGATAGAGGCTATGACCCTAAAATATTAGATAAGTATGATGTTGGACTATGTTTGAACCCTAAGAAAGAAATGTCTTACCGTGTTGTAGTGCCTATTTATAATGAAAAGGGTCAGTTTGTAGGATGTACGGGACGTAGTCCTAATGAAGAATGTCCCAAATGTGGATTTTATCATTATAACAAATATGCATGTCCAGAAGACAGGCTTGCACATTTTTATACAAAATGGAGACATAGCACTGGGTTAAATGCTAATAACCACCTATACAACTTTCATTGCTCTAAAACACATATTGCCAAATCTGGAGTGGCGATTATAGTAGAGAGTCCAGGAAATGTTTGGAGATTAGAGGAAAGTGGTATTCATAATGCTGTGGCTGTTTTTGGTACTTCTATTTCTCCTAGACAAAAAGAAATACTAGATAGGTCTGGAGCTTTCTCTCTAATAGTTTATGGAGATAAAGACGACGGTGGGCAGGCTTTGTGTGATTACGTAAAAGCAACATGCAAGCGCACCTATAGGTTGTACTTTCCTAAAATTGCACAGGAAGATATTGGCTCAATGACTAAAGATGAAATTACACAAGACATCAAACCGTTTATAGAGAGATTAAGATAATGGAACAAAAGATTTTAGGGGTTTCTGGTAAAAAGCAGTCTGGTAAAAATACAGCCACTAATTTCATTGTTGGTTTAGAACTACTAGGTTTACATGTAGTTCAAAAGGGTATTGGAGTAGGAGATAAGGGAGAGTTGTTGATAACCGACCTTTTTGGAGACACGCAATTTGCTGGACATCTTGACCTGAACAGAACTAACATTGAATTTTTAGCTTTTATGGAGGAAAATGTTAATCCATATGTGAAGGTTTATAGTTTTGCAGATATTCTTAAAAGGGAAGTCTGTATTAAGATTTTAGGACTAGATGAAAAGCAATGCTATGGTACGGATGAAGACAAAAATAGTTTAACGAACTTACGATGGGAAGACATGCCTGGTGTAAGAACTGAAATGTTGCCTCATGATTATTTATTGCAAGAGACGGAAAAGCTTCCAGGAAAGATTCGTAACTATTACAAAAAGTTAGATAATACTACTGTCTATCACTCATCTGGATTTATGACTGCCCGCGAAGTTTTACAGTTTGTAGGCACAGACATATTCCGTAAAATGTATGGAGACGTATGGGTTGATGCACTTTTCCGTCAAATTACAGCAGAAAACAGTTTATTCGCCCTAGTTTGTGATATACGGTTTCCTAATGAAGTATTAGGTACTCAAAAACGTGGCGGTAAGGTTATACGATTGGATAGAGATGTATTTGAAGGAAAAGACATACATGACAGCGAACTAGCTCTTGACAAAAACGTATATAATTGGGAAAATTTTGACGCCGTAATGAGCAATAACTCAATGACTATTGAACAGCAGAATCGTGCTACCTATGAACTACTACGAGAGTGGGACTGGACAGCAGAACTAATCGGAGTCTTTAAAGAGGAATAAATGCATATTACTTACTTTAGGTCCAGTTCATACAACACTCACGAAGATTGTCAGCAACGCTATTTTATAGAGTCAAATCTAGGATGGGGCGGACCTTCAGGGAAAGCTGCTGACTCTGGAACAATCGTGCATAAAGCTTTAGAGATTTTAGCTATGATTAAGGTTGGTCAACAAAATGGTAAAAAAACCATTTCTGACAAAATAACAGGACGAATTTCTACGTCTAAGTTTGATTTAGATAAGATTTTAGAAAAATGTTTTGGTTACTATACGGAACTCTTGACTCACCACAATTGGGAAGAAAAAGACTATAAGTTTTGTCATAAGACATACCACAAAGCATTAACGGCAAGTGACGGTATGTTTAATCCTTTACATAGAGATATAGTAGAACCTGAATTACATTTTGACTTCTGTATCAAAAAAGACTGGGCTAAATATACTTATGATGGCATAGAGGGTTATTTGGCTATGAAGGGTACGATAGACCTTACCACCAAAATAGCTGATGATACTTTAGAAGTCATAGACTGGAAAACGGGATTACATTGTAAAAACTTTGCTACTGGTAAAGAATATACGTGTTCTGCTGACTTTCATGACAATATGCAGTTACGAATTTATCATTATGCTGTACATCAAACATTTCCAGAGATAGAGCAGGTCATGATGACCATGTTTTTTATTAATGCCGGCGGACCCTTTACAGTGTGTTTTGATAAGAACGATTTAATCAAAACAGAAGAGTGTATTCGTGAAAAATTTGAAGCCATCAAGAAAAACGAGAAACCCAAACTCATACAAAGGCAAGACCAAAAATGGAAATGTAGATATTTATGTCCATTTGGGAAAACAACCTTTGCCGATACCGATATTAAACCAATACAAGAATTTCGTAGAGGTCAAGTTACTAAAAAGGGTGAGTTTATGACGAAATGTGAACAAGTAAAATTTGAGATAGAAAGAAAGGGGATGCAAAGAGTCATAGAAGAATATAGTGCAGATGGGCACTGTGTGTCTAAATACAAGGCGCCTGGAGAAGTAGAATGAACCTTAAAAGATTATTGGCAAACATCATACCCGGTCCAATTGGTCGTCGACTATGGATAAACAATCTTAATAAGGATGAATTAGATGAATTGTTGTTAATTATTACAGGTCATCAAAAAACTAGAGAAATGCCGACCACACTACCTCAAACAGAATATCCTACCTATTTGTTTAAAAAACCACCGTCCATACATCCAGACGTACCTTGGTTGATTTTAGTTGGAGTAAGAAAGGCTAGTAGGTCTGACTATGGAGAGGGAGAGTCTATTTTTGGACTAGAGGGACAGCCCCCCGTGTCTGGATTTGTACTATCATACGATAAAACCGCAGATTTTGTAGAAGCTATCTATAAAAATCGCAGTGGAACCGAAGATAAGTCTCTTCTTTTGGAGCCCTTTAAAGAATTTACTCCAGAAGAATTAGCAGTACAAAGAACACCTCACGTTGTACGAGTGGACGATAAAGGAAATGTAGTAAATAATGAGTAAAAAATATGTTCCGCTGCATTGTCATAGCCATTTTAGTTTATTAGATGGGCTTAGCAAGCCAAAAGACATTGCACAACGCATAGAAACACTTGAGCTAGAGGCTTGTGCTTTAACGGACCATGGGTCTTTATCTGGTGCGGTACAGTTTTCAAAGGCCATGCAAGACAAATCTTTTAAGCCGATTTTAGGTTGTGAGCTATACTTAAGTCCTGACTCATTAGATAAAACCCCCAACAATCGTAAATTATTTCATCAAGTAGTACTATCTCAAAGTATTAATGGTTGGAGATATTTACTGAAGGCTGTATCAGAAGCTAACACCAAAGAAAGATTTTATCACAAAGCTAGATTAGATTTTAAGTACTTAGAAGATAATCCTCCAAAAGACATTATTACTTTTAGTGGACATCTAGGCTCTCATTTAGCTAATGCGGCTATAGAAGGAAAGGTAAAAGCAATCCGTGAAGCTCAATACCTTAGAGATTTGTTTGGTCATGACAATTTCTATATAGAAATACAAATGATAGATTCTTTAGTTAGTGAATTAGCTAAGGAAGTAGGAGAAATTTTACGAGAAGTAAGTATTATTACTGGGATACCATGTGTAGCAACGGCAGACTCTCATTACTGTAAGAAAGAAGATGCTATAGACCATAGAGTATTGTTATGTTCTAATATGAACACTACGTTTAGTGAAATCAACACAGCTTTAGCGCAGGGAGAGGAAGTTGGTCTATCTGCTTTCTTTAAGTCGACTAATTTTCACATTCCTTCTTATGACGAACTTAGAGCGGTTAATAGCGAAGAAGAGTTACAAAATACAGTAGAAATTGCTGATAGATGTCAAAATTATAGTATTCTTGGTCCGCCGGAAATGCCAGACTTTGAATGCCCGCAGGGAATGTCTCAAGATGGTCATTTGAGACAACTATGCAGAGAGGGGTGGAGAAATAAGTTACAAGGCAAGATTGATGAAAACCACACCAACGAATATATTTTACGCATCAAGACAGAATTAGAGGTTTTTTCTAAGGCAAATCTATCTGGATATTTTTTAGTTATGGAAGACATTGTGCGTTACGTAAAGTCGAATGGTTGGTTGGTTGGTCCTGGACGTGGTAGTGCCGCTGGATGCTTAGTGTCATATCTTATTGGTATCACAGCTATTAATCCAGTTAAACACGGATTGATGTTTGAAAGGTTCTACAATGCGGGCAGAAATACTGCTACTAGAGTGTCTTATCCCGATATTGATATTGACGTACCAGTAAATAAAAGAGACAGGGTTCTAAACTATATTCGACAAACATATGGAGAAGACAAGGTTGCCCAGCTTATTACGTTCCAAACAATGAAAGCTAAAAGCGCCCTTAAAACTGTATTAAGGACACATGGCGATGTATCTTTTTACGAAATGAACGAAATTACAGCAAAAATTGCAGATGAAGCAAAATTGTCGGCAGAATTGAAACAGATGAAAGAAGACGGTAAAGATGCTTCGTGTTTATTGTGGTCTTTAGAACATAGAGTAAAAGACTTTAAAGACTGGTGTTATCTGGAAGATGGAAAGCTACAAGGTCCATTGGCGGAGCGGTTCGAGCAAGCTATCAGACTAGAAGGAACAAAAACGGCGGCAAGTCGCCACCCATCAGGAATTGTCGTTGCCAAAGAAACCCTGTCAAATGTGTGTCCTATGGCATTTGATACTAAGCACCAAAATCAAATTGTAGCCTATGAAATGTATGATGCGGAGGCTGCTAGTTTGGTGAAGCTAGATATTCTTGGTTTAAATTTTCTTGATAAAATGGATGGTATTAGTCAAATTCTAAAAACCGGAGATATCCATGCGGGTGTTGTTTTCGCAGATTAAGACTGGTGAGCGCTTTACATTTCATGGACAAGACTTTATAGCCGTACAGCCAGTTACAAGGGGATGTTGTTCACAGTTATGGAACGCAATAAATGTTGAGGATGAAAAAGATGTCCGATGGTTTAACGGAGCTTCAGAGATTAAAAAATCTGACGGCGATGAATGATAGGTTGTTGTATGAAAAAGTTTGTGCAAACACAAAGAAAGACCTAGAATACCTTAGAAAGAAAATGAATGCCACTAATGTTGTTTGTGGTGTCGGACCAATGATTACAGAATTAGTTATTGTGGGTGAGGCTCCAGGAGCAGAGGAAGACCAACAAGATATGCCATTTGTTGGACGGGCTGGTTCTATGTTAGATTTGTTACTCGAAGAGTCAGACATAGATAGGTCAAAAATTTATCTTACTAATACGGTAAAATGTAGGCCAACAGTCAATAATTTAGGGAAAAAAAATAGACCTCCTACGTTAGATGAAATCCAAACATGTAAAGGAGCGTTATGGAAGGAGTTACAACTTATACAGCCAAAAATAATAATCGCGTTGGGTTCCATATCATCTTGTCTTTTATTAAAACTAGACCAAAAGAAAATCAAGTTTGGTAAATTAGTACAACAACCACAATTAGTTTCCTACTTAGACACAGTTGTATATCCAACTTGGCATCCTAGTTTTTTACTTAGAAGTGACAAAAAATATACATTATTGAGTCTCAGTTTTTTTGCAAGCATCGCAACGAAAGTTTCTTTATGACCCCCAAAACCAAGAAAGACATATTCATCAGATGGCTAGAAAGTAAAGACTATACTGATGTTTTTCGCATAGAAACAGAAGGGTTCGTCAACCCCAAAACTAGAGAAGAATTAGAGGAGTTGACTAAAAAACCTCAACATATAGCGTTTGTTATAGAGACTAAAAAGAAATTAGTTGGCTTTTTGGTATTTCAACTATTTAAATCCAAGCTTTTAATCATTCGTTTTGCAGTAGACCAAAATCATTGGAGACAAGGAATAGGTACTGCCCTAATAGATAAAGTAAAGAATGCTTGTACTGGGGAGCGAAAAACCATAGAATGCTACGTACATGAAAATAATCTACGTGCCCAACTTTTCTTCTCTAAAAAATGTGGATTTACTACAACTAAAACAAGTATCAAAAAAGATTACTATCCAGATGGTGATGCTTACAAAATGACTTGGCGTGAAAAAAAGGATAACTCTAAATGAATTTCAATACTATAGTAGTGTTTGATACAGAAACAGACGGGGTGGATATTGAGGTTTGTAATATGTGGGAAGTTGCTGCTTTGGCCATTGATGCCAGAACTCTAGAAATTATTCCAAATTCAGAACTGAATTTATTCATGCGGCCTGTTGGTGAAGTTAACGAAAGTGGTTTAAAATTTCACGCAAGACTTAGAAAACGCAAACCAGAAGATGTTCTTGAAGAATGGATGTCATACCCTCATCCAGATACGGTGTGGCCAGAATTTGTACAATATTTATATAAGCATCACAAACAACAAACACGACGTAGCCGATTTAGTGCTCCTATTCCTGCTGGCACCAATATAAGAAAGTTTGATATTCCTCTTGTCAATAGATATCACACAAAATTTGGAAGCGGAGAAGTGCTGTTTCACGTAAGAGATGAAATAGACTTATTAGATAGATTTTTTGCATGGTTTGAAAATAGTGGAGAAGTAGAAAAATACAATATGGATTACATGAGAGAATATTTTGGTATTTCAAGTAAAAATGCTCATACTGGCCTACAAGATGTAAAGGATTGTGCTAATATTATTATTCGTTTTCAAAAATTGTACAGAAAGTTTTCAAAACAAGTACAGTTTAAGGGAGCATTTAAAAATGCCTAAGAAGTTTTCTTTTCCATGCGGTTGTAAGTTTGATGTTATAGATGATAGTGACCCAGATAGAATACTTCTAGACTTTACTCCAGATGTAGAATCGATGCAATTTGATTGCACAAGAACTTGGGGATTGTTTGCTGATGGTGATACTAAGGGTATTTTTCAATTAGAAAGTCCTCTTGGGCGGTCTATTTCTCAAAAATTGAAGCCCAATAATATTAATGAACTCTCTGCCCTCATTGCCATTTTAAGACCTGGCTGTATGGAATCTATTATAGACGGTAAAACTATTACACAGCACTATATAGATAGAAAGCATGGTTTAGAAGAAGTCACATACTAT
>Ga0307378_10007069_pt1 | contig 15163 bp, 14 predicted proteins | sample UN1MG_FD_202238 | JGI IMG/M metagenome (GOLD analysis project Ga0307378, IMG submission 202238) | Soil microbial communities from Risofladan, Vaasa, Finland - UN-1 | ecosystem: Environmental > Terrestrial > Soil > Coastal area > Acid sulfate soil | place: Finland: Risofladan, Vaasa | collected...
ATTTATTGCAGGATCGGCCATCTTGGCGTCAAAAACGCGGATTTGCAACCACGTACGCTTGATGAAGTGTCCGATTTTAGAAAAAGCGCGCCCGATATCGGACAGAGTCTTCCGGATTCACACCATCTGACGTTGAGATAGTCCTGACCCAGCTTTTCCGGAAATGCCTGATTATACTGGGCACAGAAGTAGGCCGTCTTCGGAGAAAGGACTTCCTCTTGCGTGTAGTCGATGTGGTAGTAGAAGCTCCGGGCGCGAGCCATCACCTATGGGTGACAAGGCACAGGATGTTGGTAGTAATCGCCGTATCTAACCCTGCTAATCGTGCCTGCGATCGGAGAACCTCAAGAAACTGCGATTTTGACCTGAAAAATGGGTCTGGATTTTGTCTTTAGGGGTTCATAGCGGGGGGGCGTTACGAACATACGACCTATCAGATCTTTATGTCGGGGTCTGCGTGGCCGACAATAGATAAGTCTTAGATGTGTAAAGAGTTACAGAAATTCGCGGCTCCTGTAAACCGACAACTCCGACATTCATTAAGGGATTCTCCTCGGATTTCTCTTAAAAAATGCCGGCTCTGCCGGCCTCATACCCCCAGAGATTTTCCTTGACGGGAAAGTGGTTGTTTTGGTATAAATATACTTGGTATAGTTTATGTGTGTATAATCAGGTTACTGTGGATTTTGGGTGATAAAAGGAAGGAGGCTGCATTTTAGATTTCTTTTTTCAATGCTGAATTGGAAATAGGCAATTCTTATGAAAATTTTATGTTTTGGTGTGTGGCCAAAATATAATTTGAAATTATTTAACTCTTTTTTAAGGAGGACTATTATGTGCAGGAAATTGATTTATTCGATTTTGCTGATAGCTGTGTTTGCTGTTTCAACCCACGCACAGTTCATCAGCGGTGTCGCGCATCGGAATACCGACACTGATGCCCCGGAACAGCCCCAAATCGCGCCGAATCTACTCGCAGAAAATGCGTTGACCTTTGTGGACAGGACTCATGTGTACGCTGATATACCGGAGTTCATCCTCGGTGCCCAATATGTCATGCTTGCCAATGACAACAAGAATATGTCGGGTTATGAATTGGATGTGACTATGGCAGCGAATGCTACCCTGTACGTCTTTGTTGATAACCGCATGGGTGGTGCGGCAGGTGGAAAGGATGTTAATCCGAACATCGACGGCATGGGATGGTTAACCGATATGGGTTTTGTAGATACCGGTGAGGACATTGGAATCGATGAAAGCTTCGATGGGGGCATTAACCAATACTTCTCCATTTACTCTTTGTCAGTAACGGTCGGCACGATTACTATTTACGGCAATACCGAGGGCCATGGGGGAAACATGTTAGGTGTCGCGGCATTTGGGCCAAAGCTCAAAGCCTACAACCCCGTCCCGGCTGATGGTTCTTACCATGAGGATACCTGGGTGAACCTTGGCTGGTCACCGGGTGATTACGCCGTCTCTCACGATGTGTACCTCGGCGATAATTTTGATGCCGTGAACGAAGGCGCCGAAGGCACATTCATAGGTAATCAAGCCGATACATTTCTTGTTGCCGGCTTTCCCGGATTTCCTTATCCGGATGGCCTTGTGCCGGGCACAACCTACTACTGGCGAATCGATGAGGTCAATGACACCGATCCGAACAGCCCGTGGAAAGGTGATGTCTGGAGTTTCATGATCCCGCCCAAGACCGCCTATTTACCAGAACCGGCTGATACTGCCGAATCTATCGATCTGAATGCGAAGCTAAACTGGACGCCGGGTTTCGGTGCGAAACTGCACACCGTGTACTTCGGTGATAATTTCGACGATGTCAGCAATGCTGCAGGTGGACTCCCCCAGGGAGCTGCAACCTATAATCCAGGCCCGCTTGAATTGGCCAAGACTTACTACTGGCGTGTCGATGAGTTCGATGCCATCGAGACATACAAAGGCGACGTATGGAGCTTTACTACCCAGGGCGCCGTCGGGAACCCCAACCCGGCTAATGGCGCTGTGGATGTAAAGCAAACACAGATTATTACCTGGTCACCGGGAGTCTTTGCTGCTTCGCATGAGCTATACTTCGGCGCTGATGAAGATGCCGTGAAAAATGCCGACACCGGTTCGCCGGAGTATAAAGGCACCAGAGACCTTGGTGCTGAGAGCTATGACCCCGGAATGCTTGAATGGGATACCACCTACTATTGGCGTATTGACGAGGTCAATAGTGCCAGTCCAGACAGTCCGTGGGCGGGCATCCTCTGGAGCTTCACGACCGCTAACTTCCTTATCGTGGATGATTTTGAGTCCTACAACGACCTTGACCCCGCCGATCCCGAGAGCAACAGGATATTTAATGCGTGGATAGATGGATACGGCATCCCGACAAACGGCTCTCTTGTTGGTTATGATAATCCTCCATTTGCTGAGCAAACTATCATTCACAGTGGTAACCAATCGATGCCATTAATCTACGACAACAGTGTTGGTTACTCTGAGGCAACTTTAACGCTGACTTATCCTCGTGACTGGACCGAGAAAGGTGTCAACAAGCTGACGATCTGGTTCAGGGGCAATTCGGATAACGCTGCTGAGACTTTGTATGTTGCTCTCAACGGCAATGCGATCGTTACTAATGATAATCCTGATGCAGCACAGATAACTACCTGGACGGAATGGACTATAGATCTGCAGGCCTTTGCAGACCAGGGTGTGAACCTGACTAATGTCAATACGATTTCCCTTGGTCTTGGTAACAAGAACAATCCGTTAGCTGGTGGTTCAGGTACAATGTACTTTGATGATATTCGTCTGTATCCTCCGGCACCGTAAGCCGGTATTCAGGCGGCCCAATTGCTTCTTCCGTAACGCATCTGCCGTAAGGTGTCCTGTGGACTTCGGATTGCAAGCATGATATGGAGGTGCGATTGATATAGCTGATTTGCATCAATTCGGGGCTTATACTGATTGATTCGGTATAGGCCCCAGTTGTTTTAGGACAATAGCGGATAAACTCCATATACGCTGCTAAAAGGTTAAACCATCTCAGGATTTTCTGTAGGACAGCTCTGAGAGGTGTTTTAGCGTTCTACAATGGCCAAACTCAAGCCGAAGGCTATCTGAAGGTAGGATTAAGACAACGTCGACGATTCTACGAGCGTAAAACCAACTTTTCAGTAGTCTTTAAACTTTCTCATCCATTGGGGCCAGTCTGTGGCTGCGCCGCCGCCAGCTTTGGTCCAGGGGCCGGCGATGTTGAAACTCCTGCTCCACTTGAAGGTCCAGAGTTCCTTGAGTCCGACCTTGCGGGCAGACCAATCGCAGAAGACAGTGTTCTGGAATCCGCCGTGCCTGTTTACACAGACACGCTGCATTTCCTGGGCGTTCACAGTGCCGGTGATGGTGGTGTTACGTTCGGCGGGCGGATCGGTGTGACGTGGCCAGGCATCGACCCACCACATGCCGGTGAACATGGGGACATTGTGGGCGCCCTTGATATTGGGCGTGCGCCAGTGGTCAGAGGCGGGGCTGCGTCCCCACATGGAAGTCAGTCCGGCCGGGACGTTGCACATCCAGCCGTTTGGTCCGTAGCTGCCCACGTAATAATCGTCGGTGCCATAGGTGCCCGTCTGCCAGGCGTCGTAGTCCCAGTTGCCGATGGTGCTGTTGGTCTTAACCGGCTTGGTGGCCTGCGGGCAGCAGCGCATCTTCACTCCGATTTTATAAGTCTCCAGCATCGGCTCGAACCACCACCTGCCGCTGCCGCCGCCTGCGCCGCTAAGCCAGTATCCGTTGTTATCGTCACAATACATCTTCCAATAAAGACTCCACTGGTTAAGATTGGCCATACATGCAACGGCCCTGGCCTGTTTCCGAACGCGGTTCAGGACCGGCATGAGGATCGACATCAGCAGTGCGATGATGGCAATCACTACTAAAAGCTCTATTAAAGTAAAGCCGTTTCGTTTGAGCATGACGCTTACCCTTCTCTCTCAAAGAGAGGCAATGAGTTTCACCAGTATGTTTGTCTACCATAATTATAACACCATCTGTCGTGGTAAAGCAAGCTGTTGGCTGATTTTAAATCAGGGATTCTGATACCCCCCAAGACGAGTTCGCCGTTTGAATGGCCTGTGGGGAGCCTTAAACACAACCACATTAAGAATAGATACCCACTCAAACCCCAGAGTTTATCCTTGACGAGAATGTGTCTGATTTGGTATAAGTATAATCAGTGAATATTATATCCGCGTATGAGGGTATCTGCGGATTTTGCTCCTCAAAGTCGCGGAATCATCGTAGTTTATCGAATAGTCGTCGTTATCGTAACCTTTTTATAGGAGGATGTATCATGAGAACTCGAGTAGTCTGGTTGACAGCAGTTTTGTTGATAGGATTCATAGTATTCGGTCCAAGCCACGCACAAGAAGCCGAAAATCTACTGGCTAACGGTGGCTTTGAGGACGGTGTTACTGCGCCGTGGGGCACATGGGGCAGCGTTACCATAGAAGTGGTTGAAGAATTGGAGGACGCAGCAGTTCGCGAAGACCCGATTGAGGGGAACTTTTGTCTGCATGTTATGGTTCCTGAACCACCTGCAGATTACTGGAATGTTGGTCTGTACCCATCAGGAGTTGTTTTTGGAGAAGGCAAGAAATACACTTTTTCCGCCTTTCTCAAATGCAAGACAGGTACACTGCAGATCGAGTTCAAGCCGGAACTGAATCAAGATCCATGGACGGGATATGGTGTGGAGACCTTCACAATGACTGAAGAATGGACCGAATTTAGCGTAACAACCCCTGTTTTTACTGAGGACGTCAGTCCACCGACCGTCTCACTCCACATAGGTTTTGCAGTTGGTGATTTCTGGATAGATGGCGCAAGATGGTACGAAGGCGACTATGTCCCACCTTACCTCGGAGAGAAATCTTTGGCTTCGAGACCCGTCCCGGAGGATGGCGCCCTACATCCGGATACATGGGTTAGTCTTATCTGGAAGCCGGGAAATTTTGCTCACTCACACGATGTGTACTTCGGAGATAATTTTGATGATGTAAATGACGGCCGGTGAGACATTCAGAGGCAATCAAGCCGCGGCGAATTATATTGTTGGTTTTCCCGGTTTTGCTTTTCCGGACGGCCTTGTTCCAGGCACGACTTACTACTGGCGAATCGACGAGGTCAATGATGTGGACCCAAATAGTCCCTGGAGGGGTAATGTCTGGAGTTTTAAGGTTCCCCCTAAAACCGCCTATGCACCCTACCCGGCTGATGCTGCCGAGCAGGTAAACACGGATGTAACTCTGAGGTGGACGGAAGGTTTCGGTTCGAAACTGCACACTGTGTATTTTGGCGACAATTTTGACGATGTGAACGATGCCGCTGGGGGTCTTCCTCAAGGAGTTACGACCTATGACCCCGGCACACTTAAATTGGCCAAGACTTACTACTGGCGTGTCGATGAGTTTGATATTATCGAGACGTATAAAGGCCACGTCTGGAGCTTTACGACTGAGGGTGCCGTCGGGAATCCCAACCCGGCTAATGGCGCTGTGGATGTAAAGCAGACACAGATTATTACCTTCTCACCGAGTGTCTTTGCTGCTTCGCACCAGTTATACTTTGGCACTGATAAAGATGCCGTGAAAAATGCCGATACCGGCTCGCCGGAGTATAAAGGCACCAGAGACATTGGCGCCGAGAGCTATGACCCCGGAAAACTCGAGCTGGGTGTCACCTACTACTGGCGTGTTGACGAGGTCAATGACGTCAATCCCGATAGTCCGTGGCCGGGCATCCTCTGGAGCTTTACGACAGCCAGCTTCCTTGTTGTGGACGATTTCGAGGACTACGATTCCGGGGACAACCAGATATGGTATTCGTGGGAAGACGGGCTTGGCTATGCCGCGCACGGTAATGAACCAGCCTATCCCGGTAACGGAACCGGCTCTGCTGTCGGTGACGAAAGCACTGCTTCTTTTACCGAGGAAACAATCGTTCACGGAGGCAACCAATCGATGCCATTCTGGTACGACAACAGCATCCTCATGTATTCAGAGGTGGAGAATACGCTGACCTATCCGCGTGACTGGACCGAGGAGGGTGTAGGAGTACTGTCAATCTGGTTCAGAGGCGATTCGGATAATGCTGCTGAGCCGATGTATGTTGCTCTCAATGGCAGTGCAGTAGTCACTCACGATAATCCAAATGTAGCACAGATAGGTAGGTGGGCCGAATGGACTATTGACCTGCAGGCGTTTGCAGACCAGGGCGTGAACCTGGCCAATGTCAATACTATTGCTATTGGTTTTGGCGATAAGAACAATCCATTAGCTGGCGGTTCGGGTATGATGTACTTTGATGATATTCGTCTGTATCGACCGGCAGAGCCGGCTCAGTAAGCCGTGTGATTTAGTTGGCAATTAGAATTGCGTGGTTGATATAGCGGATTTATGTCAATTCGGGGCTTATACTGATTGATTCGGTATAGGCCCCATTTTCTTGGAGCAATATCAAAGCCGTAAGTCAGACCTGCTCAGGATGTTCTTTAGGACGGCTCTGAGAGGTGTTTTATCGTTCTACAATGGGCAAAGAGGGAAAAAGCAAAGAATAAAAATCAAAATGCAAAGTGCAAAATTGAGGAAGGCCTTCGAGAAAATATCTAAAAATATTTGCAGTTGACTACGGAACAGCTATGGTATTTGGCGTGAAAGATCGGTTTGTAGAATAGTAGCTGAACTTGGAGCATACGAGGAGATTAAGATGGGATTGCGAGTGGTTGAATGTCGGAGGTTCGCTTGAGAAACTGCCAATGCAGAGCTCTTATTTCTCTTCAAGAAATTGCATACGTTTCGCCGATAACACAAAAAGAAGCATTCACAGATTTCACCACGTGCGATATCAACTGCCTATTTGATAGCTTTGTACTGCTACGGTTACTGAATTGTAAAATGAGAAGCTTAAAACGCTTTATTGACTTGGAACAAGGAGATTAAGATGGGAATTCAAGATTGGTCTGAAGATACTATTCTTGTGGACTTGTCCGGGGAGCCGGAGATGGGAAATGAACTCATAACGGTTACGAAGATGGTGCGTGACAGAGGTGATTGTGATGTGGTAATAGACTTCTCGGGTGTTGATATTGTAACTTCCTCCAGCTTGTCGAAGCTGCTGAAGCTGCGCAAGATGTTATCCGATAGCGGTCATAAGCTTGTTTTATGCAGCGTTTCTTCGGCAACGAAAGGTATCTTCATGATAACTGGCCTTGACGGTAATTTTGAGTTTGCCAACGATAAGTCTGAGGTCTTGGCGAGTTTATAGAAAAACTTCAACAGGTCGTACGCATCGAAAGGTCGAAACTGCGATTTTGAGTTGAAAAACGGGTCTGGATTTTGTGGGTCGTAGGTTCATAGCGGGGGCGCGTTTCGAACATACGACCTATCAGTTCTTTGTGTCGGGGTCTGCGTGGCCGACAATAGATAAGTCTTAGATGTGTAAAGAGTTACAGAAGTTAGCATCTCCTGTAAACCGACAACTCCGACATTCATTAAGGGCTCGGTATGCCAAAATGATGAGCTTACGGTCCAGTTCGACGACCGCCAGGTAACATACGAATTTAACGAACTGGATGAGATAATGCTCTCGTATGCCACAACCGTGCACAAAAGCCAAGGCAGTGAATATCGGGCGAACGGGGGCCAGCACTTGAAAAGAACATGTATTTTGCAGTTGAATTAAGACTTTGAGTAGGTTACGATATAAAGCGATAAATTAAGAAGTGAGCATCTGGTCTTGGGTGCGTTGTCCAATACTGATAGAATACCTGTGAACGGTTACCAGAAAACACAATTACACTGTTGAATTGCCGAAATAAAGGGTCAGCTTGCCAAAGTATTTAATTGAAAGGATTATTGCGTGAAGCGTACAGTGGCAGTTGTTACATCACTGGTTGTGCTCGCCGGCGGATGCTCGGCCACGAGCCAGACGAAGTATGCCGCTGCATACGGCAGCGGCTCAAGGGAGGTTGTCGTGGCAACAGGCAGCCCGGGGGAGCTGGGGCTGCTCAAAGCACTCGGGGAGGCATTCGCTGACAAGGCTGAGACGAGGGTGCTATGGTACAAAGCTGGCTCCGGGCAATCACTCGAACTTCTCCATAGAAAAGAGGTAGATGTGGTGATGGTGCACGCGCCGCAGGCCGAACAGATCGCGGTTAGCCAGGGCTGGGTGGTGCGGCGCACGCTGGTCGGTTCCAACGAGTTTTACATTGTGGGTCCAACCGATGATCCGGCGGAGGTGCGCTCGGCCAGCACGGCCGCACAAGCGTACCGAAAGATCGCGGAACAGAAAGCCAAGTTTTTTTCTCGGGCGGACAATTCCGGCACGCACAAGAGAGAAATGGCCATCTGGCGGCAAGCAGGAATCAGCCCGGAAGGGTCGTGGTACATTACGACTGATGAGTTCATGATGGACACGTTGCTCCGAGCCAATGCTCAAAAGGGCTACTTCATGACTGACAGCAGCACTTGGATTGTCGGGAAAAAGAACACACCCCATCTGCGGCTGCTTTTCAAAGGCGACCCCGTGCTCGTGAATGTCTACCACGCACTATGCCAGCCGGTGGGTGCAACTGCTGGTGCAAAGCTGGCTGGAGAGTTCGTGGATTTCCTGGCATCGGAAGAGGCGCAGCAAATTGTCCGGAACTATGGAGTCAAACAATATGGTCAGCCACTTTATCGAGACGCCCAGGAATCCAAGCAGTTCGAATGAGACTGATGTGTTATACAACAACAAGAAGAAGAATGGATATTTTAACTTAATAGGATGTGTTGACCAATATTGTTGGAATATTCCTGAACAGTTTCAATGTTGGAGGAGCAAATAATGGCGATTACGAAATTATGTTTCTATTGTGCAGTTCCTTTGGTGCTTGCTGTCTGCCACATCGCTCAAGGGGCACTCGTGGTCGTGCAAACGACTACGATAGCCGACACGTTCGTGCGACAGAACTCACCGGACGAGAATTTCGGGACCAAAGGCGCGTTATCAGTCGCCGGTTCCGCAGCCGGTAACATGTCGGGCGAACTGGTTGGACCAGCGGACGCCTTTCTGCAGTTCAACCTTGCCTCGGAAGTCGCATCCCTGGATGCGGAGTTCGGACCGCAGAACTGGGCTATCCGCGATATTTGGCTACAGTTCGTCGAACAAACAACGCCTGGTAATCCCCGATTCGGCCAGGGTCGAGGCCGGTTCGAGATTCGCTGGATCGCCGCGGATGAGTGGTCGGAGACGGAGTTGACCTGGAACACTAAGGGTAATCATCTGAACAGCGACATCGACATTTCGGTTGGAACATTTGCCAACCTGTATCATGGGGACGCATACTTTCCCATCCAGCGGTTCACTTTGACCCTGTCCGAGGCGCTGGTCAATGACATTCGCTCCGGCGACGATGTCAGTTTTTATCTGACCGCGTTAGACCCATTCATCGGATTCACGTTTAACGCCAAGGACATTACCGGGACCCACCCCCTGCCTTACCTGGAGATTGTCGCAATAGTGTATGACAAAGCAGACCTCAACCACGATGGTTGTATCAACTTTTTAGACTATGTAAAATTAGCCGGAGACTGGCAGAAAACAGGGCCAGGACTCAATGGAGATGTTAACGAAGATGAGATAGTTGATTACAAAGATCTGGAATCGCTCGCAGAAAATTGGGTAGCTCATTATCCTTAAAACCGGGAAAGAAATCTTTTGTTTGCAAAATCACTATGCAGGCATTGTCAGCAAGTAAGTACAAGCAATAGAACAAAATGGATAGTTGGGATATTTGTGAATTTGATATCAGCCTAAATAAATCTCCCAAGAGAACCGTACAGCGAATGAATATGAGGGTGCACAAGCTGGGTTTCACGCTGGTCGAGCTGCTCATGGTTATTTTTATTTTCACGGTGCTGATGGGGATTTTGCTGCCGGTGTTAGCAAGAAGCCGGGCGGCGGCCAAGTCGGCGCTGTGCAAAAACAATTTGCGGCAATGGGGCCTATCATTACATTGCTATATGAACGAATATGACGGCTGCATCCCCCGTCGGGGGCAAGGTATTCAGCCAACATACCAGATTGATCGCGCAGAGGACTGGTTCAACTGTCTTGCCCCCTATGCCGGTGAAAAGCCTTACAAAGAGCTTGTCGCTGCAGGCTGTCGACCGCGGCCCGGAGATGATTCGATCTTCGTTTGCCCAGAGGCGCTTCGTGACACACAGCCCTATTTCTTCTCGTATGCCATGAACATGTATCTGTCACCGTGGATACGGCCTGAGGTCCACAAATTGAGTGAGATTCCTCACCCGGAGCGGCTGGTTTTCATGGCCGATGCTCCGGGGCCATATTCGTCGACAGTACCTTCAAAAGAGGATTACTCGGTGGTAGCCAGACATGAAAGCAAGGCTAACCTTGTATTTCTGGACGGGCATGTCGGAAGCTATTCCGGGGAGTACCTGGGATGTGGGGTATGCGACCCGGAACATGAAGATGTGCAATGGCAGACGGGTAGTAATGGCGTAAATCAGCCCCCTGTCGAGTAGGAGAATGACAGCTATGAAACGTTACGGATCAATAGTATTGTTTGTCGTAATTTTAATAAGCTATGCAGGCTGCCGGTCACTTAATTCCCGCTCTGTTGCCGGACAGGGCATTGTCCGGGTTGCAGTCATAGGCGGGATGACTATGACCGGACTATGGCAGGAGATCAGCCAGATGTTCGAGAAAGAAACCAGCTACAGTGTCGAGCTGGTCGCCACCGGTCAGCGCGAGGAGTTGGCCGAGACACTCCGTGAGGGCAAGATTGACCTGCTGACTATGCACTCCGGGGATATCACAACCGATCTGGTAGCCGATGGCTACGGCACCAATATGCGGCCGTGGGCCCGGAACGAGCTCGTCATCGTCGGCCCATCCAACGACCCTGCCAAGATCCGCGGACTCAACGACGGTTCCAAGGCGTTCCGGCAAATAGAAGTTCAGCGTGCCAACTTCGTGGACTTTCTGGACATTGGCAGCCGGGAAGTCTGCCACAAATTGTGGAAAACGGCAGGCATCCGGCCGCGAGGTGACTGGTTCCTAAAGGACGAAAGTACAGACCATATAGAGATCCTCAATTTCGCCGCAAAGAACAACGCCTATGTGGTAGTAGGACGAATGCCTGTTCTATTCGGTAAGATGAAAATGCAAGGAATGGAAATCTTGGTTGAGAACGACCCGGCCATGCGTAGACCTTACATTGTCATGGAAGCAAACCCCGAGCGGTTTCCTGAAGCCAACATGCGAGGAGCACAATGCTTATCAGACTTCCTCCTTTCAAACGAGGTCCAAAACTTCTTAGCCAAATCGGCCTCAAACCGACGTGGAGGTCTCCCACTGTTTTATCCTGTCGCCCTTCGTAAAGAGTATTCTTGTTCGAAATGCAGGAGCGATGTTTATGAAGACAAATGGCGTTTAGTAGTTATGATCTCCACAAGACGGGTGAAAGATTATTATCAATTCAACGACGCAGATGATTACACGTATGCAATATATGATGTATTGCCTTCTAAAAGATGAGGTGATAGACCTGAGTAAAATTTGGAGCAAAATTACTTAAAAGGCTCTCGTTATCGGGGGTGGTCATTCCATTCACGATCACCGCCGGTTGTGAAACTAAGGTCACAGTCTAACGCCTCGGCAAACGGATCGGGTACAGGAGGCGCCGTGCCGGGTCGTCTCAGTGAATTATACCATCAGAAGCAACTTCTCGCAATTGGGAGGTAGGCAGGCGGCCTACGTTGATGGCCAGCATCTCGTCAATTGTGTAGCCGGTGATCTCCGCCAGGGCCTGGTTCGTAAAGACAACGCGCTCGTCCTGTAGGATTGCAAGGCCCTGCAGCGAATGATCCACAAGAGTGTGGTACGCCTCCTCTGTCAGTTTTCGCTCGGTGATGTCTTTGGCAGTGAAAACTATGCTGATTACGCGATCATTTTTTTCATCGAGTATCGGCTGGCCATAAGCATGCAGCCACTCAAACTCCTGTTTCCTGTTAATCCCACGGAATTCAAGCTCGCATGACTTGCGAGAAGAAACGATCCTTTTACAGAAGTCCTGGAATTTATCGTAATCGTCAGGATGGACTATTTTTGACCACGAGCTCTGGCTTCTAAATTCATCTAATGCATAACCTGTCATTTTCTCTAATCTGTCAGTGGCTGATATCGCAGTTTTAAATAATCCTGCTCTGTAGCCCCAAAAAAAGCTTGATTGCTTATGCGGGGGGGGTACTATTTGAATCTGAATTATTAGGTAATAAAGCGCTCCGAGAAATAACGTGGCAAAACAACACGAATAATACGTTTATTAAAGGGTTCCAATAAGAGTATCGAGCGGGAAATATAAGGCGAGATGCTGCAAGCAGATCATTGAAGAACGCTTGGGTATAAGGAATTAAGAAGCACAAATTTTTGATTTTTGAAGGGGTAACATGATGGCAGATTTAGAGAGCTTGGAAGAAAGATTGAAAAAAGTGGAGAATCGAATTGACTATTATGCGAATCTAAGTGAAGGGTATGCTAAACAAATTGATAAGTTCGATCAGCAAATTGTTAATTTAGAAAGAAGAGTAGAAACCTTAGAAGCCAAACAATAATAACGGTAAAAGACCTTTTAATATTGTTATATTCTGGCTATTTGGTACGGCGGTTGAGTGTGAGGAATTGAAGCCAATGCTCTACTTATACATTTTAAGTGCCTGGCTCGTAGTAGTCGGAACTTGGCGAGTGTCGCAGGCGATGACTGCGTCTCCGTCAATAGCTGACATCTTTTGGGCCAAAGAGATAGAAAATGAAGCCACGTACTAATAGATTTGACCGAGAAGCAGCGTTTAGTATGGATTTGGTCAATCCGGATTCCGATACCCCGGATGCTATCAACTGTGCTGCCACTCTGAATGGCTCTTCCATTTGTTTTCTTGAAAACAGCATTGCCAAAACTGTGTCGGCAGAAACAGCCGATCCAGAGAACAAAGAACCGGATACAAGGCACAGCTATCAGTTTATTTATCAAATAGGCTCAACCAATCCTATTGTCGCAAGAACAATCCTACAGGTTAAAAGCATCCTTGGGTCTGTTATTCTGCGTAAAGGTTTAAGCAACCAAACGATACTTGATCATGCTTGGGATTGTACACAGCATCTAATCAGTTGCGAGGACTCCTTTTTAAGCATTTATAACGAAACTACCGACTTAATGTATAAATGCGATGAACTTATTAACGAGGCAAAATACAAATCACACATACCATCCCTTCCTCAAGTCAAGAACCTTACTGAGCGTATTGTAACGTTCTTAGGCAATGGGAAACGCTTTCTAGAAAAATCACATGAGTTACTCTGCATCTTCTATGGAGCAGCCAACAACGATTCTAATTTTCAAGCATATCGAGATTGGATGAAAAAACATGAACCTTCCAGAGTTGCAGTGTATGACTTGCTAGAGCAAAACAAAGACTGGATAAAATCTCTGGCATGGTATCGAAATGCTCTTGACATCAACCATGCTAGGGCCGGATTTAGGGTTACAATAGAAAACTTCAAGTTACAGGCAGGTAATAAATTTACTGGTCCTTGTTGGCAATACGATTTCCAGGATAAAGGTGGTGACATACAGAATAGTCCAAGCGACCTCATAGTTGATATAAATGCCTTTCGTGCAAACATGTTAGCCTTTTTTGAGGCACTGTCCCTAACCTGTATAAAAGACAACTGGGATTCTCAGTGGAATTTTGAGATCTATCGTCACGAGGATGAAAGAATTAACCCAAAGTGCCCAATTATATTTTTTGTAGGCCTCAACCATGAATGATTTATTTACCCCTATACACAGAACATCGTGGTTCATTGAGTCGTCCCTGGCGGACTCACGAATTTATTTTGATAGAAACCTATTGAGAGTAAGGAGTGATTACCCATGCCAGAACTGCAGGGTTTGGTAGCGTATCCTTCAGAGCCAAAGGAAATCGGCTCTACGATAAAAGCCGGGCTCGAAGCTCTCCAGGAACAAACGGGGCGCTCGCGGCTCAAGAGTTGGGAGGAGAACGAGATCGCTGGTTATTTCATCGATACTCCTATACTTAAGAATATTGATGAAGGGAATGTTCTCGTCGCCGACATTACCCGCTTGAACTTCAACCTTGGTCAGTGATAAGAAACTCGTACGAGAAGTTGGGATATTCGACACTCTGGGATTTAGTCCGTACATGAACTCTGGTGAGCTGGTGGAACTGCTTCGAGCGGCTAAAAAAGTTAAAGCAGATCTTTAAAAACAGAAGCACTAAAGAGGTTGCCAAACAACTTGCCCGAAGTGAAAAGTCGGTACAGGGGAAGGCGACAAAATTAGGGCTTAAGAAAAACAAGAGTTATTTGAAAAAGATTGGGAAGGCGTAGCCACTGAAGTGTTTAAACATCACTTAGTACCCTGACCTTCAGCCGTCCTCTTTCTTCGGTTTGATCTCACGAAAGACCTTCTCGATTCGAGGATTGCTAGTATTACAATTGATGTCAAGGGGCGCTTTCCGTCTTCAATGTTCACAACGTAAACATTGGATTCGTATCCGTAGGCGATGGTTTTGCTATCCGGTGCCCAAGTAGGATCGAAATTGGGTACTCTTGTTTCCAGAGGCACCAATAGCTTTACTTCGCCAGTCTCGACCGTAATTAGAAAAATCCCTGCTCTCTTCTTTTTATCCCAGCCAGAGAAAGCAATCAATCTGCCGTCCGGCGACCAAGACATATGCCCCTCTTTATCCCAGAGTCCGGGTGTCTACCTTCAGCGTATTCCTGAAGCTTGCACGGGCAGGAATAATTCTTTATTATCGATGCGAGATATAGTATACAACTGTTCTTGTTGGGCCACAAAGGCCGATAGTGGGAAAATTAGGAACTGCCGACGCAAGCGGTAACCAGGTTTTCTAAAGGGCGAAAGGTTGTTAGCATAAGGGCAGAAAATAGATCAATGGATGCTTCGAAAAAAACCAGGAAAGAACTCATTGAGGAAGTCGAAGCGTTGCGTTTACGCCTGGTAGAGCTTGAGCACAGCGAGGCCGAGCGCAGGAAGGCTGAAGAATCCATCGAT
>Ga0307378_10007072_pt1 | contig 15160 bp, 10 predicted proteins | sample UN1MG_FD_202238 | JGI IMG/M metagenome (GOLD analysis project Ga0307378, IMG submission 202238) | Soil microbial communities from Risofladan, Vaasa, Finland - UN-1 | ecosystem: Environmental > Terrestrial > Soil > Coastal area > Acid sulfate soil | place: Finland: Risofladan, Vaasa | collected...
TGCCGGTCAGAAATGTCCATTAATTAATGTATTATTAGATTTAGGGGGTCAGGTGAAAAATGATAAAAAATCAACTGTTATAGGAAGAGAGGAGCCTATCTATTTCTTGTTTAGTTCCTTAATTAATGGCACCATTGGACATTATCTTGAATTGGATGATGGACATAGGCCATCTATTAGTCACCCAGGGACAGTTGTCATTCCATCTGCATTAGCGATGGGTGAAGTTTTAAATTCTAATGGAAAAAATACTTTGCTTTCAATTATATTAGGTTATGAAATAATATGTAGAATTGGAAGATCTTTTCAACCATCCCATCAAACAAAAAGAGGTTTTCACACCACTGGGACTTGTGGCACTTTTGGAGCTGCATTGGCTTCTGCGAAATTACTTAATTTATCAACAAAAGAAATTGCTTATGCGTTAGGATTGGCAGGTATCCAAGCTAGTGGACTTTTAGAAGTAATGAATAATGGAGGAATGGCTAAACCTTTCCAGGCTGGGAAAGCTTCTTGTAATGGTCTTGTTTCAACTATGATGGCAGAAAAAAAAGTGGAAAGTCCTATCACTATTTTTGAAGGCAATAAAGGATTTATGAATGCCATGTCTGATAATTGGCAAGACAAGAAGATATTTGACAAGTTTGGTGAGGATTTTATGATTTCAGAAACATATTTTAAGTTTCATGCGGCTTGTGGGTTAGTTCATTCAACTATTGATGCAATAATAAAAATAGTACAAGAGAATAATATAAGAGCTGAGCAAATTGAAAAAATAATTCTCAAAGTACAAAGTTATGTTGCTGATATCGTAAATAAGGAAAATCAGGATATAGAATCGGCAGAGGATGCGAAATTTAACCTTCAGTTTAATGCCGCGATAGCAGCTATTGATCATAAGGCTGACATAGAGGAATTTAGCATTGAAAAGATTAGTGATCAAAAAATAAAAAATTTGATGAAAAAAGTAAAAGTAATTGCAGATCCAGAACTTGATAACTATTTTCCCGAAAGAAGATCTACTATTGCTAAAATTAAATTGTTTTCTGGGAAAATTTACACTGAAAGAATCGATTTTCCAAAAGGCAGCTCTGAAAACCCACCATCTTTTGAAGATATTTATAAAAAGTATATTACATTAGTTTTACCATACATTAATAAAAATAATGCTGAAAATATTGCTGAATTGATTGAACATTTTGAATCAATAAAAAATATTAATACACTCACTAAATTACTTAGATTTAAATAAGAGGGGCGATAGGATTATGAAAATTGATCGAGTAGAGTACTCGTGCCCACACGGAGATATGACAACATCCGAGGCATACCGAAAGCCTCAAACAGTTATCGTTCAGCTTGCCAACGGAAAGGAAGTGACTCGTGAAATCAGTTATCCCAAGGGTGATATACGCAATCCCATGAGCATAAATGAGTGCAACTCCAAGTTCCGTGAATACGCCGAGGGTGTATTGGGAAAGGAAGCAACAGCAAAGGTGATCGATATAATTTGGGGTATGGAAGAACTCAACACTGTTGCTAATCTAACGAATCTGCTTGTTGCTCAGAAAGGAGGTCAAATGAGTTAACCAGAAATTTTCTTTAACTAAGAAGGAGGTAAATAGTATGAAAACTAAGAAGGAGGTAAATAGTATGAAAAAGGTATTATTGGTAACCACACTGATCGTTTTACTTATCACATCGATGAGCTTTGCCGGAGGACAGGCCGAAGAAAAAATCATTCTGAAAGCGTCGGGCGGTGGTACTTCGTCTTCGTCTTTTGCCTGGATGATTGCACTGTCTTTGCTGTTGGAAAAACACACTCCTAATTTGCGAATAGATGTGTTTCCGTCTAAAGGACGGACAGAGGATGTGATGTTTTTGAATACCGGCGTAGCTAATATCGCTACCGCGTATGAGTGGAACTTAAGTGCTTCCAGAGAGGGCAAAGACGCCTATTCCGACCTCGGTCCGCAGGACATTGCCAGGGTTCTTACCTCTTACACCACACAAGCTGGGCACGTGATCACCCTGGAAAATAGTCCTATCCGAACGTTCAGTTATGACGATATCAAGGGGAAAACCATTCTCACAAGAGAGATCGGCTCAAGCGGTTATGCCTGGACAGTTCACTCACTGCAAGGGATCGGAATCGATTACAGAAAAGATGTTAGGATAATGAACATGAATCTTGAGGACATGATCAATGCCCTAAAGGACGGCAATGGAGATATTATGATGTGCACTCAAACCCTCCCTACTGTAGTCATACAGGAGTTGTTCCATTTCACACCATGCAGGCTGATTCCGATGCCAACAGACGTTATCAAGAAAGCAAATGAGATACAATTCCTCGGTACTGTACCCCAAATTATACAGCCGGGCCTCTATGAGGGCATGGACAGTCCAGTACAAGTAGCGTCTATACCCAGCGTAGTTATTGTGAGAAAAGATATACCTGATGATATAGTCTATCAAATGGCAAAGGTATGGTGGGAAAACATTGAGGAGCGAAACGCAATGCATCCGACCATCAAGAATGAGGCCACCGTCGAAGAACTCAAGAAATATCTAGAAGATCCTCCCACACCATTTCACGATGGTGCACTGAGGTACTACCGTGAAAGAGGTTGGACTCAATAGCCTTTTACAAAGCCTCGACCTTTGAGGTGGATACACCGAAGATCTACCCGCAAGCAGTGGTTTTTGTGCGGAAAAGGAGGAAACTATATGCAAAAAGAGGAGCTAATAATGGAAAAAAAAATAAGTGTAGCTAGAGTTATAGAAATAGTGGCTTGTGCTGCAATAGCCATACTATATTTATATACAGCAAGATTTGGCCAGTTGCCAGTATATCAGCAGCGTGGTATCTTACTTTCCTTCTGCTATGTGTTGATCTTCTATAAATTTCCAATGTTCAGAATACGTGGTAAACGTCCGATCTGGACAATACCTGTTGATGTTGTACTGAGTGTGGTGACGATTCTCGGCGTAGCTAAGCTTATAATAATTGACTTAGTTACTTCTCCATTTGGTTATTCTGTGGTCACGACCTTTGATACCATATTGGCAGCGGGCTTGATAGTAGCAACACTTGAGGCGACTCGTCGAACAATTGGTTGGGCGCTTACCAACTTGTGTGTTATTTTTCTGATCTATGCCATATGGGGGGACAATTTGCCAGGCATATTTAGGCATCTTGATATGAATGTACCGCAGATCTTTGACTTTGTTGGCTTCAGTGTGGGTGGTATCTGGGGCGTTCCGCTGTATGTTTCAAGCTCATTAGTTATCCTATTCCTCATCTTCGCTTCACTCATGAGCCATTTCGGCTTGCTCGAATTTCTCACCGATCTATCCCAAGGGTTGGTCGGCAGGTATCGGGGTGGAACAGGGAAAGTAGCTGTTGTTTCCAGCTCCTTCATGGCAATGATGTCTGGAAGTGCTGTGGCAAATGTGGTAGCGACTGGTTCTATTACCATTCCTTTAATGATAAAGAACGGCTATAAACCAAAATTTGCTGGAGCTATAGAAGCTTGCGCCTCTACTGGCGGTGTTATAACACCGCCAGTTATGGGTGCTGCTGCGTTCATTATTGCCGAATATTTGGGTATATCTTATTGGGCAATTTGTATAGCAGCTTTTATCCCTGCTTTTCTCTTCTTTCTTTCCATCTTTGTAAATGTTGATCTGATGGCCAAGAAAAGTGACTTAGTAGGGTTATCTTCTGACCAGTTGCCTAAAGTCTCCCGCTTGTTATTGTCCAGAGGCTATCTACTGCTACCTCTATACATACTAATCCATTTTTTAGGCATTGTGAAAAGCTCGCCAGCGTTGGCGGTCTTTTGGAGTACGGTCTGTCTTTTAGCGGTTGCTCTGATAAGAAAAGACACGAGAAAAAAAATACTGGGATTCGATTTGTTAAAGGGATTCGCCGATGGGGTGCAGAATATGTTGCCCGTTATTCCCGCACTTGCTTCGGCAGGAATTATCGTTGGTACGCTCTCAATTACAGGATTAAGTGTTCGGCTGAGTTCGATACTAGTAACACTGAGTGGAGAAAATGTATTCTTTTTGCTGCTGTTTTGTGCAATAGCTGCCATCATTTTAGGTACGGGGATGACGACAACAGCAGTATACATTATGCTCGCTTTGGTTGTTGCGCCTGCCCTCATACGGACGGGGATACCACCACTCGCCGCTCACCTGTTTATCTTTTTTTATGGCTGCTTAAGTCACATCACCCCACCAGTTTGCTTAGCTGTCTATATGGCCTGTTCTATATCCGGCGGGAAGGTCTGGGAAACAGCTATAGAGGCATTAAAGATTAGCGTAATTATTTTTATGATTCCATTCCTTTTTGTCTTTAATACGAATCTGATCATGCAGGGGAATCTTTATAACATTCTTTTCTCTTTCACGACAGCAATATTAGGTACGATAGCTATAAGCTTTTCCGTGCAAAACGAAAGCTGGATAGGGAAAATTAACAATTCTAATAGGATCTTGTTTGGAGTAGGGGGGTTGATGATGGTCTACCCTAATATAACTTTTTCCCTTATGGGTTTGGCTTTACTCATATTTACCATTGCTATAGGCATAGTTGTTGACAGAAAAAGATACAAATAAAGTAAGACGGAAAGCCAATAAGTATGCTGTCGGGAGGGGTTCACGGCATGGGAAAAGACTAAGAAATTATTTGTTATTACAGCTTTCTAGTTATTTCCGGCTCGCTGGACTTTTTATCGTCCAAGACTGTCTGAGGCTACCTCCGGGTAGATTGGTCTGTTCTTGAGTTATGAGATACAACTCGGTGCGAAAAGAGGTAGGATATATGTCACTATCCAGAGAACTATACAGAAAGAACTTGGATCTTGTAAACCATACAAGCATTGCTTATCAGTTTGCTCGATATGCGTTTTGGCATTTTACCTCAAGATGTTTTGTGCACCGGACAAAGCTTAGCTTGTTGGATACTCTTTGGGTTGTGCCATCGGTGCTTACTATTATGCTCTGGGCAGGCCGATTTGTGAGTCTGTTGTACACAAGATCTGGGTGGACCTGAAGCTATTTCGTGGCATAGGAATTTCAATGATTTAGAGGAATGATATAAGAATATAGAAGATGGAATTATTTTTTGTGAGGAAGAGAGAAAAAGAGCGATAAATATAGAAAAAAGAATAAGAAAAGCCTAAAATAGAGCCGGGAAGAGAGGCAAAATTAGAAAAAAGGCTGAGTACTTCATAAGGAGCTAAATTGTTGGGTTTCCTGCAACAGCACATCTGTATTCTGTTTGATTATAATGGTTGAGAAATAGCTACGCTGGGTAGTAGAGGGCTAGAGAACCTGATTTTCTTAAAGAAGTAAGCTATTCTTCCAACTAACTTCATTTCACGCTGGTAGAGGGGACAGCGAAGAGAATCTTGTTGTTGGGATAAATGCTTTTCCAATGCTCCTTAAATATCTGTTTTATGGTGAAACAGTAGGTGCGCACTTGTTCTATCATGGTAGTTGTATTATATTTAGAAGCCTCAGGAAAGCAAATATAAAGAAGGTAATATAAAGTCGTTGACAGTAAACAAAGGGAATTTCAAGGGGAAAGAGTTTCCCCTTGATTATCTTGCGGACCAGCACTTTGAATGCAACTCTAATAAATAGTTTCCTTGTCAGATTTCTTGATTTCAATGATATGGGTGGAGGCTCGCATAATAGCGATGTGATACCGAGCATAATCGTCTTTGGAGAACGGGAAAAGTCGAGTGGTCGGGATGTTTTGATCTCTATAGTCGTCTTGTACGAGTTTGGTGCCCGGATTGCCGCTTTCCTACCCAAACTGAAGATAAGCAGTGATGAAAAGTCGTGGAGTTCGGATACTCGAGCATGCTTGATCATGTCGCCTTCTTTAAGAAAGTTGGGGGGTGAACGAGGATCAGATAGCGAATGCTATCGGGATCTGTGCATGTCACGGCATCTCACTCGGCATTCTAGATGCACATAGAGAAGAGTACAGCGTGACGAAGAATCTGCGTTTCGGTTTCGGGGCGTATGATACCACCATCGTTTGTAATCTTGCCAAAAGGGGCTTAACAGGTCCGGTTAGCATCATCGAGGGACCCAGAGGGTTTAACAAGATCGGCTATCAAAATCGAATGGACCTGGACCTGAATCAATTATTCGGATCATTTTTTAACAGATCGTCTCAGTGAAGAAATAGCGATTCTCTGAGCAGTAAGCATAGAAAATAATTAAGGAGGAAATCAATGGATGCAAGCAGAATTTTGGCGCAATATGCTAAAAGAATGAAATGGTGGGATCTTCCTCAGGGGGTAGTAGAAATAACAAAGAAGAGTATTCTTGATACGTTGGCGGTTACCATTGGCGCTAGTTCAATGTCACCGGCGTTAAAGATGATCGCCGATATTGCTAAAGAAATTGGAGGTAAACCCGAGAGTACGATTATTGTATTTGGCTATAAAGTTCCCGCAATTATGGCAGCCTTTGCCAATGGCGCGATGTCACATTATCTCGATTATGATGACGAACATTATCCTCAGAAGCTTCATCCCTCGGCCGCGGTTGTGAGTGCTGCCTTTCCAGTCGCTGAGCGTTTTGGTTCTTCGAGCGGTAAAGACTTGATTCTGGCTGTTGCCTTGGGACAGGATATTTCTGCCAGGATAGGTTTGGCAGGAGTCTGGAATCTTCCTGCACGGCCTTTATGGCAAATGTCACAAATATGTGGTACTTTTGGCGCTGCGGTTACGTCGGCCAAAATCCTTGGACTCGATGAAGAAAGAATAGTTGATTCAATAGGTATCGCTCTTTGCCAGGCTGCCGGTACCCAGGAGCTCCGTTGCGGTGTGAACTCTGAATTAGGAGCGATGTATCCAGCTTTCTCAGCCAAAGGTGGAGTCCTTTCATCGATTATGGCAGAGAAAGGTATTTCCGGTATCAAAACTAGCCTCGAAGGTACAGCCGGATTTTATAAGACCTATTTTAACGTAGATCATCATCGAGATGCCCTTATAGGAGAATTGGGCAGCCGATTTGAAAATTATAACATTGGTTTTAAACCATACCCAGCCTGTGGCAGCAGTCACGTCCACATTGATGCAACATTGGAGATGCTACAGGAGTACGATATTGCGCCGACTGACATTGAAGAGATAAACGTTTTCATAGATGGATTTGCAAAAAATCTCTGCGAACCGGCAGAGGAGAGACGGAATCCGAAGACAATCGGAGATGCCAAATTCAGCATTCCATACGGTGTGGCAGTTGCAGTAACATACAGGAAAGTGTTAAACAGAAATTACACCCCTGAGGGTATCAAGGATAAGCCGGTCCTTGAAATGGCCCAGCGGGTCAAATGCCATCTTGATCCTCGGTTAAAGGTAGCAAGAGCCCTGGATTTAGCTGCCGGAATTGTCGAGATCAGAACCAAAAACGGGCGAGTGCATTCGAAGCGGGAAAACATCCCATATGGCCATCCACATAAACCGCTTGAGTGGCAAGACATAATTGATAAATTTATAGATTGTTCGTCGTATGCAGCTAAGTCGCTTCCCGAATCCAATCTAAAGAAGGTAATTGAAATGGTGCAGAATCTGGAAAATGTGAAGGATGTCACACAGATAATAGCCCTGCTTTCATGAAATGAGGATTAATATATTGATCCTATTTACATTTCTGCTCTATTTATATATATAAGAGGGAAAAAATGAAATTAAAATATGGTAAAGAGGAAATTCAATTACCAATACAAGATGAAAATATAATAAAAATACTAAATTTAAAAAAACAAAAAGCTCTGTTAAATCCAGAGAACAGATTAAAAAGTCTTTTAAAAAATCCGATCAGTAGTCTTTCTTTGGGAGATTTAATTATTCAGAAAAAAGCCAAGAAGATTTTAATCATTGTAAACGATATAACCAGGCCTACACCTTATGAAGTAATTTTACCTCCTTTATTAGATGAATTACATCAAATAGGAATAAAAAAAGAAAATATAATTTTTATGGTGGCTACCGGAATACATCGCAGTAACTCTCGGGAAGAAATAAAGGAAATGTTTGGGGAAAATATTTTTTCTGCTTATAAATTCATTAATCATAATTGTGATGATCCACACTCAAAAGATTTGGGTAATTTGAAAAGCGGCAATAAGCTCTGGGTTGACCCGATTGTCTCGGATATAGATTTTATAATTACAACCGGGGTAATAGTTCCTCATTATTTTGCTGGTTTTTCCGGGGGAAGAAAATCTATCCTTCCCGGTATTTGCGGGAGAAGGACTATTGAAGGTAATCATTCCAGGATGGTTTCTTCTGATTCCCGAGCTGGAAATCTTAAAGGTAATCCTGTTCACCAAGAGATGCAGGAAGCTGCAGAGAAAGTGGGAGTTGATTTTAATATCAATGTAGTTACTGATGAAAACCACCAAATAATAGAAATTGTAGCAGGAGAATTGTTTACTTCATGGCAGCAGGGAGTAGAGATATGTAAAAAAATATATCTTTGTCCTATTGAAAAAAAGGCAGATGTTGTGATTGCTAGTGCGGGCGGCTATCCTAAAGATATTAATGTTTATCAAGCTCAGAAAGCCTTGAATAATGCCTACCAGGCAATAAAACCCGGAGGCACAATTATATTATTAGCAGAATGTTTAGAAGGTTATGGAGAACCTACTTTTAAAAATTGGATAGAAGAGGCAAATACTCCTGATGATATAATTAAACGCTCGAAGAAGAAATTTGTTTTAGGCGGCCATAAAGCCTATAGTATAGCTAAATTAATAAAAGAAGTGGAAGTAATTCTAGTTTCCTCTCTGTCTCCAAACAAAGTTCGTAAATTATTTTTTATCCCTATGGAAAATATTTTTCAAGCCATCGAATATGTTCAAGATAAATATGGTGAAAATTTTCAGGCCTATATTCTTCCTTCAGGGAATACAGTTTTACCTCAATTAATTTAAAAAAAGTTTTTTGTAATTAAATATTATGATTGTAACCTAAAAAGCACACAAAATAGTAATACACGATGCATCGTGGCCATAGGAGAAATTAGGCAATAATATGGTGAGGGCACAATTCATTGTGCCCCTACAACCTAATTATAATTAAAAAGTCATAATTTGCTATAAAACTATCTGCAACATACCATATACACAACCTGTTGAAAATATTTTTGGCTTTTTGGGAAATAACCATATTATGAATTCATTTTTAATTATTTAAAAAAATACTTTTTAAAGAAAGAGAGATTTATATTTTAAATGCATCCTTTATATCAAATTTTAGCTCGTGCTACGAATCGAGACCAGATTAATCCTGGTGAATTTATTGTAGCCAAAGTAGATCTGGCGGAGATAAACGACCTTTATCTGCAAGTTATATTATCTTTTAAAGAAATGGGAGGGAATAAAGTTTGGGATCCTCAAAAAATAACCTTTATAATGGACCATTATGCCCCTGCCCCTACCATTAAAGCTGCAGAGAATCAAAAGAAAATGCGTGAATTTGCTAAAGAACAGGGGATAAAATATTTTTTTGATATTAATCGGGGAGTGTGTCACCAGGTGATGCCAGAAGAGGGGTTAGTTTGGCCTGGGATGCTGTTGGTGGCCACTGATTCTCACACTACTACTCATGGAGCTTTTGGCGCTTTTTCTACCGGGATTGGAGCGACAGATATGGCAGCAGTTTTACTTACCGGTGAGATATGGTTTAGAGTTCCGGAAATCATTAAAATTAATATAATAGGGGAAAGAGGAAAGGGAATAATGGCAAAAGATATTATTCTTTATATTATCTCTCAATTAGGAACAGATGTAGCTTTATATAAAGCTATAGAGTTTGACGGAGAAGCAGTAAAAGAACTGTCTTTAGATGAAAGATTAGTTCTTTGTAATATGTCCGTAGAAATGGGGGCAAAAGCTACTTATATTAGGCCGGATGAAAAAGTAATGGAATATATTTCACATACCAATCCAAAAAAATACAAAGAATTTAAATCTATAAAAAGAACAAATAATATAAGTAGAGAAGAATATGAATCCATTTATAATTTTGATATTTCCGATCTTGAACCACAGGTTGCTCTTCCTCATAGAGTGGATAATGTAGTCTCAGTTTCTCAGGCGGCAGGGAAACCAATTCAGCAAGCTCTGATTGGGACTTGCACAGGAGGGAGAATTAATGATATTAAGATAGCGGCTCAAATTTTAAAAGGAAAGAAGATACCTCCTTGGGTAAGATTACTCGTTATACCTGCTTCCAGCCAAATATTAAAAAAATGTATTGATTTGGGCTATATTCAAATCCTATTAGATTCTGGGGCAACTTTGGCTACCCCTTCTTGTGGTCCTTGTTTAGGTGCACATGAAGGAGTTTTAGCTCCAGGAGAAAACTGTATTTCTACTTCCAGCAGAAATTTTCCCGGAAGGATGGGCAGTACAGAAGCAAAAATATTTTTATCTTCTCCGGCTACCGCAGCTGCTTCTGCTTTAAAAGGTGTAATAACCGACCCTCGAGAATTTTTATAATCCGTTAGAAAAGGAAATATTTCATATGTTTAAATCTATAATAACTGGAAAAGTCTTTAAAGTGGGAGACGATATTGATACAGATCAAATTTATCCGGGCAGGTATCTTTATTTAACTTCTCCTGAGGAGATGGCTGTTCATGCTATGGAGGATGTCATTCCAGATTTTTATAAAAAGATAGAAGGAGAGGATTGGATAATAGTCGGAGGGAAAAATTTTGGCTGTGGTTCCAGCAGAGAACACGCCCCACGAGTACTTTTATATACAGGAATTAAAGCAGTGGTGGCTGAATCCTTTGGACGCATTTTTTATCGTAATGCTCTAAATGTGGGATTGCCCGCAGTGAAATGTTCTGGTATAGTTAAAGAAGTGCAACAAGGAAGTTTAATACAAATTAATCTTAAAGAGGGATTAATCGTTTTGGGTACCTCCGAAAAAACCTTATCAATTGAAAAATTTCCCCTTCAACTTTTAAGTATTTTAAAAAGCGGGGGTTTAATCCCTTATTTAAGAAAATTTAAAAAATATTCTCATTAAAAATATGTTTAACTCACATTTATATTAGTAAAACCATAATTTTATTACATAAAAATTTTAGTAATAAGAGGTTGACCTTAATGTCTTATTCAATAGCATTTATTGCTCCTTACAAAAAAATGGGAGAATTATTCTCAGAAATTTGTCAAGAACATAATAAAAATATAATAATAAAAATCGGAGATCTTGAAGAGGGCGCTCGTCAAGCAGTTGAATTAGAAGAGCAGGGGGCGATTGATGTTGTAATAAGTAGAGGAGGAACTGCAATTGCCATTAAGAAAAAAGTAACGAATCTTCCCGTTGTTGAAGTTCAGGTTAGTGGATTTGATTTGATACGAGTCCTTCACCAAGCTCGACAAGAAACAAATAAAGTTGCTATTGTAGGATTTTATCCTTTTACATATGGTATAAAAGACTTAGGAGAGGTTATGAATGTTAATCTTAAAATATTAACTTTGAATGAGAATTGGTATGAACATCCCCTTTATATAGAAAAAAAACTAAAAGAAATAAAAATGCAGGGCTATAATTGGGTAGTAGGAGATAACATTTCTGTAATAGTGGCTAAACAACTTGGCATGAATGCTCTTTTAATTAAATCAGGAAAAGAAGCTTTAATGCAATCAATCTTGGAAGCTGAAAGAGTAACGGAAGTTAGAAAGAGGGAATTAGAAAAAACTAAGAGGATAAAAAGTATTATTGATTTTGCCTATGAGGGAATAATTACTGTAGACAAAAAGGGTGCAATCGATACTTTTAACCCTCAGGCAGTGAAGATTTTTGAAAAAGAGGCATATAAAATAATAGGGGAAAATATAAATAAAATTTTTCCAGAATTTGATTTTTCTAAAATTATAAAAATAGGCCAAAAGATAGAAGGTAAAATATGGACGGTTGGGGATATAAAAATTGTAGCAAATATTATTCCGATTAAAATTAATAATGAAATAGTTAGGACTGTAGTTACTTTCCAGAAGGTTTCACAAGTACAAAAAATAGAACAAAAAATAAGAGAAAAATTATATTTAAAAGGAAATGTTGCAGAAAATACTTTTAGTGATATTATTGGCCAAAGTCAAATATTCAGAAATTTAAAGGAAGAAGCAAAAAATTACGCACAAATTGACTCACCTGTTTTACTTTATGGCGAAACAGGAACAGGGAAAGAACTTTTTGCACAAGCAATACATAATTATAGCCCAAGAAGAAACAAGTCTTTTGTAGCTTTTAATTGTGCTGCGCTTCCAGAAAGCCTTCTTGAAAGTGAACTTTTTGGTTATGTGGGAGGAGCTTTTACCGGGGCTAAAAAAGAAGGTAAAATGGGTCTTTTTGAACAAGCACACGAAGGAACTATTTTTCTCGATGAGATAGGAGAAATTTCTCAAAATATCCAAGCTCGATTACTACGAGTTCTTCAAGAACATAAAGTTAGGAGATTAGGAGATGATAAAGTAATACCAGTTGATGTTAGAATTATTGCTTCTACCAATAAGAAACTTATTCAATTAGTTAAGAAAAATAAGTTTAGAGATGATTTATATTACCGAATTAACGTTTTAAATTTAGAGATTCCTCCTTTGCGAGAAAGGAAAGAAGATATATCTTTATTGGTTAATTTTTTTATTAAAAAGTATGGATATAAGTTTAAAAAGATTGTAGAAGGTATTTCTGAAGAAGGAATGCAAATATTAGAAAATTATGATTGGCCTGGCAACATTAGACAGTTAGAAAACATTATAGAAAGATTAGTAGTTAGAACTGATAAAAATTTTATTATGACCAATTTAGTAAAAAAAATTATGAAGTTGCAGTATGGAGGTGGTGTGATAGATAATTACCAAAAGCAAGATAATATAAATTATCCATTAAGCGGTAATTTAGAAAATATTGAAAAAAATATCATCAAAGAAATTATAAATGAAGAAAAAGGGAATAAAGCTGCCGCAGCAAGAAGATTAGGCATTAGCCGTACAACTTTATGGCGAAAATTGAATAATAAGTAATAAGGTAAAGTAAATAAATATAATTTAAAGGGAATATTAAGATCCGCAGTTTCATAATGTAACTATAACATAATGAAACATAGCGGATTTTTTGCTTATTAGATAAAGGTTAAATAGTATTTTTTATTTATTTAGCAGTTCCATAGTGAAACTTTCATATTTTAAAAATAAACTTATTATTTGGGAATATAATTTTTATTATTTAAAAATTGCTTTAAATTGTATAGGAATTAAAGATAATCGCTTGTGTAGAAATAAACTTGGCATGAAAATTGCTTCTATTATAAATTGAGAGGTAATTTAATGTTATTTCTAATAAAATTGAAATTATATTACTGAGGTATGATGGATGATTTACGTAATAGCAGATGATCTAACTGGTGCAAATGATACCGGGGTGCAATTTACAAAAAAGGGTTACAATGCAATAGTATCAGTATTGGATGAACAATCAACAATAATTATTCCTGATAATTTAGATGTTTTTGTAATGGATACTGAAACTCGCGAATTAGAAAGTAAAACAGCCAGAAAGATATTAAAAAGTATCTTAGAAAAAATAAATATAAATAAAAAAGATGTAGTATATAAAAAGGTAGATTCAACTCTAAGAGGCAATATAGGCAATGAACTTGAAGAAATAATGATGATTTTAAATAGAGATATCTGTATTTTTAGCCCAAGTTATCCGTCTTATCAAAGAATAACTATAGGTGGTTATTTAGTTGTCGACCAGAAACCTTTAAGTTGGAGTGAGTATTCTTGCGACAATTCAACGCAGGTAGAAAATTCTTTTATTCCCTTTTTATTAAAAAAGCAGACTGATTTTCCGGTTGGGCAGATTGACTTAAAAGATGTTGCTAAAGGGCAAAAAACTATTTTATCAAAAATAAATGAATTATATCAAAAAGGAAATAAAATAATAGTTATTGATTCTACTAACGAGGAACATTTAAAGGATATATTTACAAGCAGCTTAAACCTTGATAGGTCAGTTTTATTTTCAGGATCTGCAGGCTTAGCCAATCATTTTCCTAATATAAATAATAAGAATGAAGATCTCAAAATAAAGATTGAAAATAATAAAGGTCCAGTTATAGTAGTTGCGGGTTCGCGAAATTCTATAATGGAAGATCAAGTAAATTATCTTAAAAATAGGTTAAATTTTACTGAATTAAAAATAGATTTAGAACAGGTTTTTTCTAATAAAGACAGAATCTTAGATAATTATGCTGCTGAATGTATTAAGGCTATAAAAGGTAATCACGATTTAGTAATACATACTGGTGCCATTTATAATGAAGAGAAACTAATAAATAAAAAACTGATGTTGAAATACAATATTGGTTTTAGAGAATTAGAGATTAAGATTAAAACTTTTCTTGGAGAACTTACTTCTAAAATAATAAAAAATAGTTATGTAAGGAATTTAATTTTAACTGGTGGAGATATAGCCTTAGGAGTTTGTAAAGAGTTAGACATATATAATATGAATATTTTAGATGAACTTTTACCAGGCATTCCTTTGGCTATCGCTAATTATAAAAATTATAATTTAAACATTGTAACTAAAGCAGGGGGATTTGGTAAAGAAGATACTTTATATGAATTAATTAATCAATTTAAAAACTATTAAGAATGGAGGAAGGATTCATTATTCATTGATAGTGGACTAGATTATATTTTACAATGAAAAAGCCAATTATTAGTATTACCATGGGAGATCCAGCAGGTATTGGAGCAGAGATTGCAGTTAAAGCGCTAGGCAATGAAGAGATTTATAAAAAATCAAAACCAATAGTTATTGGAAGTAAATTTGTTATAGATGATGCATTGAAATTTATTCCTTCAAATTTAAAGTTGAACGTTATTAAAAATACAGAAGAGATAAAAGGAGAATTCGGCATAATAGACCTTATAGATTTGGACAATATAAAACTCGATGAATTTATTTACGGAAAAGTAAGCGCTAAAGCAGGCCAGGCATCATTGGATTATATTTATAAGGGGATAGATTTAGCTATGAAAGGATTAGTAGATGCGGTAGTGACCGGACCTATTCATAAAGAAGCAATCAAA
>Ga0307378_10007074_pt1 | contig 15157 bp, 9 predicted proteins | sample UN1MG_FD_202238 | JGI IMG/M metagenome (GOLD analysis project Ga0307378, IMG submission 202238) | Soil microbial communities from Risofladan, Vaasa, Finland - UN-1 | ecosystem: Environmental > Terrestrial > Soil > Coastal area > Acid sulfate soil | place: Finland: Risofladan, Vaasa | collected...
TCCTTAAATGATTAACGTAAGTAATTGTCTACCAAACAGTTCCTACTTGACAAGGAAAAATCAAAAAAGAAGATTTTTCCTTTTCAAAGTATGCCTAATCTCCATTTTGCAAAAGTTCAGTCATAACTTTCTATTTTTTCCAGTACCAAATCATCCTGGCCGGGACGACTTCGGCTTAATGTCGAGCCTTCTTGCCGGATTCTTCTTATTATGCTATGATGCTCCGGCGATTAGAAGATTAAACGCAAAAAGTTCGTGAAAGATTTTTCTTATGACTGCAGATAAGAATATTCGCCCAGCCACTTATGAGCTGTTGCCTGTGAGGGAATTGTCAATCAAACCCGATGCCAAAGGCTCCGAAAGGCCTTTTTCGGAATCTCTGCTGGTGCATAACGTATCGTGGTTCTGCCAGTTCCGATGGCTGGTGATTGCCATTCTTCTTTCTTATGGCGTTGTAGGCCTGTTTCCTCGATTGATCGGTTCTTTCGGGATGCGCCCTCCCGGGATATGGCCCTTTATCACGGGGGCGGTTCTGGTACTCAGCAATCTTACTTTTCTGTATTCGGCTCGGACGAGGACCTCACCCGTCCAGATCATGACCAATCTATGGGGCCAGATTACCGTGGATTTGGTGATTCTCACCGGGGTTGTATACTTTGTCGGCAGTCTGGAGACGAATATCGCGTTTACATATCTGTTTCACATCGTTTTGTCGTGCGTATTCTTCTCCGGCAGGCAGTCTCTGGTCGTCACGGTCATGGCGATTGGTATGTTCGCGGCGTGTATCATGGCCGAATATGTTCTGAAAATACTGCCTCCTATGAGCATCTTCGCAGACTCGTTGCATGAAGAGTATGCCTCGCCGGTACTGACGATGCTGGCATTTAACTTCTTTCTGACGATCGGAATCTGGCTGGTGGTGTGGTATCTTGCTTCTCATCTGTCGTTAATGGTACGACGGAGGGATTTCGAGTTGGCCGAGACCAACCGCCGGGTTGTGGCTGCTTGTGATGAACGGTCCCGGCACATGCTGACCACGACTCACCAGCTAAAAGCACCCTTTGCGGCGATCTATTCCAACGCTCAACTGCTGCTCCAGGGATACTGCGGCGAGATCCCAGACGAGGTGCAGAAGGTGATAGAGCGGATATTGCTAAGATGCCGGCGATTGACGGCTGAAATCCAGGAAATGCTCCAGTTGGCAAATCTCAGCTCGACGAGCCTGGAATCTATTCCCCGAGCCAGGATGCTTTCAACCGAGCTGCTGGAGTGGTGCATCTCTCAGGTTGAAAGTGTCGCTCAGGAGCGGGGGATTATTTTCAAGACTGATATCCGGCCGGTCAGCCTTCTCGGCGCTGAAGATCATTTCAAAATGCTGTTTGTCAATCTGCTGTCCAATGCGGTAATATACTCGCAAAGAAACGGGCAGGTGAATGTTTCCTGTAAGCAGGGGCCGAATTTGGAGCCTGTTGTCGTTATTGAAGATAACGGAATAGGCATTCCTGCGGATAAGTTGCCTCGTATCTTCGAGGAGCACTACCGCACGAAAGAGGCCGTACAACATAATAAAGAGTCTTCCGGGCTGGGTTTGGCTATAGTTAAGCATGTGGCTGAAATGTACTCAATTCGTATCCGGGTGGAGAGTCGCGCCGGATTCGGGACGAAGTTTGAGCTGAGATTTCCCGCCTTAGATGAAAGTTCGTAAAAATGATGAAGAAGGAGTAACAAAATGGCTTATATTTTGATTGTGGATGACGACGAGGACTTCGCCCAGACTACAGCGACTGTCTTGCGTAATGAAGGGCACGAGGTTCAGATTGAGCTGGATACCGACGACGCAGTTCAGAGTATGCAAAAGAAAATTCCGGATTTAGCGGTTCTGGATGTCATGTTTCCTGAAGATATTTCGGCCGGCTTTGAATTGGCTCGCTTTATGCGTCACGAAAGCGAACAGCTCAAGAAGATTCCGATACTGATGCTCACGGCGATCAATACCAAGTTTCCGCTGGGCTTTGGGCCAAAGGATATCGACGATGACTGGCTGCCTGTGACTGATTTTCTCGAAAAGCCCGTGGATTTTGACGTCCTCGTGAACAAAGTATCGAAGCTTCTCGGCCAAAATAGTACAACCGACTGAGACCTAAAGCTTAGTTGTACGTATGTTGGAAAATCAAAGCCGGCAAGTTTTTCACCTGGCGGCGATGATGTTGTGTTATCGGAAAAAGCAGTATCAAGTATTCAAAAGGCGGCGTTGATTTTAGCCGCTCGGCGTAACCGGACTAAACATTATCTATATGGAAGGAGAATAACAAATGTCACTGCTCGAAAGCCGCCAACATATCTTTACCATGCTGATTGGCGCCCTGATCGTTACGAGTATTGCATGCGGTGCTGATTCAAATCCCAGTTGGCCTCAATTTCATGGGCCGAACAGGGATAACCTTTCCACTGAAACAGGTCTTTTGAAGAAGTGGCCGGAGAACGGACCTGCTTTACTTTGGACAGCCAGGGGCCTGGGCCACGGATATTCCACCGTATCGATTGCCACTGGGATGATCTACACCGCCGGCAGCATTGAAAAAGATACGGTCATCACTGCCTTGAATATGGATGTTAAGATACTGTGGCAGGTCAAGAACGGCCCTGCCTGGACCGGGGACCGCCCCGGCACGAGAGGAACTCCAACCATCGACGGAGACCGGCTGTATCATCAGAGTCCGATTGGAAATATTGTCTGCCTCGATGCTAAGACAGGAGAGAAAATTTGGACTCTCAATACGCTGGAGAAATTCAAAAGCAAGACGAATACCTGGGCTATGGCCGAATCTCTTCTGGTCGATGGAGAGCGTCTGATCTGCTGTCCCGGAGGGCCGCAGACTTCTATGGTTGCACTGAACAAAAATACCGGGTCAGTCATCTGGGCCGCTCCGAGCACCGGAGACCTGGCCGGTTACAGCTCCCCGGCTATGGCTGAGTATCAGGGGCTGCGAATTATCATCGTACTGACCGCTAAAAACTTTATTGGCGTCAATGCCGACTCAGGCGAAATGCTCTGGCAGATTAAGCACGAGTCTTACGCGGACGAAAACGTTATGACGCCCATCTTTCACGATGGCCAGGTCTTTATCAGCACTCTGAAGACAGGGTCGGTAAAGTTTAAGGTTAATGTCAAAGACGGCAAAGTCTCGCTTGAAGAATTGTGGCGGACGCAGGAGCTTGATTGTCACCACGGCGGCGTGGTGCTTCTCGACGGGAATCTCCACGGCAACAGCACGTTCCGCAACAGTAAGTTGTGGGTTTGTCTCGATTGGCAGACCGGTGAGAATAAGTATATGGACAAAGGCGTGGGTAAGGGCTCGCTCACTTACGCCGATGGAATGCTATACACGCTGAGCGAAAACAGTGTCATGGGGCTCGTTCGAACTGCCGCCGCGGGATATGAGCTGGTCAGCTCGTTCGATATTCCCAAAGGAGGCAAGGGCAACAGTTGGGCCCATCCTGTCGTCTGTGCCGGCCGGCTTTACATTCGCCACGGCGACTTCCTTTACGTATATAACGTGCGATGATGAATCCATAACATTCAGGAGAAGGAGAAATAATGATCGGTACAACGCACAGAAAATTTCAATGTTGCCTGGTTCTTGTTTTCATTATCTCACTTTCGATTTGCTCGAAGCTGCCCGCGGCTCAGGACCGAGCGCAACTGGCCAACATCGCCATCCCCAGGCTTGAAAAGGTGCTGCAGGAGAATATCGCTTCATTCTGGTATAATAAGAGCCTGGATCGCGTCAACGGTGGGTACACAATCAACTTCGGTCCGAAAGGCGAGCCCAAAGGCCCCGGCACAAAAATGATTGTTACTCAGGCCCGGACGATGTGGCTCTTCGCCCGGCTGGCCAGAGCCGGCTATGGCGGCGACGAATATATCGAGGCGGCAGAGCATGGCTATCGCTTCCTGAAAGAGAAAATGTGGGATGCCGAGAACGGCGGTTTCTACTGGGAAGTCGATGCTGCCGGCAATGAAAAACTCCAGTCCCGAAAGCACCTCTACGGCCAGTCCTTCGCTCTCTATGCTATCTCCGAATACTACCTGGCGACCCAGAGACAGGATGTGCTGGATTTCGCGATACGGTTCTTCGAACTGCTGGAGGAAAAATCTCACGATAAAATGCACGGAGGCTATATCGAATTTTTCAACGAGGACTGGACACCTGTCCCCGCCGGCGAAACTTCTTATATGGGTGCTACGGCAGGCATGAAACTTATGAACACGCATCTGCACCTGACCGAAGCGATGACAACTTTCTATCGTGCCTGCAAGCTGCCTTTGGCGCGCGAAAGGCTGCTGGAGCTGATCAATATCGAAAGCAACGCCGTAGTGCGAAAAAACCTTGGCGCCTGCACGGATAAATACGATTGCGACTGGACGCCGAAACTGGAAGCTGCATACGCACGGGTCTCCTACGGCCACGATATAGAGAACATCTGGCTGCTGATAGACGCCTGCGATGCAGCAGGTATTTCGAACTATCCATTCGGCGATTTATATCGAACTTTGTTCGATTATTCGCTGAAGTACGGATACGACCAGGGCGCAGGCGGATTTTACGACAGCGGTCTTTTCAATCAGCCGGCCGACAGACTCACAAAAGTCTGGTGGGTCGAGGCCGAGGCCGTCGTAAGCGCCTTGTATATGCACCGGTTGACAGGCGATCCGCAGTATCTGGATATCTTCGAGCAGACCTGCGATTACATAGAAAAGCACCTCGTAGACTGGGAACATGGCGAGTGGCACGCGAATGTCACTACCAGAGGCGCCGTTCAGGGCGATAAAGCCAATACATGGAAAGCAGGCTATCACAGCGGCAGGTCAATGATCGAATGTCTGGAAATCCTAAAGCAGTGGAAGAACTGACCGATTGTAAAAAATCAAAAAAAACGAAAGTACAAAATCGAGGATGTCGTCATAACGAAACGATGATTCCACAATTTTAATTTGATATTTGATTTTTCCCGCAGGGGTAGTTTTCGCTTAGCCCGGAATTACATTGGTTGCGCACGGGCCTTTTTTGCCTTCTCCGACCTCGAATTCAACTTTCTGGCCTTCATCGAGCGAAGCGTAGCCGGTCGTCTTGATCTCCGAATGATGGACAAACAAATCGTCGCCGCCGTCGTCTGGCTGGATGAAACCGAATCCCTTACTTGAATTGAACCATTTTACTGTACCTGTACTCACTGAAACTTCTCCCCGGCCTTATAAAGGCCGACTTAACAATAACTCTCTCATTCGATTTTTCAAGAGTATGTCCTTGAGAGATGTAGGAGAATACTCTACTAAACGTTCAAATATACTTATAGACCCAAAAAAGTCAATAAAATAAAAAAAAAGAAAAATGCTGGCGGCTTATAAACCGTCCGGGCTTTACTCGATGCCAAGAACTTAAACTCGATGATTGAGCATTCGAGTCTTTGCTGGTAAACTGTACTTTATGCCGATCGATGAGGTTCGGAACAAGTAACCACCTTTTTGGAGAATAGCTAATGCCGATAAGGATTATATCGCTGATTATTACTTGTGCATTTTCGTCCGTGGCTTTGGCGGCGTCAATGCCGTCAATTCCGGAGCCGGCCTATAAAATAGTCGACGACTTTTCATACTCTCAGCGGACCGCCGTTACGGTCTGGAAGCCGATGGCCGGCAGCAAACCGGTTTCGCTCCTGGAAATTGACGGCGGGAAAACTTTAAGAATGCAATGCAGCTTCCGCGGCACAAAAATAGATCGTGCATCCTGGGACGGCAGCCTCAAACTCGACCTTACCATGTGCAAGGGTCTTCAATTCCTTTTTTACTGCCCCGACCCAATGCCTGTGGCAAGTTTTGCCGTCTACCTGCACAGCGGAGATGGGTGGTACAGGGGCGGATTCGATGCCCCTGCTTCCGAAGGATGGGCTGCGGTCAGGATTAATAAGAACGCGACTAACATCGAAGGCCGGCCGGCAGGATGGGGCAAAATCGACACGGTTCGCATTTCCGCATGGCGAGGCCAGGATGTAGACACCGAGTTTTATATTGCGGCCATGGGTGTATTCGGCACAGCCGGCAAGATTGTTATCGTTCGCGGCGATTCGGTCGCGAGCGAGGCGCCGAACGAACTAGATGCCGTCAGGCAATACACGCAGATCATGAGTGAGTTTTTTGACCGGGCCGGCCTTTCGCATACAGTCCTCAGCGACCATGATGTCACGCCGGAGAGGCTCAGGGGTATCAAGCTTTTGGTTCTGCCGTACAATCCGAATGTGCCGGACAATGTGACCGGCGAGATCGCAAAATATCTTCAGGCCGGCGGGAAATTAATCGCCTGCTACACGCTGCCCGGGCGCCTCGAATCGATAACAGGTATTCGAATCGGCCCTCATGTTCGGCAGAAAGATCAGGGCAATTTCGCCTCGATCCGTCCTTCCGCTGATGCCTTACATGCAATGCCGGCGGTTACCAGGCAAGCCTCGTGGAATATACGCGATGCATCCGCCGTCGAGGGACACAGTCGGGTTGCCGCATGGTGGTATAACGACAAAGATCAATCTACCGGCAAACCCGCCATCGTCGCCGGCACAAATTGCATCTTCCTGACTCATGTGCTTTTGGCCGATGATTCGGTCAATAAAATGCAATTGCTGCTGGCTATGGCCGGAGACCTCGTGCCGGATATCTGGCATCAGGCGGCCGATGGCTGTCTCGACCGTGTTGGTCGATTGGGGCCTTATGATAATTACAATGCAGCCAGAGAAGGCATAATAAAACTTGCCGCCGGAGACAGTCGAGCTTTGGAGCCTCTCAATAAGGCCGACCAGCTTCACGCTCAGAGTCTGTCCATGTTATCCGAGGGCAGGTTTTCACAAGTCATTGCTGCCGCCGAACAATCACAGGAATCTCTGATCGACGCGTACTGCATGGCGCAAAAGCCTTTACGCCCGGAACACCGGGCTTTCTGGTGCCATAGTGCGTTCGGCGTAGCCGGCATGACCTGGGACCAGGCCGTAAAGATTCTTGCCGATAACGGCTTTACTGCTGTCCTGCCGAATATGCTTTGGGCAGGCGCGGCTTTTTATAAAAGTGAGGTGCTGCCGGTGGCGCCGGCTGTCGAAAAAACGGGTGATCAAATCGATCTGTGCCTGGCTGCATGCAAAAAATACGGCGTTGAATGTCACGTCTGGAAAGTCAACTATAACATGGGCTGGGCGACAGATAAGGAATTCGTCGCCGGAATGAAGGCCGATGGCCGAACGCAGGTCAGCTACGACGGCACATCGAACGATCGCTGGCTCTGCCCTTCACATCCTGAAAACCGGAAGCTGGAGATTGAATCGATGCTCGAAGTGGCGCGCAAGTACGACGTCCAGGGCCTGCATTTCGACTATATCCGTTATCCCGGAAATGAGGGCTGCTTCTGCGAAGGCTGCCGTCTGCGTTTTGAGAAAACAATCGATAAGAAAATTCGCAAATGGCCTGCCGATGTACGGAATGACGACAGCTTGCAGGAACAATGGCTGGACTTTCGGCGCCGGCAGATTACCGAAGTCGTCGCTGCCGTAGCACAACGGGCAAAAAAGATTAGGCCGGACATCAAAATCTCCGCGGCGGTCTTTAGAAACTGGCCTGTTGATCGAAACTCAGTTGGCCAGGACTGGAAGCTATGGTGCGATCGCGGGTACCTTGATTTCGTATGCCCGATGGACTATACGGGCTCCAGCAGTCACTTCCAGCGCATGGTCGAGCAGCAGCTTGAATGGGCCGGCAAGGTTCCGTGCTTTCCCGGCATAGGTTTAAGCGTCTGGAGCGATTCGTCTGATATCTGTAAGCTCATAGAACAGATCAATGTCACCCGCAAGCTGGGCACAGGGGGCTTTACAATCTTCAACTATAGCCCGAATGAAGCAAATAAAATCCTGCCCCTGCTGGGAAAAGGCCTTACGCGGAACCAATGAAGTAAGAATTAACAAGAGTTTTGCAAAATGGAGATTAGGCATATATTATTTAAGGAAATCCGTTCTTTGATTTCCTTAAATGATTAACGTAAGTAATTGTCTATCAAACAGTTCCTACTTGACAAGGAAAAATCAAAAAAGAAGATTTTTCCTTTTCAAAGTATGCCTAATCTCCATTTTGCAAAAGTTCAGAATTAAGTGAAGACATCTCCGCCCCGGTCCTTACCCTGATGGGACGGTCATCTCGATGAAAACATTTTCAGGCTCGCCGTCACATTCGATCGTGTAGTCCCTGGCTTTATCCAGGTCAATTGTTTTCGTTTGAAGCCGCCCGTTTATGCTAAAGCCATGTGTGATGCGCAGGTCGGTCTTTGGAGTCCGCTTCGGCAGCAAATGCAGGCACGCCCGAATTACATTGAGTCCCGGATTTCCCGTAAACTTCACATAAACCTGCTCGGCGGGCTTATCCAGCACAACATCAGTATCCCAGTTGCATCGCCAGTGGTTCGTCCATGTCGGCACCGATGATTTGTATACCTCTTTGAAGTTCGCCGGCCGGCCGACCGAATATGCGATACGATTATCAGTTTTGCCCGCCTGCTGACCCTGGTAAGTACGGAATGTCGCGCCGGTACTGAACCAGGCGATCTTCATCCCCGCGGGAGCGGTCAGTCGCAAGATGGCGTCACCTTTGATACGGCAGGTATTTCGCTCCGGGTCGTAATCTTCCGGCATCGCAATCAGATGTTTCTGCAGGTCGGCGGCTTCGGCGGTATTGGGATTTATCAGCATCGGGATCGTGGTAAGGCCGTAGCGGTCGCCGAGTTCGTATTGGAGATGATTCTTTCCTTTTTTGAGCCTCGGCAGGCTGATCGGCGCGACCTGCACCCATGTGTCGATGGTTATGGATTTTATTGCCGGCGATGATTCTTTGCCTGACGTGGCGAGTTTCAAAAGATAGCCGTAGCTGCCTTTGACTTTATGTGTCAGGTCAATATTTACTTTTCCATCCGGCTCGAATTTACCCGCAGCATCCCACGTAATGCCATTGTCCAGTGACACGGCCGCGTTAACGGGAAGGAAAGATTCTATCGTCACAACCGAGGCTTCCGTATCGTCGGAAAAATCCTCCAGATCGTTGACTTTTGCTACAATAAGGTAGGGCGTGAATACTTCTAAAACGACCTGGCCTTTGCCTGCCTGTTTCAGATGCAGTCCTTCTTTGCCGGAGATGAGATTATCTACGGCGTAAATCCCGTCCGCGAAATCTGTCGATGCTTCGGATAAATCAGGTGCGTAGTGAAAAAGGCCGTTTCCGTGATTCCATCGCGTGAAATTCCGGTGGTTGGGTTTCATTCCCACCGGTTCGGTCTGGATGAGTTCCTTGGCCCATTTGGTTTGATTGTACAGGTGCAGGTGATTCCATCGGCCGCCCTGTGGTCTCCAGAAGCGTGTGAATGATTCACCCTGACGCAGATAAAAATCCATCGTGTGGCTGCCTTCGAACCAGCGATAGTTATAATTAATCCTGCTGTCACGATAGATCTCGAATACTTTGTTCATGTCCTCATTATTCGGAAAGAACGGCTCAACCTTAATCGGGGGATTAGTCCATAAGCTTCGATTCTGCCTGGCTTCGTCAAGACTCGCTACCTTGCCGTCGGCATCGACTAAAATACCTCGCACGTCCAGATCGAAATAATGCCACGACTGGTCGTACCAGAGTTCCGTCGCGCAGTGATTCCAAAGTTCGACGCCGAACGAACGGCCCTGCTCGAAGCCGATGCCCTGGAAAATGCCGTCCATGACCGGGCCGAATATTCCGCAATAAGCCATGTTGTAAACGTTCAGAATCTTAAGTGGATCGCGGACCGTCGCGTATTCGTCAAATGTGTCCCGGCCTTCAAGAATCTCGTTGAAATGGTATAGCCCGGTTTCGTAGCCGCACAAATACTTCCAAACTGCGACAGCAAGATCGTTGCCGGTTTTGTCCTTCCATTCAGGGAACTGCCGGAAGCGCATCAAATCTGTCGTGTCGGCGGTATGTTCGCTGGTAAGCCGAATGCATGTGACCTTTGCTGTTGAAATACTTGTCATCGCGGCAGACAGGATGAGAAGAAAAGTCGCAGAATAAATCAATCTTCCAGGCCTTTGACTCGAAACCAGCATTTCCGCTCCTTTTTCCTTTGTCATATCCTTCACGGTCAGCGAATCGCCTGTTTGCGATTGATAGACACGACGCCTGCCGAGTATGGGGCAAGCGTAAAGTGAACGGATTGTCCGTCGGTGTTCACTTTTGCCGGCACAGGCCGTATTCGATTTTGCTCGTCCAGCGTATTGCGCGCATTCAACGAATCGGCGGTAACCAGTTTCATCTCGGTAGAGGTAATTGGCAACGGGCCTTTGACCGTCAGCTCGACCTGGACCGGCTCGGAGCTGGGATTGACTACCTTGTAATATAGCTTTGCCCCGTCACTCGATTTTGTTGCGACACCATTAAGCGGACCCGGATCGCCGGTAAGTTGCAGACGCAGAGGCGCATAATTTTCACGCCATAATTTCATAACCACGTAGTTCGGAGCGGGAAACCATGTGCTGTGGTCGAAATTGATGAAGGCATTGTCCCACGAGCTGGCTGAGGTGTGGCGAAGAAACAGTGCCGGGCCGGCCATTGTGAGAATGTCGGAGCATCGCTCAAAGGTGTTGAGCAGGCCGCCGCAATAAAGGCCCGTGCGCCAGTCGGTGCTTTGAGCGTTCCACTCGGAGACGTAGATTTTCAGGGCGGGATTGCTCGAAGATTTTATGATCTCGCCGAGTTCGCGGAAGAATGCCTCGTATTGACGCGGTCCTTCGGAAAATCGGTCGGGATTCTCATAATGATGGATACTTATATAATCCAGCACGGCGGCGCATCGTTCAATGACCGTTCGGTTATACGGCATTCCGTTGCTATTGTTCCTTCCCATGCCGCCGCTGCCGCAGGCGAGCAGCTTGATAGACGAATCGACCTTCTTCATCAGCGGGGCGAGTCTGAGGACTTCTTCGGCGTATTCTTGTGCCGGGGTATGCCACGTCTCGTTGTCGATCTCCCAGAATTTAACATTATACGGCTCATGATTGCCGTTCGCAGCGCGGACCTTGCCCCACTTCGAGTCGGCCGGGCCGTTGCAGTATTCGATCCAGTCGAGGATGTCCTGCGTGTAGTCATGAGTTTCGGCGTTGTTGTTCCAGCTTTTTGAACCGATGTTGACGACAATCAAGGGCTCGGCCCCGACGGCACGGCACATCCTGATAAATTCGTCGGTGCCGAAGCTATAGACGTCGAGATCGTCCCAGATTTCGCGAGGATGGGGCAGGCGTTTGTGCTGCGGGCCGATGCCGTCCTTCCACTGGTACGAAGAAGCGAAGCAGCCGCCGGGCCATCGGATGACGGGCGGCTTCAGTTCTGCGACGGCTTTGAGCAGGTCGGGGCGAAAACCGCCCTTCTGCTTCCATGAGATCGGCATCAGACTGACCTGGTCGATCCAGACCTCACTTTTGGCTTTTGCGTCGATGCTGAGCGAGGCATTGTCACACGACCAATTCGGCTTAAGTGTGAAGCTGAACTGCCGCCAGTTCGGCGAGGGACGGCCATTTGCTTCTTCAGTCTGCTGCCCGTTGTCGCCGAGCAGGCGAACGACCATTCCATCGGGCGATTCGCCCTTGAGCCATACGGATCCTTCATATGATTCGCCGGCACGGATGCAAAGATTTTCCTGTTGCAATCCACCTCCTTCGTTCCCGGTTGTAATCTTCTGACAGGTTCGACTGTTTAACGGATCCGTCCGATCAAGATATGCCTCGGCTCGGCCATAAGTCTGCCAGAAGCTGGCGGTATTCCGGCGTGTCAGATTTTCGGGGATGCCTTCGTATAGAATTGCTCCGTCGAGTGACTTGACTTTGAGGTTTCTAAATACGGCATGGGTTGCCCATGTGCCGATGCCGACACATCCGGCCAGGTGGGCGTCCTGTCCATCGGTGAATTCGATCACTTTGTCGCCGTCGAGCCAGATGTCGAACTTCGGGCCTTCGCAGCGGATTCGGATTTTGCACCACTTGTCCTGCTCAATCTTCCCCGGCACTACCGGACCAACAGTGCCCCAGCGCCCGCGACCTTTGTTGCCTCGCTCGATCCCGTGACTGGCATTGCCCCATCCGCCAAGATTGCACCAATAAAAGTCATCTTCATTCCTGACCCGAAACAGAATCAGGAATCCCTCCTGGCCGCCGGTTTTTTGGGCTTCGAGGGTATATTCATAATCTCGCCAGTTTACATCGCCGAATGTCAGCCGCACGTTTGTGCCCATACCTTCCTGGGCGATTGTCTCGCCGCGGACCGTCCATTGTCCCAGCTTATTTTGTTCGAAGCTGCGGTTCCAGATCAGCTCGCCCCAAAGGCCGCCGTTGACGGAGTGGAAAATGTGTTCCAGGAAATGCCCGTATATCTTGTTATCAATTTCAGAGACTATGCGGTCCGGATCAACAGTCAGCTTGACGCCTTGTGCCGGAGATAGAACTGTGACTACGCAAATAAGCAGCAGTGCCGAAAGATACGCTCTTTTCATATTAATGTCCTTATTAGATTATCTAAGGCCGGCCAGCGTTTGGGCGACCGCTTGTTGAACCTGTTCAGGGCTGAGCAATTCAATCTGCCCACCCAGTAGCAATACGCCGCAGCGTCCATCGTGAACAGGCCTGGGTTCGTACAGAAGAATGTTCGTAGAGGGCATACTGCTATTTTGGCCGGGGATATAGACATACTTCCCGCCTTTGGGGTCCGGACATTGAAATAGCTGCGTGCTTCCGCTGAATTCTATCAATGCTTCGAGTGACGGCGGAAAACTCTCGTTGCTTATGGCATACATTTGTATGTTTTGTCCTATGGTTCGCAGATTCATTTGGCACGTGACAGTTATGGCAGTGTATTTTGTTTTTACCATGCTTTCGGTATATTGCTGTCCGGCTTGCCCCATACTCTTGATTACCCATAAGACGGCTAAAGCGATAAGCCCGAAAAAAATTATAGCGGTGATGATGTTGATAATCGTACCGCCGTGAGAATCTGCCCGCCGGGCCGGCAAGAAGCTGTAACGAGCAGGCTTTGCTCCGATAGATTCTTTTTTTAGCTCCATCTTGATTTCCTTGCTTTGGCTATTCAATTTGAAAAACAGAGCACATGGCATAGCTAAGTAATGTATATGATAACGCCCTTTCTCAGAGATGACAAGATTGCCAATGCAGGATTAAGAAATTGTAGGGGCAACCCTGTGTGGTTGCCCTAATTCGTTATCGATGATCGGGCGGCCACGCGAAGCCGCCCCTACAACCGTCAATCACTGAATGTCATACTTGCCTGTGTCGTGCCGCCATAAGCGCCCATATTGATAATGCTGCCGTTCGGAACCGGTTCATCGCCGACGGGAGAAGCCGGATCGCCCTTATCGATGCAGGGACTGCTAACATTGTCCTGTACCCATGTTTGGCTGCCCGGATCCCACCTTCCGGCCTGAGATTTCAAATGATAATCCCCGGCTTCCGTGCTGTTTGAACTGATCCAATAGAGCGAGGCAAATAGCGGGTCGGCGTCGATATTGCCAAGCCCGGGCCACGAGCCCTGAACGTCGCTGTATGTTACTGTCGCGGTACTTTCTGCTATTGGCGCATTGCGGTTGAAATAAATGATCGAGTTGGTAACAGTCGGCCTGGAGCCATAAAATCCGCCCTGGAGATTCTCGACAATCGTACAGTTGGTGATTTCCGGAACGCCTCCGAAAATACCTTGCCGGAAATTTTTTGCGATTATGCTGTTGCTGATCTGAGGATAGTTGTAGAAAGTGAACCTTGCGGATTTTCGTGGATGCATCTCGATACCGGCGCCGCTGTTGGCGACAATGTTGCAGTTAGTTATTGTCGGACTGCCGCCGCTGTACAATTTGATGCCGGCGTTCGTATTGCCGGTAATTGTGCAGTCGGCGATTACCGGGGCAGCTTCGGTGCAGTAGATTCCATAGTTGCCTCCTGTTATGGTAAAGCCACTGAGGATGCTATTGGCATCTTCGCCACCTGAGAATGTTACGATCCGGCTGCTGCCGTTAATAACCGTTGCCGCCACGACGGCCGGATCATCGGGATTTGCCGAGCGGACCGTCAGTTTTTTGCCTTTGAAATTTATGCTTTCTTGATAGATTCCTTCGCCGGCTTCGATCGTCTCACCGGCCTGGCCGGCAACGACGGCGTGCTGGATATAGTCATAATATTTGCCCGTTGTGAGATTTTGAACCGATCCATCGAAGGCCGAGTATCCGAACTCCAGCGTAATCCCTTCGATCTCGCCGTAATTACTGTTTTGCCAGACGATTGTATCGGCGTTTATCGCCGGGCACATACCATAGTAATAGTCGTTAAGTGCTACGTCCATCACGGCATGTTGTTTAGTCAGGCAGCAAACTCTGATTCGACCGTTGTAAGTCCCCCCCTCGATATAAACAATCAGACAACCGTCGATGTTGGGTTGCATCTGATTGTTTCCGGTCTTGACGATTACCAGTTCCCTGATATTTTCCGTATCGGAGATGTCGGCCCCGTATATATCGCCTCTGTCGTTCCGCTCATCCGTCCAGACGACAATGTTGCCGGAGATGTCAGGGTCATACTGGCGGGCCGGGTCGCTGCAAATGGTAAAGACCTTAATAGCATTTATGTTCGAGATATCGGCGCCATAAATATCGCCTTCAGCTTCGTATACGACAATGTTTCCGGAAATGTCTATGACATCGTCGAAATCTTCGCCGTAGTTTTCATAGGGATAGGGATCGCGTCTTCCTGCATGTTCGGCTATGGTGAAATAAACAGGCCTGTTCAGATCGGTGATATCGGCGCCGCATATGCTGTAGGGCGTATTCTTCCATTGGCTCTCGATATTTTTGTTTATGCCGAGATGTTCCAGCCAGACGACTTTATTGCCTGAAACCGCCGGGTGGCTGTAAGATTGGGTGTTGCTGTATTGTCTTAAAGTGACTTCTGCTCCGGTAGCGATGTTTTTAGCGAAGATGCCGATACATTCCGGGCCTTGGGAGCCTGCAGAGAAGGGACCTGCGGCCCACACGATAACGTCGCCATCGATCTTAGGTTG